>Ga0315312_1003062_pt1 | contig 10984 bp, 10 predicted proteins | sample TDP7_MG_FD_203629 | JGI IMG/M metagenome (GOLD analysis project Ga0315312, IMG submission 203629) | Freshwater sediment microbial communities from Lake Towuti, South Sulawesi, Indonesia - TDP7 | ecosystem: Environmental > Aquatic > Freshwater > Lake > Sediment | place: Indonesia: South Sulawesi... | reverse complement strand
CCGTAAAACCTATAGCGGGTCCCCACAAGATCGTTCAGAACACCCAGAAAAACCGCCGACCTCTCAAAAGATGCGTTCACGATAATACTTCAGGTTCAAAATCCGCGTGGGGGCCCTTTTCAGATTTGAAAAACTTTGGATTTGCACGCTTGTTTTGGTGAATAGATGAAACTGGAGTGAGTTCGGGCAAACGTGCCCAAAGGGCTACCACTCTAGGTCTTTGTCAGCGATGTTGGCCCAGCAGCTCTTGCAGATGGGAAATCTTCTGCCCTTGTAGTAGATGTAGACCTCGATGTCCGTGTTCTCGCATCCGCCGTTCCAAGGGTTTCTGCAACGTTCAACCATTCGGCTCATAATGGTTCCTATCGTCATTCTCCAGAGTCTTGTGGATTTAAGACGATTGGCGCAACGACAATACGCAAAGCGGAGAGAGCGGAGTAAAAGTGAACGTAGTTTAGACTGAACTTTCATTCTATTTGTTGTTGGCGCCAGACGTTGTAGGGGCACTGTCTCCAGCAGTATGTGCTTCCTTTTAGGGAGCAGACCTTACATTCAGCACTGTCGAAGGGTCTAATCTTCCTAACCCGTCTGGACAACTCTTTAGCTCCTTATTACAGAAGGTGGGAGCGCCATAAATTCGTATTGTTGTCTATCCGGGCACAGCAATGCTCAAAAACTTAAAACTGCAAATGTTTTGTTGAGGCCTTTCATATGATTGATTCCTATGACTTCGGTCAAATAGTAATTAATGGGCGGCGTTACACTAGCGATGTCATCGTGTTTTCGGATCGTGTTAGAGACGGCTGGTGGAGGAGGGAGGGCCACCGACTGCATGTTGAAGACATTGAGGGGGCTGTTGGAGAGGGGAAGCCTGAGGTGCTTGTGGTGGGAACGGGCTACTCTGGACTGATGAAGGTGTTGCCTGAAACTGAGGGCTATGTTAAATCCAAGGGAATTGAGGTGATTGTTCAGGACACGAGAGAGGCTTGTAAAACTTTTAATCGTCTCGTTAAATCCAAGAGGGTCATGGCAGCCCTCCACCTAACCTGCTAGATGCAATCTTTAATCATCGGCTTAGGCTATCCTATTTTGGTGCAAGTGGTTTTTCTGAGAAAACACTGTTTTCAACATACCTTTTCCATACATGACCCAAATATGAGGGTTCCGTGTAAGGGAGGGTTGAGTTGGATTCTGTTTGGTTGCGTAAGTCTACGGGGGATGGCTAGGGTGTTTCCCGTAAGAGTTAATTTTGAGGACGGGTTTACGGTTCAGGGTGGCGGGGGTCGCCAAGCTAGGTCAAAGGCGTAGGCTTCAGGAGCCTATCCCGTAGGGGTTCGTGGGTTCAAATCCCACCCCCCGCACCAGAAATTACGGCTTAGTTGAGTGTGATTTCGCCAAAGAAACTCGATTTAAGCGTTTAGGAGTGGGGGCTTAAATTTGAACACAAGTTTACTGGTAAAGTAAACCTCTATGTCCTTGGCTAGGAACTGATGACAATAGCAAAAATAAATATCCACCGCAAAGAAAAGAACAGTAAGGAGAACAAGAAATGACACCGTTTAATGGTTTTTCAGAAAAAGTTTTTGAGTGCTGTGAACCGTCTGAAAAAATTAGAATACCGATAAATACTCTGAAAGAATTAAAGCTTGAAATTGAACCCGAACTAAAGAAACTCAATCCCGCCTTGATCGGTCATGTTTCCCGTACAAAAAAGCAAGGGACAAACGAGTACCAGGATTGGGCTTGGCTGTACTTCAATACAAAAGGAATAAAGGCATATCGATATTCGCAATTGACTGTAAACATCAGTCCGAATCGCCTCTATGTTGGAGTTAATATTAGAACGTATCCTGAATACTGGGTATTTCGAAAGCAGATTGAAAAAGAAGAAAACAGATTATTGTTCGAACAAATGCTTGAAACATTGAGTGGCAGAGAATGGATTATCCCAATGGGCGGCAATTGGGAGAGTGAGACTCCAAGGCGATTCTCCATTGAAGAGATTAGAGGAATATTGTTGAATACGCAATTAGACTGGATCAACGCATGCTTTGAAAAGAATGAATTCATACTGAGGACAAGAATGGTTGCCGATGAAATTGTGCAGATATTCAAAGAGCTTTTCAATCTTTTCGCACTAGCTTCAGGTAGTCTGACAATCCCGCAGCTAGGTCCTAAACACGGCATCTTTCAGCAGAAAATGGCAGTTGACCCTGCGGAATCTCCTCCAAAATCCGATGAAGACTGTATGCTTGGAATCAAGCAGTTCCTTTCAGATTTAAAGACAATTGACAAACTATGCGAATGCCACTTGCCTAAGAAGAGAGACCAATATTCAATCAAGAGAACTGCGGTGGAGCTTAACTTGAAACCCTACGAACTAGAAATAGAAGGAAAAACAACTATTATTTACTCAGATAAAGACATCGCACCATTTCGGGATGAGATCTCAAGAAACTATTTCTTGTTCTTAAAGCGAATGAATCAGGTCAGAGAACTATTGAATTTACCTCAAGCTTTTCTCATAGTTATGTTTGTGGATCCGAAATCTGACGCTCGATATCACAGAACGAGAGAGGCACGAGCCATTTTTCTTAACTTGGCAAGATTTGAAACGAATGAAAACCTGTTTTTCTGGTTGTTCGCAGTTTCTAGAGAACTTGCATATATCAGGGCACATCGACTTGGATATCGGTTCATTAATCAGCTAAGAGATATCCTAACATTTGCGCTAACGAATTTTCACGTTTCGGAAAGAGTTGGCGCATGATTTAAGAACCTCTTTAGCTACCAAGCCCCCTGGGTAAATTCAGCTGCACTTTGAATTCACCAACGTTGCAGTGTCTTCAGCAGGGGATAAAATTTGCACGCTTTCATGCGTTATATGATACGAGTTCTCTTCACAAGGGCAAAGAAAAAATAAGTAAACCCAGAATTGATTTGGAGGAAATAGTTGAGTCATTTGGAGGCTTAGACTTGAAAGAAATGAAAGCATCAGAATTATATGACACTATAGAGGAGTATGTGGATGCTTTCGAAAAAGTTTATGGCAATTTAGACAAAAAACGAAGCATAGAACAAATGTGGCTCCAAGTAGTGGAGGAGGCTTCAAGCGTTGCTGAAGCTGTGAGAGAAGTAAACTACAAGGACGTGGTCAGTCACCTAGCTAATACTTTTTGTTGGGTTTGCGGCCTAATTGCAAAATGTCGAGGAGAACCACAGCCGATTCTTCATTTTGAAGAGGATTTTTCTTCGATAATTTGGACGAAGTATCCAAACAAGTGTCCACTGTGTGTATCAAATCCTTGTCAGTGTTTAATAAAGAAACGTGAGATTGACCAACGTTCAACAAAGGAAAAGGAGCGCATTTACGGGCGTGTGAGAAAGATGGCACAAAGAAGCATCGAGGATAGAATCAGAAATCTTGATAGACTTGTAAATATGTTTGAAGATATTTACGGCCCTAACTACTTCATAATGCCGATTGAAGAGATTACTTTTCATTTTACAGAGGAAGTGGGAGAAGTGGCTGAGCAAATTAGAGAGGTGTACGCTTTAGGAATTACATCAGCTGGTATCAACGATAAAAAACGCGAAAAAAAGCGGATCACAACTGAATTTCTGGAAGAGCTTGCAGATGTCTTTTCTTGGATGTGTGGTATCTTAATCAAGATTAATTACATGATTGGAAACGTAAATCAAATTCTGATAGAATTTAAGAGATCGCAGGACACTTATCGCGAAATAAGATTTTCTGAGATATTGGAGAAGTATTATGTAGATAAAGGAACACTGGTCTGCAGAACTTGCAGGCAAACACCCTGCGATATTAAAAAGCACAAGACAATTTACCAGATCAGTGAATAGAGATGCCGGAGACATATTCTCATCAATACCACAACGTAAACTTAGACAGATTTGAAGTCATCGACTTTAGAGAAATTAGCGAAGACGTAAGGAAATTTTTCAAATTTAGCAATGAAAAATATGTGTTAACAGATAAGATTGTGAGAATCATTGAACCTAAGAAGTCTTATTCCATTCTTGATGTAGGTTGTGGAGAGGGGTATGTCATGAGGAGGATTTACAAGCAGGTTAAACGCTGTGTTGCGCTTGATCCTGATTCTAAAATGCTTGAAATACTAAGAAAGCATGTAAAAAACAATCCCAAAGTAGTATTTGTCAACAAGAAACTAGAGGATTTTGAGACCACAGAAAAATTTGATGTAACACTTAGCTCTCACACACTTTCATTTTTCAGTGATAAGCGATACGCAATAAACAAGATGTTGGATTACACTAAGAAAGATGGCAAATTAATACTTGTCCTTCATTGCCGTGAGAGCGAACAACTGCAGATGCTCAAAGAAGTCTTCCGCTTGACTCATGGCGAAGAAATTAACCACATTTATGCTGAAGCTTTGTGCAGATATCTCGTCAAACAAGGTTTCAATCCATATCTTGAAAAAGTTGAAACTGTTTCAAGGTTTCCGTCCTTAGAAATCGCTTTGAAGTTTAGTTACTTTCTTTTTAGAACGGACTACCAAAGAGTTAACAGCCAAGGTGAACGCGTCATTCGAACATACTTAGAAAGTAAAATGCGTAACCATAATGTTGAAATTCGAACTCACCATGGAATCATAAGTCTAAAGAACAACGCATTTTACTAGTAAATTGGTGCGTAAATCCCACCCCCCGCACCAGAAATTACGGCTTATTTTGGGCTCATTTTGCTAGAAAAGCTTAAATTGGGATTTTGTGAGTGGGGGCTAAAATTTGAACACAAATTTACTGGCAAACACCACGCCTAACACTCCGAATTCTCAAAAAAAATTTCCGGAATAAATTTTCCACCTGTGCGCGCGCATGTTTACATCTAATGGTCGTACGAGTTGCCGAGACGCTGTCTATATCCTTCGATGCACCCTCGCTTTATTTGCTTTGCCAATCGAGCGATCTCCGGCAATGTTTCTTCGGGTTTCTTTAGATTTTTCTCGTAAATCTCTGCATAAGCACTTCCAGCTATGGCGCCGTCTGCTCCAGCTGAAATCACGGCTGCTGCGTGTTCTCTCTTCGAGATACCGAAGCCAGCCAGCACGGGTACATCTGTATATCTTCTAACCCTGTTGACCAGCTGTAGGGTGGAATCTGTCAAACTTTCCCTTGCTCCAGTCACTCCTTCAACGCTTATGACGTAGAGAAAACCGGAGGCGATGTCAGCGATTTTTTTTAATCTGTCTTCAGTTGTTGTTGGAGCTACTTGGAATATTACATGCACACCCCATTTCTTTCCTTCATCCAGAAGAGCACCTGCTTCTTCAACCGGGAGGTCGGGAACGATTATTGCCTGAACACCTGCCTTTTCTATTTCACTCAAAAAAGCCCCGATTCCAGTAACATAAGGAATGTTGTAGTAAGTCGTTACCACTAAGGGGACTTCCAAACCGCTCCTTCTCAACTTTTTTATTCCCTGAATGCACTTAGCTGCGGTCATGCCTTTTTTCAAGGCCCTTTCACATGCCGCCTGAAAAGTTGCCCCATCCGCAGTTGGATCCGAGAATGGAATTCCAAACTCTATAAGATCTGCACCGTTTTCAACCAAGTTTTTGATCAGTTTCAGGGAAAACTCCTCGTTTGGATCTCCGTAATAAACGTGGGACATGTGAGCCCCCTCTCTTCGCTCTTTCAACTCCCGGAATTTTTCCTCAAGATCCATAAAAATACCTCCTGATGACTTCAAGGTCCTTGTCGCCTCTTCCGGAATAGTTTAAAACGATGACCTCGTCTTCGTCAAATTCTTCCTTATGATTCAACACGTAGGCTATAACATGTGCAGTTTCAAGCGCAGGTATTAATCCCTCTGTTCTGCACATGACTTTCACGGCTTCAAAAACTTCTTTGTCGAAAGCGTAACAGGCCTTCACTCTCTCGGTTTCGCACAAATAGGATATTTCGGGGCCTCTCCCAGGATAGTTTAAACCAGCGGCTCTAGTCTTAGATGGTTTTATTTGTCCGTATTCATCCTGTAGAACTTGCATCAAGGCACCATGGAGGATCCCAGGCTTACCTAATTGAAAGGCAGCAGCGCTGTTATCGGCGCCTAAGTTTTCTCCTCCACCCTCAACGAAGTAAAGTCTGATGCCCTTGTTATCAATGAAAGGTCTGAACGCTCCCAACGCGTTGCTTCCCCCGCTACCACAAGCTAATATCGCATCAGGTAACTTGCCTTCTTTCTCGAGTATCTGCTCTTTAATTTCCGCCCCGATTACACTCTGAAAAGTTGCGACAATCTCTGGAAAGGGATGTGGCCCCACCGTTGATCCCATGAGGTAATGAGTGGTTCGCGAACAGGCGGTCCACTCTCTCAAGGTGTCGGAAACTGCGTCCTTTAAGAGCTCCATGCCGGATTTAACAGGGGTTACTTTTGCCCCAAGCAACTTCATCCTTGCCACGTTGCTTGCTTGCCTCTTCATGTCTTTGACCCCCATAAAGACCTCTGTTTCTAACCCACAGACGTTGCCAGCCATAACAGTAGCGAGTCCATGTTGACCTGCAGCAGTTTCTGTGATCAAACGAGACTTTCCCATCTTCTTAGCTAAGATGGCTTGCCCTAAAGCGTTGTTGAGCTTGTGCGAGCCCCCGCAAAGCAGGTCTTCCCTTTTCAGATAAACTTTGCATCCGACAAGCTTGCTGAAACTCTTCGCGTAATAAAGCGGTGTTGGTCTTCCCCCGTAGTCCCTTAGTAAACCTTTAAACTCCTCTTGAAATTCGGAGGTCGGATAGTACCTGTTAAAAGCTTCCTCCAACTCTATGAGGACGGGCATCAAAATTTCGTTCACATACTGCCCACCATACTTTCCGAACCTTCCTTTGATCAACGCTAATACCCCTTGCGCGCTTTTTCACGGATATTGCTGTCAACTGGACATCGGCTTAATAGTCCCGTATCCTAATCTCCTTTGCATTTTTTACAAACTCATACACTTTCTTTGGATCTTTAACTGCTGGTTGTGACTCAACACCGCTGGCAACATCAACGGCGTAAGGTTGAACAGCAAGAATGGCTTTTTTAACGTTTCCAGGTTTCAACCCTCCTGCAAGAATTAACGGTGTGGGTTCAATAATTTGTTTAATTTGTTTACTTAGCGTCCAGTCATGAACCCTGCCGGTTCCACCATATTGCCCGCTGGTGAAGGAGTCTAGGAGGATGGCGTCAAAAGTCTTCGAATCCTCCCTCACCCTCTCAGCCGTATTACCTGTTTTCACGTAAACAGTTTTTATCAAACGCGCGCTACGTATCTTCTCGCGAATAACCGAAGCCGCACATGGTTTTTCTCCATGAATTTGGATGGCTGTCGGCCCTAACCTGTCATAAACTTTGACAAGCGAGTCGATACTATCAGGAACCGTAACCACCACGCTGTCAACAAAGACTGGTACCTGCTTCACTAATCTCTCAGCCCTTTCCAACGTCAGATTTCTTGGCGATGAAGGAACGCCCACGATGAAACCGACGGCGTCCGCTCCAGCAGCCACAGCAACAGCTAAATCTTCTTCTCGAGTTATTCCGCAGATTTTTACCCTAACCTTTCTCATAGAGCCGTCACAAACTCCTTAACCTTTTTTTCAATGTTGTCAGCCATCATGATTGCTGATCCAATCAAGAAGGCGCGGGCACCACATTCATGGAGAAAACGAAGATCGGCAGGCGTTTTAATTCCACTTTCACTTACAACAATTTTTCCGTGAGCATCATTTTTTTCTAAAATTCTTTTCGTTACTCCAAGATCTACTTTTAATGTTCCAAGGTCTCGATTATTGATCCCTATCAGATCGGCATTGCTATTAATAGCAGACTGGAACTCGTCATCGTTATGGGTTTCTAGCAAAACTTCTAGATTTTTTGAATGCGCTTGTGTAATCATTTCGTGGAGATCACATTCGCAGTATTTTCTCTCAAAAAGGGTTTCTATCAGAAGAACAGCGTTGGCGCCGATTTTGGAAGCGGTTTGCAGTTGTGTTGGGCTGATGACTATGTCTTTCATGAGAATTGGAAGTTTTACCGCCTTCCGAACTTTGGCGACGGAACTGAGAGAGCCTTTAAAATGTTTTGGCTCGGTTAGAACTGATATTCCCACGGCTCCGCCGTTTTCCATGGCTCTTGCAACTTCCTCTGGATTAAAGTTTTTTCTAATGGGGCCTAGGGACGGTGAGGCGGCTTTAATTTCGGTGATGATTGGGATATTTTTGCTTCCAAGGATCGCCTTTTTTAAGCTGACACAAGGAGGTGAGATGTGTAATGAAACTTCGTAATAACCCTTATCAATCGTTTCCTCTGCATCCCGCGCCAGCACATCAAGAAAATCAGCCATGCTTCAACTCTAACTCCTCAACCTTTGACAGGTTTCCATTGGATGCCTTGACTAACGCTTTCAGTTTTTTGTAGGCGGCACCGCTGTCAATTGATTCGCGGGCTAGTTCCATCCCACAACTAAAATCTTCAGCTTTTCCGCCCACAACAATCCCTGCAACCCCGTTGACCAGCACTATTTCCCTTTTCGGATCGTTGATATCATAGCAACCATTCAGAATTTTGAAGGTAATCTCAGCGCTTTCATCTGGCGTGGTTCCTTTTACATCCTCCGGTCTAGCCAGTTTGACGCCGAAATCTTTTGGAACCGTTTCTACAGTTGTGACTTCGTCTTCTCTCAACCATGAAATGACTGTTTTGCCTATGGTGGATATCTCGTCCAACCCATCTAGTCCATGGACAACCATTGCTTCCTCGCAGCCAAGATTCTTTAAGGCGTGGGCTAGGGGCTCTGTTAATTTGCGATCGTAAACACCAAGTAGTTGAGCGTTGGCATCTGCCGGATTCGTGAGAGGGCCGAGAACGTTGAAGACTGTTCTGATACCTAGCTCTCTCCTTGGACCAACGGCGTACTTCATAGCTGGATGGAAGGCTGGGGCGAACATGAAACCTATACCCACTTTCTCAATAGCATTCTCAACAGCCGCGGGTTCCATGTTAAGGTTAAGGCCAAGTCTCTCCAAGACATCAGCACTGCCGCTCTTGCTAGTAACCGATCGATTTCCATGCTTGGCTACGGCTACCCCAGCGCCAGCAACAACAAAAGCCGCCGTGGTGCTGATGTTGAAGGTTTTTATTTTGTCTCCGCCAGTTCCGCAAGTGTCAACAAGCCGTCCATCTACGCAGGGGTGAATTCGGCGACAATGCTCTTTCATAACTTCAGTGAAAGCTGTGATCTCGTCGACCGTCTCTCCTTTCATCCTCAAAGCTGTCAGAAATGCGGCTATTTGAGCGCTTGTTGCTTTTCCAGACATAACTTCTTTCATAATTTCTTGCGATTCTTCGTAGGTTAGGTCTGTTCCATCAATCAGTTTTTGTATGCCTTCTTTGATCACTTTTGTCACCTGCTTTCGAGGAAGTTTTTTATAACCAGTTTTCCATCCTTGCACAGTATAGATTCAGGGTGGAACTGTACTCCTTCAATGGGATAAGCAACGTGACGGACACCCATGATTTCTCCGTCGTCAAGGGATTCGGCGGTTATTTTGAGGCATGAAGGAATGGAACTCTTATCTCCAACGAGCGAGTGATAACGTGTTGCTGTGAAGGGATTCTTGACGCCCTTAAAAACGCCTTTTCCATCATGTTTTATTAAGCTAGTTTTTCCGTGCATCAGTCTCTTTGCGGACACTATTTTTCCGCCGAAAGTGTAGATTATTCCCTGATGTCCGAGGCAAACTCCTAATGTAGGAATTTTGCAACTCATATGTCGTAAGATTGCTGAACAGACGCCGAAATATCGTGTCTCTTCAGGTGTGCCGGGGCCGGGAGAAATGACTATTCTGTCGGGTTTAGGTTTCATCGCTTGTTTCAAAGTTATTTGGTCGTTTCTGTAGACAATGGTTTCTCCTCCAAGTTCTCCAATGTATTGGACTAGGTTGTAGACGAAGGAGTCATAATTGTCGATAACTAGAACTTTCAAACCGTTTCATCTCCTGAAGCTTCTAGGGCCTTCATTAATGCCTCGGCTTTATGCTCGGTTTCAAACCATTCCCTTTCTGGAACGGAATCTGCTACTATGCCAGCGCCGACTTGAATGTAGGCTTTGTCTTTATCGGCAACGAGAGTTCTAATGGTGATGGCGAAATCTGCGTTACCGTTGTAGGAGAAGTAGCCTACAGCCCCTGCATATGGTCCTCTTCTTGTCGGCTCAAGTTCTTCAATAATTTCCATTGCTCTAACCTTAGGTGCTCCTGAAACTGTGCCGGCTGGAAAAACGGCTCTTAAGGCATCGTAGCAGTCACAGTCATTTCTAAGGTTACCTACCACCCGTGAAACGATATGCTGTACGTGACTGTATCGATGAACTGTCATAAATTCCGGAACACGAACGCTTCCAAATTTTGAAACCCTTCCAATGTCATTTCTAGCCAGATCTACAAGCATTACATGCTCGGCGCGTTCTTTAGGATCTGCCAGTAGTTCCTTGGCTAATCTTCTGTTTTCGCTAGACTTTTCCACGCAAGGTCTTGTACCAGCTATTGGAAAAGTTTCTACAACCCTATTGTCAACTCTTACGAGCATTTCAGGACTAGATCCAACGATTTGTCGATCGCCTGTTTTCAGAAAATACATGTATGGTGATGGATTTATCTTTCGAAGGGAGCGATAAAAATCTATCAGGTCACCTCTAATATGGAATTCATAACGTTTAGAAAGAACAATTTGAAAGACATCGCCAGATGCCACGTATTCCTTCGCGTTTTCAACGGCTTTCTCAAAGTATTCTTTTGTAACGTTCACTTTTGGTTGTTTGTAAGATAAGGGTTCGAAATCGTTGGGTTCTTTCATTAGCCTACCTACTTCAGCGAGACGGTTTTCGTTTAAATAGTAATAGAATGCTTGCTTCTTCCTATGGTCAAATACAATACCGTCATCAAAAACTCCCACCTC
>Ga0315312_1003061_pt1 | contig 10986 bp, 4 predicted proteins | sample TDP7_MG_FD_203629 | JGI IMG/M metagenome (GOLD analysis project Ga0315312, IMG submission 203629) | Freshwater sediment microbial communities from Lake Towuti, South Sulawesi, Indonesia - TDP7 | ecosystem: Environmental > Aquatic > Freshwater > Lake > Sediment | place: Indonesia: South Sulawesi... | reverse complement strand
GCCAATGCAGATGTCCACACTGCCCTTCGCCAGCCCCTCGAGGACAGCCTGCTGCTCCTTCTCAGAGCGAAAACGACTGAGCACCTCCACCCTTATAGGGAAGGCAGCCAATCTCTGAGTGAAGGTGGTGAAGTGCTGCTGAGCCAGCACTGTAGTGGGCACCAACATGGCTACCTGCTTCCCGTCCATCACCGCCTTAAAGGCTGCTCTTAGAGCGACTTCAGTTTTACCATAGCCCACATCGCCGCAGACCAACCGATCCATCGGCTTAGATTCTTCCATATCCTCCTTAACTTGCTGCACTGCTTCCATTTGATCCGGGGTCTCTATATAAGGGAAGGAAGCCTCTAATTCCTGCTGCCAGGGTGTATCTGGGGAGAAGGCAAGACCAGGGATAACTTCCCTGGCGGCGTAGAGGGTGAGCAACTCCTGCGCCATCTCCCTGGCTGATTCCTTCACCCTCTGCTTGGTTCGGGCCCATTCCTGGGTGCCCAGACGGCTGAGGGCAGGGGGCTCTCCTCCGCCAATGTAGCGGCTGACTCGGTCCGCTTGATCCGTGGGGACATATAGCTTATCGCCAGCGGCATACTCCAGGGTTAAATACTCCCGCTCCACTTCCTCAAGCTGCATCCTGGTTATGCCCGCAAAACGAGCAATGCCATGGTCAACATGCACCGCATAGTCGCCCGGGGATAGCTCAGGAAGAAACTCCCCACGGCGCACCGGTCGAGGCTTTGTCAGCCGCCGTTGCTTCACAAAGCCAAAGATTTCCGCATCAGTGAGCAGGACTACCTCTCCCCCCATTATCCAGCCCTCGGAGAGAGAGCCCTGGACTAAAGCCAGAGAGCCCTTTGGGGGAAGGTGCTCCAGATAAGAAACAGGTGAAATAAAGATGTCCTCCTCCTGAAGAAGCTCACTCAGTCTGGCTGCTTGATGGGAGACAATGATCACCTGGCATCTCTCTTGAAGCAGCTTCTTGGTTTCCTCCAGGAAACTCCTTAACTGACCCCCGTAGCTAGGGGCGGAGGCGAAGCCCATAGGATAAGGTGCGCTCTCTTCTACAGACCACCTGGTTAATATCAAGCGTTGCCTTATCCCCTCCAGCTTTGCTTCCAGCTCGGGATAGGTAAGATAAGGCACTGGGGAATCCTCCGGCAGCTCACCCTTCTCCACCTGTGAGTGCCGCAACTGATGGGCCTGGACATCCAGTTCACCAATAGAGGCCTCAACATCCCCAGGCTCAACCAAAATGACCAGGGAATCCTGTGGTAAATAATCAATAAAGACGCCAGTGTCAGACCAAGCGGCTTCTTCAGCCGGAACCACCTCCACCCAGGCCACCGGCTTCGATGAGCGCTGGGTATGAGGGTCAAAGAGACGGATGCTCTCTACCTCGTTGCCGAAGAACTCGATCCTGGCTGGCATCTCGCTATGGGGAGAGTAGACATCAAGGATGCCCCCCCGCTGGCCCATGGTGCCTGGCACCTCCACCAGGTTCACTCTCTGGTATCCCATGCTGCTCCATCTAGTCAGTAGTTCCAGAGGGTCAGCCGGCATCCCCTGCCTCACTATATAGGAGGCAGCCACAAATTCACTGTAGGGGATGGTCTTTCTTACTACGGCAGCAGCGGAACTGATAACCAAAGGAAATTGAAGGTCGGGTTTTGATTCTCTTTTAGCTTCAGCTAAGCTGGCTAGGGCCTGCAATCTCTGCTGCTCAGTAAAGGAGTCAGGGGTGAGGCGTTCATAGGGTAAAGCATCGGGTTCAGGGAGGAGAACTATTCGAGATTGGTCGCTGCACCAGATGAGAAGCTGCTCCTGGAACCTCCGAGCATCCTCGGGAGAGGGTACCACCACCAGCATTGGCATAGGCAGCTCTTGATGCAAAGCCGCCACCAAATAGGGCTGAGCTGCGCTAAGAACTGCTGCTCTATACTGACCTGCCTTTTCTGTCAGCTCATCAATTAGCTGGCGATAAGCTGGCACTTCCTTAATAAGAGGAACAAGGCAAGATAGATTCACCGATTCCTCCCCAAACACCTTAAGGGCTAGCCTTATTTGGGGGGTTCTAGGAACTCCCCGAAGTTCCCCGGGTGGGGTCCTCAGAGACTAGCCCTGCCAAAAGCGTTATTTATATAAATTCTAACCTGATAATGGCTGAGAGGCAACCGATCGAGAGCACTACCCTTCGTGTTATAATAGCGCTGGCATATCGTATCAGCATTAGGTGCACGGGACAGTGTTGGCTAGAGAGCCGGTAATTTCGAAGAAATTCACTCACGCGGTGTAAGAGAATGGGACAGAGCAGATTCTTCAGGGCGATGCTGGCCTTTGTAGTTGTGTTTCCCCTGGCTGTCTTAATGGGGGCAGCACCTATTAGTCTAATAGAAGCCAGGGTTACTACTGGGCTAGAAGCCCTTTTAGACCAGATTGAGGCTGAGGTGAGTCAGCTGCGAGAGCTGAGTTTTCTGGAAGAGGTTGACTGCCAATTCATTACCAGAGATGAATTGAGAGAGTGGCTTCTTGAGGATCTTGAGGAGGACATCGAGGAGATCAACGTAACCCAAGAGCTTTTCGTTTTCCTGGACCTGATGGAAGAAGGGCAGGACCTTTATAACATTCTGTTGGGCCTTTACTCTGAGCAGATTATTGGCTTCTACGATTACGTTCTAGACGAGCTGTATGTGGTAAGCGATATGGGAGAGCTTGGCCCTTTGGAGGAGGTAACCTTTGCTCATGAGTATACTCACGCCTTGCAGGATCAACACTTTGACCTGCAGTCGCTGCCGAGCCCAGAAGACAACTCCGATCTTTCTATGGCTGGAGACTCTCTGGTGGAGGGCGATGCTAGTTTGCTTGAAGGAATTTATTACTGGGTATGCCTTGACAATGCTGAGCGGGAAGTCTACGCCCAACAGGTAGCCGAGCTTGACCGTGAAGCGTTTGACGCTGCTCCACGAGTTATCCAAGAGAACCTTATCTTCCCTTATGAATCAGGGGTAGCTTTTGTAATAGCGCTTTTTGACCAAGATAGGTGGGATGCTGTCAATCAGGCTTACAGCGACCCACCTCAATCCACGGAGCAGATCCTGCACCCTGAAAAATACTATCTGGAGCGGGACAAGCCACAAGCCATTACCATGCCTGACCTGGAAAGTGCCCTTGGAACAGGATGGTCGCTGTTGGATAGCGATGTCCTGGGAGAGCTGAATATGAGGATCTATCTGGAAACCTTCCTTGGTATCGATTCAGAGGAGGCTATTAACGCAGCCGAGGGGTGGGATGGTGACCGTTACGTATTTCTGAAGGACGCAGAGGGCAGGAAGCTGTTGGTGTTAAGCTCTGTTTGGGACAGCCAAACTGAGGCCGAGGAATTTTTCCAGGCCTACATCACCTTTGTGGAAAACAAAAGCGGTGGCGCTTGGACTCTTTACCTGGATGATGTGGGAAAGAAATGGTGGCAAACAGAGGAATTGAGTCTCTACTTGAGGCAGCAGGGAAGCGAGGTGCTTATTATCATTGCCCCCGATGAAGCTACTACCAGGCAAGTATTAACAGCTACCTATTCGCCAGCAGCGCTTGATGTAAACATCAGCTCCCCCGCGGAAACGGAGACATACTCCACTTGCCAGCACTTCCAGTTAACCTTCACCATTTGCAACAGTGGCGAGGCAGACGCCCTGGATGTCACCGCCACTATAGACCCTGGGGCCACCGCAGAGGTAGAAAGTCGGGGGCAGGGGGTGCCCTGGACGACGCTGGTACTGGGCAATATCCCCGGTGGCCAGACCATAGGTCCCTTCACCTATGACATGCACTGCACAAGTTCAGGGGATAGCACCATCACTGTGATGCCAGCGGGCATAGATGAGAACACCGATGTAGCTATCGCCGACATAACACCGGACAGCGTCGTCGTTAAACAGGGGACAGCAGCAGCGCTTGAGGTGGAGATCAGCTATCCTGTGGCCACAGAGACATACTCCATCTGCCAGCACTTCGACTTAATCTTCACCATTAGCAATAGTGCTGAGGCAGATGCCCTGAATGTCACCGCCACTATAGACCCTGGCACTGCAGCGGAGGTAGGAGGTCAGGGGGAAGGGGTGTCCTGGACAACGCCGGTACTGGGCGATATCCTTGGTGGCCAGACCATAGGTCCCTTCACCTATGACATGCACTGCACGGCCTCTGGAGAGAGCACCATCACTGTAACACCAAAGGGCATAGATGAGAACACCGGTGAGGACATCACCAATATAACGGCGGACAGCGTCACCGTTAAACAGGAGACAGCAGCAGCGCTTGAGGTAGAGATCAGCTCTCCCACGGGGACGGAGACCTACTCCACCTGCCAGCACTTCGATTTGACCTTCACCATTAACAACAGCGGTGAGGCAGATGCCCTGGATGTCACCGCCACTATAGACCCTGGAGCTACTGCAGAGGTGGAAAGTCGGGGGCAGGGGGTGTCCTGGACGACGCTGGTACTGGGCGACATCCCCGGTGGCCAGACCATAGGTCCCTTCACCTATGACATGCACTGCACAAGTTCAGGGGAGAGCACCATCACTGTGATGCCAGCGGGCATAGATGGGAATACCAGCGAGGACATCACCGCTATAAAAGCGGATAGCATCACTGTTAACAAGGAGGAAGCGGCAGCACTTAGAGTGGAGATCAGCTACCCAGTGGTGACAGAGACATACTCCACCTCTCAGCACTTCTATTTGATCTTCACCATTAAAAACAGCGGTGAGGCAGATGCCCTGAATGTCACCGCCACTATAGACCCTGGCACTGCAGCGGAGGTAGGAGGTCAGGGACAGGGGGTGTCCTGGACGACGCTGGTACTGGGCGACATCCCTGGTGGCAGGACTATAGGTCCCTTCACCTATGACATGCACTGCACTGTCTCTGGAGATAGCACCATCACTGTGATGCCAGCGGGCATAGATGAGAACACCAGTGTGGCCATCGCCGATATAACAGCGGACAGTGTCACCGTTAAACAAGAGACAGCAGCAGCGCTTAAGGTGGATATCAACTCTCCCGCGGAGACAGAGACATGCTCCGCCTGCCAACATCTCAAGTTAACCTTCACCATCAAAAACAATGGTGAGGCAGATGCCCTGGATGTCACCGCCATTATAGACCCTGGGGCCACCGCAGAGGTAGAAGGTCGGGGACAGGGGGTGTCCTGGACGACGCCAGTACTGGGTGACATCCTTGGTGGCAGGAGGGTAGGCCCCTTCACCTACGACATGCACTGCATAGCCTCTGGAGATAGTACTATCACCGTGACGCCGGCGGGGACAGATAAGAACACCGGTGTGGCCATAACCGATATAACGGCGGACAGCGTGACCATCGAACAGGGGCAAAGGCTTCCCCCCAGTGCCATAGCTGGCATAGCAGTAGGGGCGTGCGCTGCAGCAGTGGGTATCTTCTTGGCTCTTAGAAAATGGGGATGGAAGAGGTAACAGGCTAAGCTGCCACTCCGTATCACCAATCTCAGCCCTGTCAATATAGGAGGTTGTTTACTAACCCCCTCTGTCATCTCTGAGCCTTTCGCCTCTTGTCATTCTGAGGAAGCGAAGCGACCGAAGAATCTCGCTCAGGGTGACACTAAACAATCTCAATATAAAGCCTTTTCAAAACAAGGCTATTGCGTTATGATAATCACAATTGGCCTCAAAGGAGAGGATGATGAAAAGCGATATCCTTAAGCATGGCATTGAGCGTGCTCCGCATCGAGCTTTGCTGCGAGCTGTGGGATGCACTGAGGAGGAGTTGAGGCAGCCTTTCATTGGTATTGTGAACAGCTTTAGCGAGGTTGTCCCGGGGCATATCCACCTGCGCACTATTGCCGAGGCAGTGAAAAGCGGAGTGCGCCAGGCTGGAGGAACCCCCTTCGAGGTCAATACCATCGCTGTCTGCGATGGTATCGCCATGAATCACCCTGGGATGAGGTTTAGCCTGCCCAGCCGGGAGATTGTGGCTGATTCGGCGGAGATTTTAGCCCAGGCTCATGCCTTCGATGCCCTGGTGTTTATCCCTAACTGCGACAAGGTTGTCCCTGGAATGCTTATGGCAGCCGTAAGGCTGAATATTCCCTCTATCTTCGTCAGTGGCGGGCCCATGCTCGTCGGAAGATTAGGAAACAAGGCGGTTGACCTTAATTCGGTGTTTATAGCCGTGGGCAAGGTAGTCAAAGGGGAGATGAGTGAAGCAGAGCTGAGGGAACTGGAGGAGGTAGCTTGCCCCGGCTGCGGCAGTTGCGCTGGGATGTTTACCGCTAATACCATGAACTGCCTCACCGAGGCTCTGGGGATGGCTCTGGAGGGCAATGGCACTATCCCAGCTGTAGATGCCCGGCGAGTTCATCTGGCGAGGGAAACAGGAAGGAAGATTACCGAGCTGCTCCATAAAAATATTCGCCCCCGTGACATTATTACTAAAGACTCCCTCCATAACGCCTTCATTGTAGATACAGCACTGGGGGGGAGCACCAACTCTATTCTGCACCTCATGGCTATCGCCTACGAGGCAGGGATTGAGTTCCCTCTGTCACTGGTCAATGAGATAAGCGAGAAGACCCCCCATCTTTGCAGACTCAGCCCAGCAGGGGATTACCATATCGAAGACCTCGACCTGGCTGGCGGAATACCTGCATTGATGAAGGAACTAGGTGGGATACTAAATCTAGGGGTAAAAAGGGCCTCAGGAAGGTCTCTGGCCGAAGAGATGGCTGAGGCCGAAAATAAGAATAAAGAGGTTATCCGCCCCCTGTCCAGCCCCCACTCCGCTAAAGGGGGACTCTCTGTCCTCTTTGGCAACCTGGCCCCTGAGGGGGCAGTGGTAAAGAGGGCTGCCGTAAGCCCAGAGATGCTTTCCCATCGTGGTCCAGCCAGGGTGTTCAACTCCGAAGAGGAAGCTACCGCAGCTATTATGAGGCGGAGTATCAAGCCAGGAGAGGTAGTGGTTATCCGCTATGAAGGACCAAAGGGAGGGCCAGGAATGCCGGAGATGCTAACCCCTACTTCGCTCCTCAGCGGTATGGGCCTGGACAAGGAGGTGGCGCTCGTTACCGATGGACGCTTCTCCGGGGCAACCCGGGGAGCAGCTATTGGACATGTTTCCCCAGAAGCAGCGGCGGGAGGACCTATCGCTGCCCTTCAAGATGGTGATATAATAAGAATAAATATTCCCCAGTATAAGCTGGATGTAGAGCTAACTAAAGCCGAGATAAAGGCTCGGCTGGCAGAATTAGCTCCTTTCCAACCCAAGGTAACCACCGGTTATCTAAAGCGCTACTCTGAGAAGGTAAGCTCAGCCAGCAAAGGGGCGGTATTTATCGAAGAGGGAGGGAAAAAGGGATGGCTAAAGTAGGCAAGCCTATTAAGGGGATGAGTGAAGAGGAAAGAAGACTGAAATTAGGAGAAGCTGTAGAGACTTTTCATAGCAAATATGGAAGTATCGCCCGAGTGAAAGGGCAAAGAAAGAAAACTAGACGAAGGTCTTAGAGAAGAGGAGAAGGGACTAACATGAGCCTGACCGGTGCCCAGATTGTCTGTGAGAGTCTGATAAAAGAAGGAGTGGAGGTTATTTTTGGCTTCCCCGGTGGAGCCATTCTGCCTTTCTATGATACCCTGCCTCAGTATCCGCAGCTCCGACATATACTGGTCCGCCACGAGCAAGGGGCAGCTCACGCTGCCGATGGCTATGCCAGGGCTACCGGGAGAGTCGGGGTATGCTGCGCCACCTCAGGACCTGGGGCCACTAACTTGGTGACTGGCCTGGCCAACGCCCATCTCGATTCTTCACCCGTAATAGCCATAACAGGACAGGTAGCCCGACCCTTTATCGGTAAGGACTCCTTCCAGGAGATAGACATCACCGGTATCACCTTGCCTATCACCAAGCATAATCACCTCGCTCTCAGTGCTGCGGAGCTGGCAGGCGTTTTCAAAGAAGCCTTCTACATCGCCACCACAGGAAGACCAGGACCGGTGCTCATTGATATACCGCGGGATGTCTTCGTTGAGCGGGCTGATTTCCACTACCCGGCCAAGGTGGATATACCCGGCTATAAGCCGACCCTGCGGGGGCACCCTGCCCAGATTAAAAAGGCAGCCCAGTTCATCAACCAAGCCAGTCGCCCGGTCATTATCTCTGGAAGAGGCATCATCCTTTCTAAGGCCTACGACGAGCTTAAGGAGCTGGCAGAGAAGGCGCAGATACCGGTGATCACCACCCTATTGGGCATTGGCTCCTTCCCTGAGAACCATATGCTCAGCCTGGGCATGCTGGGGATGCATGGGATGGCTTATGCTAATATGGCGGTAAACAATGCTGACCTTATTATTGCCATTGGTATGAGATTCGATGACCGGGCTACTGCCAGGGTGAGTGGCTTTGCCCCCAAAGCTCGTATCATCCACATTGATATTGACCCGGCTGAAATCGGCAAAAACGTCAGGGTAGATGTGCCTATTGTAGGAGATGCCAGGAATGTCCTTCGGGAGTTGAATAAGCAGGTGGTAGCTCAGACCCATGTTGACTGGATTCGCCAACTGGAGGAGTGGCGCCAAGAGCACCCCTCAACAACTATTAGAGAAGGAGAGGAGCTTCTCCCCCAGTACGTCGTTCGCAGCATCTGCGATGTCACCGACGGCAATGCCATTATTGTCACCGGAGTAGGACAGAACCAGATGTGGTCCGCCCAGCATTTCTGCTATAAGAAGCCCAATAGCCTTATCTCTTCTGGGGGTTTAGGCACCATGGGCTTTGAGCTGCCGGCAGCCATAGGGGTCAAGGTCGGCTGCCCGGAGGAAACCGTCTGGTGTGTCGCTGGTGATGGCGGCTTTCAGATGACCATCCAGGAATTAGCCACCGCAGCCCAGGAGAGGACAGCCGTCAAGATAGCCATCCTCAACAATGGCTATCTGGGGATGGTCAGGCAGTGGCAGGAGCTTTTCTACGAGCGCCGCTATGTAGCCACACCTCTAATGGGGCCTGACTTTGTGAAGATTGCTGAAGCCTATGGTATCCCTGGACTAAGGGTGAAGAGCAGAAGAGAGGTAGTCCCGGCTATCCAAAAGGCCATGGAGCATGATGGACCCTTCCTCATTGATTTCGTGGTTGAGCCGGAGGAGAATGTTTATCCTATGGTGCCACCAGGGGCAGCCTTGGCTGAGATTATCGAAGAGCCAAAAAGAGAAGCAGTATCGCCCGGCATTACCTTCAGGGTGAGTAATATCTAGAGGAGAGATGAGGAATCATGGCTGATATCCCCCCAACAAAGCACACTTTAGTTGCCCTAGTAGCCGACAGGCCTGGGGTACTCAATCGAGTAGCCAGCCTCTTCCGCCGGCGCGGCTTTAACATTGAAAGTATTGCCGTAGGTCATACTGAGCAAGACGGGGTGTCAAGGATGACCATTGTCGTCAGCGGCGATACGGCTACAGTGGAGCAGGTGAGAAAACAGCTCGATAAGGTCATCGAAGTGATTAAAGTATCTGACATCACTCAAGAGAGTATCGTAGACCGGGAGCTGGCCTTGATCAAGGTGAAGACCACCCCAGCTACCCGCAGTGAGATCATACAGATTGTGGATATCTTTAGAGCCAACATCGTGGATGTGGCCGCTGACTCCCTTATTGTCGAGGTTACCGGGGATGAAGACAAAATAAACTCCCTCTTCAACCTCCTGGGTGACTTTGGCATTAAGGAGATAGCTCGCACCGGTCGGCTGGCAATGACCCGGGGTGTCGCCTCAGCCTAAAGGACACTCGGGGCATCTCCGCTGAACACAAAAAGTCTGATAGAGATGGACCAGCCCTTGCTGTTGGCGGGCTGAGTTTGCCTTAGCTTCAGGCTTACCAAAAATCCGCCCCTCCATATACCTGGTCACCCAGTTCTCTCCCAGTTGAGGATGGTTTCGGTAAAGCTCTATAGCTCGCTCTCCAAGCCAAGGCTGGGAGGATTTCTCCGCCCAGGCAAAGGAGAAGGGGAGCAGGACATTGACTACGATTTCCCTGGCTCGACCCTGCCCCAGGAGACTAGGGTTCCACCTGGCTTCGATTCCAAAGTCAAAATGAGATGCCCAGTAGCCGTCAACCCGAACTATAAGACTTCGCTCTAATTCCTTTTGAACCTGGCGGAGAGGAACTTGGCTGAGCAAGCTCAACATATCTCCCAAGAATCCTCCTCCGTACCTAGACAGTAGATAGCTAGCTGCCGCAATACGGCGAGTGGGAAAGTTCTCCGGTCTGACCCTGAAGAACCTCCAATCCAATCCCTTCATCCTTTCGCTCATGCCAAAGGAGCCCCATATCTGCTCTAGCCTGGCCACCCCCTCATCGGCATCCCCATTTCTCCGGCCACGCTGCCCGGGGAGCAGCCCGGCGGTGCCCAACATCAAGGCCTGAATTTGGCTGATATCTCCTCGTGTGACAAATCCTTTTAAGACACTCAGGGGTAGCAGTCGGGCTAGCTCCTCAAAAGGTTTCCTATTCTTGGCATAGCCCAAAGCCCTCATCCAGCCTTCATAAAACACCTGACTCGCCTCACTGGTAGCCAGTTTTGTTCTAAATTTCCCCACCTTGGCATAAAAGCGCTCCTCCCCGGCTTTATCCAGCAAATCAGCTACCCAGGCTGGGCCATGTCGCTCCAACGCTTTATGGCACGGTTCGTCAGGCGACAAGGATAGCTGCACGGTACGGCGCAGCTCCTCCAGTGAGCCAGTTAGGTGGGGGGACAAGGCTAAAATGGGCACCCTTTCCCCATTATGAAGAAGGCTGTCTTCCTGGCCACCCCACATGACCACATGGAGGATAACCCCATTATAGCCGGGGTCTTTATGGTGTCGGTGGGCTTGCCATTCCTGAGAGGTAACATGAAGCTCAACATAACCCCGAAGCAGCTTTCCCTCAATAGCAATGAGGGCATCACAGAAATCAGGACCGCTGTCATGGCTCTCCC
>Ga0315312_1003060_pt1 | contig 10989 bp, 13 predicted proteins | sample TDP7_MG_FD_203629 | JGI IMG/M metagenome (GOLD analysis project Ga0315312, IMG submission 203629) | Freshwater sediment microbial communities from Lake Towuti, South Sulawesi, Indonesia - TDP7 | ecosystem: Environmental > Aquatic > Freshwater > Lake > Sediment | place: Indonesia: South Sulawesi... | reverse complement strand
TCCAAATAAACCCTCTATTAACTGAACCAGCGAGTCTTGGCCTGCTGTGGCTGGGTTCTCCCGACCAAGATGCTCAAATCGAAACATGTTACGTTGTACGTTTCTAGTAAGATACCAAGGTCTTGACTCAAGCAAAGTGATGTCAGGGAGAATGAGTGTGCTGTTTGACATAAGTATGTACCTCCTTTCAGTTCGCACCACGAACCTATTTTCACGTGGTTCCTGCAACGCTACTTCTACTCTTTGTCCCACGAAAGGAGTCCCAAATATAAGCTCACACCTACCAGCATCCTGCATGTGGGCTAGAACAGGCCCGGTTTCCTCCTGTCTAACTATCTCTAATTCAACCATGTCCTGACTAAGAAAAGAGGCAACATTGGCTCTAACAGCCCATCCTTCTTCCTCAAGAGTATTCGTGGGAAGTCGCAGAAGCTTATACTGAAGTAGATGCCAGTCCCAGATGAGTTCCCAAAGTAACGGTCTGTACCAGTGCCTAAACTCTTGATGCATTGCTGGCCTAGCCCTGGGGTGTTGAAACCTTCGTCGTCGGCACACGTTATACATGAAATTGCACTGAAGCCCAGGTTGAAGTTCACATCGTTGATTATCATATGCGGCAGGTATTGATCTGGGATTAAGAGTCAAATCTCGAATCCAAGTGTATGCATCATGAACTTCCTCTTCAAACTCTCGATTTTGCTTATCTACTTGGAAAGGTCGAAAAGGCGTTTCGACAACAAGGTGAAAGTTGCTGAAGTCTACTTCACTCAGCTCTCTTGGAAAATTATCATGCCTAATCGAGGATAAAATCTTCCATAGCAGCCAAAGCTGCCTTGCCTCTGATTCGGGAGGTGCTTGGTCGTCAGGCCCTCCCACTATTGTCCGTTCAATAATCAGTTGCCTGTCGAGGTTAATCTCATCGATGACCCCTCGCAAAGGATAAGTCAATGTTTGCCCCACACGGCGAAATGGGATATACTCACTTGCAACGGTGACCTCGAAGAACATTCGCTCACCCTGCGATATTCCAGCAAGTTCACTCAGTCTATTGCGACTCCAGGGTTCTAGATAGGATCTCCAAATCTCGGCTAATATCGCTGGGTCCCCACCAAACCGCAGGAACTCCTGTCGTATCATACCAAGGCTTGGAGGGCGCAGTCGCCCATTCGTTATAGATGACTTGAGGAACGCTATGAAACTGTGGTACAGCTCTCCTGCCCCTTCTCTTCCTCTCTGTGCGACAAGACTTGGACTCAATTCAATACCGTGTAGGAGCCTATGGAGAATTGCAACTGGGCAGAAGTGAGCGCTTATGACATCACTCACGATCGGGAAGGGATCAAAAGGAGGCCTCTCGGAGGGATAGATTCCTCCCCGCTCTAGCCAATTGCGTAGGGGTCTTCTCCATTGGACTGGTGCGCGGGTGCTCAAATCCATCACCATGGTGGACGCACTATCTCAGCCCAGTTCACAGTCACGACGTTGGATCGGCGTGAACTGTTGCTCAGCTTATCAATCATTCTGTCGACTTTCTCCATTACCTCTGTCTCTTCCTCTCCAATCCTTCCAGAAATCAGTTTCCATGTTTTTTCTTTTACGGAAAAAAGGACTTCAGGAAGGAAGACTCCTTTGGACCTAAGCAATTTATCACTGAACCACAGCAATCCTAGAGCTTCTGACTCCTCTTTGGTGAATTCCTTGAGCGCTTGCTTCCATTCCAATACACGCATCACTCTCTCGACTATTTCAGGATTGACGCTGGAGTACTCTAGTCCTAAGCTTAAGGTCTTCGATAACTCTTCAATATTCGTTTGCTCCAAATTGCACCATTTCCTTGCGACGCTTAAGGCCAGTTCGGTGGACACTTTAGGGGCTTCTTTGTGCCATTGAACCGCGTTGAACCCTGCCTCAAGCACCTGATCTAATGCGACACATCCACCAATATTTGTTAGCATTTCCTGCCACCCCAGAGCGACAGCGCTCCATTCAAGCTGAGGGGAATCTTCAAACCTTTGTACAACATTAACCAAGAGATCTCTGGCTTCACCCATCCTACTCATGTCCAAACATAAATCGGCCAGCCTCATAACCTCCTCCCTGTCGGGGAAACCCATTAAACGTCTTAAACTACTTGAGATGTCTTCCTTAATCAATATCCGAATGTTCCCATTTCTTTCCTCTATGAGTTCGGGATGCAGTTTCCCCACCTCGGGCGTTTTCTTAACCCAACCTGCCTCTGAAGGAGACACGCCATTTCTAATATCATCAATGAAGTGCCTCATAAGCTCAATTAACGCTGCTTCTCTTTCTAACACAACAGTGCACGCTCCTATTAAAGAGACACCAATTCAGAAAAGTCATTGATATTTTTAAGGTTATCTCAATGAGTCACCCAAATGTTACAGACAGTAAATGCGACGCAAGCAAAAAACAAAACTAACATTTTCGCACAAACCTTGGTCCTTTGTGAACGTAGCAGGTTCAATGCCTCCTAAACGAAGAAAGTTATGAAACATTCCTGATATGCCTCAGACTGCTCAATCAGAACATAAAGTCAGACTGTTAATGGCTTCAGAGCTCCTCAGACTTTGAACCCCATGCTTCTTGTAGAAATCTAGTTAGAGCCCAGCCTTTGCCCACTTTCTCAGCTACCATTTGACCAATTAGGCTATCTAGCTTCTTATTCATGCGTCGGATGCGCTGAGTAACATTCCAAAGCTTAAGCCTATACTCTTTCAACCGATTGGCTACATCTCGCGGCTTATGAGGCAACTCAATATCCAAAATGCGCGCGTATGAATCTGTTACAAAGTTTTGACCAGAACAAGTTTCCTAGATTTTTGTCAGGATAATGGTTTTTTTGCCATTTTCAGTCTGAACTTCAACTTTCAATTTGTTGCCATTTAGTATACTGAGTTCTTTTCTAACATCCTCGGGTATAGTTATTCTTCCATTTCGGGTGACGGAAATTATCGCCACTTCTTTTCGCATGAACATAACCTCTGTTACCCATATCGGCAGAATAACCTTTATATACATTGCCTGCCTATTACCTTCATGGGTTATGTAACCACTGTAACCTAGATGGTATGAAATGCAAACTCTTGATGTACGAATCATAAATAAAGAGAAAGAGAACCTCTTAGCGAAAATGAGAACCTTGGGTGACAGATACGGGTTATTCCGCGAGAACCATCTCTCTACGATAAGATTTGCCAAAATACTATCCAGTTACGCATGCGAAAGACAAATCAAGAATTTGTTAGAGAATGGTGCCTTCGCGAAAGAAAATCAAAGATTCGACCCCTATTATCAGCAAAAGAGCCAGTTTGCCACTGTCAAAATCCTCGAATGCCTCAAAACAAGGCTGCATTCTAATGGAGTAGACGCTACAATCCTAACCGAGGCACCCAGCGAAATTGGAAGATATGACATAGTTATCTTTCAAAACTATCCCCGCAAAGTCGATGCTAGAGGCGAAGAAACAGTCAGGATAGAAGTTAAGGCAAGCCTTGGGCTCAATCTTGAGCAGATCGACCGCTACCTCTGGGATTCTTCCCTACTAATCTTAGTAAGAGTTATCACAGGGCATGTAGCAAAGATTCAGCCTCTAGCGCTACGACGATACGTCTTGTTTTCCCTCAGAGAACTAAACGCGAAAGCAGACCGCCTGCTCTCAAACAAGTTATACGCTATTCCAGGAACAAGTTGCCTCTCATGCCTTGACAACAACTGCCCTCACAACCGAAGCAAAAATGAAAGGTCGATGGGGATAGTGACTATGCGCGATAGCGAATTTGAGAGAGACCTAAACTCATTCTTCCAGAACCTAAGCTATGTAGCCGAGAGGACTGCAAGTTTGGTTGTCGAAGAAATGAAAGGCGTTATCCCAATGCAAAACATACACCCGGTCTCCTCATCAGCTGTCATTGGATGAGATAATTATGACTAGTATCGCAGTAAATGAGTTAGAAGAACTTCGAGATATACCTGTTCACATTACGGGCATCAACGACTTGCAAGTAGCTACAATAGACAAGCGACCGATGCATCACAAGTTTCTGAAAGTGAAAGAATGGAGTAGTGGTTATCGCTCCGTCAATAACTTGTTGCTTCACTTGATGCGGAAGAGTAAAAGCGAAGGCTCCAAGAGGCTATATTTGTGGCATCTATTCAAGTTCTGTCAATATACTAACAGAAGACCCAATGAGCTTGTAGTTCTCAGACCGAGTCAAGTGGAAAAACTCGTCCAAGAATATGCGGACAGCTTAAGAGATGTCTCACCCAGATATTCCAACTTGGCAGTAGCAATTCTGAAGGCGTTCTTTGTGACGAATGGTTTTAACCGTGCGAAAGCCTTAGAGCTGGAGACCTACCACGTGCCCCGCCGTTTCAGGATTACCTCAGAATATATTCCCACCAAATCAGAAATTTACAGGATGGCAGACTCGGCCTGTTCACTTAGAGATAGGGCCATGATTCTAACATTGTTTAGCACCGGGATACGTAATTCAACCCTCAGGGCACTGCGCTATCGAGATATATCAGAAGAGCTAAAGGGCGAACACACTAATTTAATGGTACCAGTTTACCCTGAGATGAAAGAAGTCGTACCCAATGCCTGCAAAGGCGGAATCCCATACTACACCTTTACCTGCGACGAAACCACCGAAGCCATAAAACTCTATCTCAAAGAGAGGGAAGAGAAATACGGAAGCACTGAAGAATCCGATCTCCTATTTTGTTCAGAGCATAACCAGATTACCAAGGATTCGAGAAGAAAAAAGCCCCTCACTGCTAGAGAACTTCAAATCTTGGTTAAGCAAGCAGCTAACAGGGCTGGAATAAACCAATGGAAGGCTGTCCATCCACACTGCCTGCGAAAGTCTTTCGAAACTGTCCTTCACAGCCCCCTCATAGACGGCGGCAACCTAGACATAAAGATTCAAGAATTTTTCATGGGACATGTGTTGCCTGGAAGCCAAGATCCATACTTTGACCACTCAAAGGTCAATTACATGCGTATTCAGTACTCACGGTTAAAATTTGGAAGGGCAATCATAGAGAACAGATTCAAAGTTCTCAAAACCGCCGTCACAAGAGCTTTCGAAGGCACAGATATAGATCCAGAGAAGGTAATCGAAGAATACATCCAGCTTAAGCATAATTCGCCACCAAGCTGTGCAGAAGTCAAACGAGGGAATCGGACTTGAAGTCCAAGTCCCACCCCCCGCACTCCAATTTCAGGCGTTATCTGAACTTGTTTTGACCAAATAAGGCTATTCTTGGATGTTATGAGTGGGGGCTAGAATTCGAACACAAGTTTACCAGCAAAAGTCCTTGGCCATCTTTAGGGCGGGATAGCATCAAACATTCGTTCAAACTCCTCTGAAAACTATCATATCGCTAGCAAAATCCATATTCAAATGTAAGAAAAAATGGGATGATGAAGTTGAGTGGTTCTTCTCTTAGATTGGTGCGTTCATTGTTAACTAATGTCTTCTACGATTTATTCTCTGGTCAAACTATTCCGGAGATTTTAGTATGACCGACCCAACGGCTAGAGGGTTTGGTGAATGGTTCAAGAAAACTCTTCTAGGTTAATATGGTCGTTCTCTAACTCCCAGACATTGATGATTGATAGCAAATTTCTTAGAGCGAGAGAGATGTGCGGTAACAGACCTCATGACGCAATTGCTCCTTGATGATCTTTATCATTTTGTCTAGGTGGAGAGGTAAGCCAACTAAAGAAAACATTGAAAAGTCAAACAAGGTTATTGCCAGTGAGTCTAAGGTTAAAGTTCTAGCATTCTATTGGACTCTCGGAAGATATGACTCGGTATTAATCATCGAGGCACCTGATGAGAAGACTGTAATGAAAATGCTTCTGCAGGTTGGAGGCTATGTAGCAACCGAAACAATGGTTGCCACTCTAAGAGAAGAAGCGATAAAGCTCTTATAGGTAAATACATGTAGCAACTTCAATTCACGATGAGTTGGGCTAAAAAGGCTCAACTAATTTCCCTCTTTCTAGGGAATCAATAAGTGTGGTAAGATTATAGCTGAACCAAAAGAATTGATTAGAATTGGAAATATGATAACTCTTATGTAGACTTGATCTCTTGTCTTGAGAGGCGGGCAAAATGAGTCAAAGAAAAGGAGTACAGAATTTGAAGAGTGTTATGGAGAAACTCAGAGAAGAAGGGTTCATTGTGTTTGATGTATCTAATCAAGTTGAAAAAGGATTTCCTGACTTGATGGTTGTAATGCAAGATAAGGTTTCCTTCATAGAGGTGAAAGGACCAAAGCATAAACTTCACAGACATCAGAAAGAGGTTCATAAAAAGCTTGAGGAATCAGGTTTCAAAGTTTCTGTAGAAATAGTGGGTGAATGAACGATTCTAAGCTGACTCATTGCTGAACCAAGAGAACTATTTAGAATCACAAGATAGTGTTGTAGAACATCTACAGATTGTAGCTTAATGTGCTTTCCAATAGTCAATGAATGCTGCACAGAATGTCCATAGGTCATCCTCGTCTATTTTGTGCGCGCGCGCAGCGACTGCCTCCTTTGTTGGCTTCTTCCTCAGCTTGGCTAGGGTGATGAAGATCATATTGTCACCAAACACATATCCGTGCTAAACTGCACTTAACACTTTTTATGCATGCATGCACTCGCATAACACATTTAACTCCACTGCCCATACCATGCATCCAGTGAAGAGATTTGCCAAAGAAAGGACATGCAAGAAAGCAAAAGCACAGAGAACAAGCACGCCACAAAAGAAAGCAAAAAAGCGTAGGCTTAGCCTAGAAAGAATTAGTGCGAGATCCTATGAGCCATTCTTCTTGTAGTAATAGCGAGCAACTGCATACTTGTCAACATTAATCTTCTGTTTCCTACACTCGTATCAGAGTGATTTCGATCGTTGAAACCATCCTTGCTCTGCTTTCGCCTTCTCTTGGTGGCATTTCTTCAGTTCCTATGGTGATTTTGCCTATGCCAAGTCTTTCATGAATCTGTGCATGGTTATCTCGACGGCATCGACGGCAGTAGTTATTGCTTGTCCTCGCGCCTTCAAAGTAACTTCTTTAGTGTTGGAGCCGCTGAAGCTTGTTATAATCCCCAACACGTAATTCATCGGGGGCTTTCTTCCCACGTATATGACGTTTGGTTCTCTAGACAAATTTAACTTCCTCTTATCGGTGTTGGTAAATATAGTAGGTGGATCTTACTTTTAAAGCACGTGCGCAGATTTAATGAGTAAATTTCTATGAAACATAAATTATTTAACGAACTTCCTTGGATGGTGTTTGAATTTTTTCTTGCAATTAACTGAGCAGTAGTATGTTTCTCCTTCAAAATTTATCCTGAATTTTGCTGTTTTTTCGTCAAGCACAATACTGCACATAGGATCTCCCCAACCAGCATCGTCAATTATTACCTCCTTGAATTTTTCTGAGAGGAATGTATTTGGCCCCATAACTTATACCACATGTAAATCTGCACGTTTTGATATAATAGTCATACAAGGCATTGACATATATGGGGAGAAAGATGGGTATCAGAAATCCACGAACCTTAATTTGCAACATAGCGCTCAAGAATGCAACAGAACCTATGATTAAAGAGGATTTATATTGAGACTATTCTCCATATAGGTCTCAGGAAGGTTGTCTTAAGGCTTATTTAGGTTTGAATTTACCGCAAACGTAGGTTTCCGGGACTTTTTGCTTTATGAGGGAGCAATATGGATTTCCTTTTCGAACCTTGAAGTAGACACAATTTTTACAAAGCTTTTCTACGCTCATTTTCATCCCCTCATAAGTTTTTGATGTCTCTTCCAGTGTGTGAGATACATGGGACACTTCATTTTATCCTTACATTTTTTACATTCAGGGCGAAGACTCGTCCAATATCGGCTACAAGGCAGACTGGTTGAAGGAGGAGTCTTCGCGACGTGAGTCGACATCTTAGGCAGCCCTCTACTTTAAGAGCGTTAATAGCATAAATACATATGGGCTTAGTTATAAAGTCAAGCTCGCGCGCACGGTGTACTTATGATGGGAGCTACATATGATGTCATTGCTAACATTTTTTATCCTTACAATTGCTATCGTCATGTACGAACGTAGAATCTACAAGATATGATCTATGCTCCAATCTTCTTTAGTCTAGTAAGCTTCTTCCTCTTTCTCTTCTCTTTCCTTTCCCTCTTCTTGAGAGGCTTCGGTCTGCCTTCAGCCTCCATAACTCTCTTTTCTTTCTTTTCGCCTTTCTTCTTCTTGCCCATTATATCGCCTCAATTCAGTCACCCTTCCTTAGAGTGTAAATGTACGTGGTCCATTCCCAAGTCGCTCAAATTCGCACCCACTTTCTTCCTCATTCGATTTGTCGTTGACGTCAGATGTTGTAAGGACATTGCCTTCAGCACATCTGACGTCAACAAACACTCCCTTTAATCATCCCTCCCATCTTGACACGTGTGGATCACTCACATCCAGAGAGTGCCGTAAGACTCCTCTGATCCCCGGGCGATCTCATCCAGCTTCTCATGTAACATGCGGTTCTAATATGATAAGAGACGCCTCCTTGTATATAGTATTTTTAAGGCGCATGCTTGACTGTCAACACGTTTATTAAGAGCGCTACAGACTTAACCTAAGAACGTTAATTTTAGAGGACAACACTATGAGCGAAGAGGAAGGAGAAGAAGAGGAAGAGGAACTAGAGGAAGAAGAGTGGTAGAGCATTAAGTGTGGAATCAAGCTCTACGGAGCCCTATAGACGCGAAAACAACGCCTTGTTTCTAATACCCTATTTTTTTTTAATCTTGAAAATTTGAAGGAGGTGACAGATTAAATGGCTAAATGTCCTAAGTGTGGAAAAGAAGTTGAAACGCCGATAAAGGAGTGGGATATGGGCAAAAACAAAAAGATACATGTTAAGCAGTACGAATGTTGTGGGAAAAAGTTCTGTGAATACGGAAAGAGGGTTTAGGAGCTAAACCGTCAACCGCCACCGCGATCATCAACCCGCTTCATCGTCTTAGGTCACGTTAGAGAGGGTTGATGTTAAAAGTGTTTAAGCCTGCGGGTCATTAATCTGTGCTGATTCTTCGCCCTTTTTACGGCCTCTTTTGCTTTGTTGGCTAGATTATCGAACTCTGTTCAGTGATGGGCACCGTCTTCAAACACAAATTAAGAATGAAGGGAAAGATCCTAGTCAAACACTTAAAAAAGATAAACCGTTCACAAATGTGAGTATCACTTTTCCCCGAAACAATTTTTAAGAGCCAGCAATAGAGTGAATTCAAATCGTGTGTGCTGTCTTTCTCATCCAGCTACTCGCTTAATTCCTTTTTTATCTGCTCGATTTTTCTGGTTAGGATCTCAATGATCCGGTCGTTGTTGAGGTGCATCATTGGTTTGTTGCAGACGGGACACTTGAAGAGAAGCTCGAATGCCTCTTCAAAGGGAAATCGCTTGCAGCGTGGCGTTTGGCAGCTGTAAACCTCATGGCTTTTCTCATATTCAAGCCGAGTTTTCAGTTTTTCAATAACACGGCGCTTTTGGTTTAGGATAAAGCCTTCTAGTTGATCTGGTTGGAGTCTCCAGTTGAAGATAAACCAGCCTGTTTCTTTGTCGCGGGACTGCCTGAGAGCCACTAGGGAATGGTCATAGAGTCTGTAGAGCGCCTTACGAACCATGTTGAGGCGTATTTGGGTTTTATCCGCTATCTCAATATCTACAATCTCGTCAACCCCTTTGAGGATATCAACTACTCTAACAGCGTCCTCGCCGAACAACGCAGACACCCTCATCAGCGTCGCTTCATCCACAAAGAACAGTTTAGAAACGCCTCCGCTTAGACAACTCGCAGGCGAGCTCCGCCTGAAGAGAATATCCGGAATACCACTCTCGAATTTCCATCCGCTAGCCTCTGCTTACCCGCATATCTCCCTAATAGATGCTGACTCTTCAAGCCCTTTCGTCGAAGCTCTTTGCTCCCTTACTCAGTAGCGCGCAAGGCGCTTAACCCTTTCCATCCTAAGAAAGTCATAAAATGCGCGCGCAAAATATACACGCGTGAAAACCCTATAATGCAAAAACGGAAAATGCGGCGCCCGCAATCACTTTTTAGCTCGCTCACTTGCTGGCTCATATTCTGCACTATGAAACAATGGGCTAGAAATTATCAGATCCGCTGTGGCCCTGTTACAGGCAGTCGGCACATTATACAAGACAGCTACTCTAAGAAGCGCCTTGACGTCGACGTCGTGAGGAAGAGATTGCAAAGGATCCCAGAAGAAAATTAAGTAGTCCAATTTCTCATTAGCAATCAAAGCGCCAATCTCCATGTCTCCACCATAAGACCCCCCTTTAAGCAAAGCGACCTTTAGATTAGTTTTCTCCATTATTTTCTTCCCAGTATCTCCAGTTGCATACAAGTTATGGAGAGCCAAGGTCCCTTTGTTGAAAACAACCCACTCCACTAAATCATTTTTCTTATTATCATGCGCCACCAACGCGATGTTTCTTTTAGGAGTCAAGATTTCACTTCAGACTAAGCCCAGTATGTTTTAAGAGTTTAAACGTTTCTGAACCCTCTAATAGTCTGCGCGCGCTAAAGCTAAAGATACCTAGGCAAATGGTCAAAACTCTTAAATTTTGTAATTTTAACTTCGTTCTGGAAGGCATAAAATGTTTCAATACTTGGAGGCTGCAAGAGTTGGGAGTTGGCTTGGATGGATTTTCAATTTTGGTTTTGGGAGCGTTCTCTTTGGTGTACTTCCTTTTGAGCGTACTGTTATAGTCCTCTTTGCCTTCTCACTTGCTACGGCCAGCATCTTCGTTTTGAATCAATACTTTGACCGTGAGGCAGATCGAGAGAACGAGGTTAAGTCAAATCTGCCTGTTGCCTCTGGCCGAATAACGCCGAGGAGGACATTAATCTTCTCTTTCTTACTAGTCATCTCGTGTTTAGTT
>Ga0315312_1003059_pt1 | contig 10991 bp, 13 predicted proteins | sample TDP7_MG_FD_203629 | JGI IMG/M metagenome (GOLD analysis project Ga0315312, IMG submission 203629) | Freshwater sediment microbial communities from Lake Towuti, South Sulawesi, Indonesia - TDP7 | ecosystem: Environmental > Aquatic > Freshwater > Lake > Sediment | place: Indonesia: South Sulawesi... | reverse complement strand
TTCCTGCTTTTGCAGGGCTGGTTCTTGGAGCAGCGGATAGGGTTCCTGTCTTAATGGCCGGTGGGACGCAGATGGGCGCGGTTCTAGCTGTGCTCAAGGCCCTAAACCCTGTGTTGCTAGGAAACGTGGCGGTCGGAACGACCAGATGGATCATAGCTGACAGAACATCTGACCTAAAGGGAATAATCGCTCAGATAGCTGATATTCCAATACTGGCTGCAGACTTGGACTTCACATCTTCAAGATTCAGCGGCTTGAAAGCCTATGAGAAAGGTGTTGTGAAGGAGGGGGTTGGTGCTGGTGGCGCCGCAATAGCTGCGATGCTGAGGTCAAATGGCTTGATAACAAAGGGTACTCTGCTCAGTGAGGTTGAGTCGAACTATGAGAAGCTGCTCTGAGGTAAGGCAAAGAGCTCATTCATTCGTCCCCTTGTATCTTGTGATTTGTAACTAGGGAGGGCTCGACATGATCAAAGAGGCGAAGAATCTGATAGCCTTCCTTACGATTCTGCCCGTAGGTATGGGCCCTGAGCGCTTAAGGGATGCAGCGGAATTCATGCATCTATTCCCTCTGCTAGGCGCTTTCATCGGACTCCTCGCCGGACTCTTTGCATACCCTCTTCTACTGATATTCCAAGGCCCTGTAGCTGGAATCTTGACGCTAGGCTTTCTCCTACTGGTCACAGGGCTACATCACACCGATGGCCTACTAGACTTCGGTGACGGATTAATGTGTCAAGGCTCTCCTGAGAAGAAGATCGAGGTTATGCACGATAAGCGGACAGGCACTGGCGGCCTAGCCCTTGGTCTCGTAACCTTGCTGACCACAGCGTACTCAATTGGTGCAATCGGCTCAAGCATCATTCTTCAAGTATTAGTCGTGTCTGAAGTGTCGGCCAAGCTTGCGATGGTATGCGAAGCGTGGCTTGGTAAGTCGGCTCACACAGGCATGAACACCCACTTCATTGAAGCCATGCATGGTAGGTACGGGTATATTCGATTGGCAGTAACACTCGTGGTATCGGTCATCATTGCGTTTCCTTTACTGTGGCTTCTTGGGCTTCTCGGCTTGGCCGTAGGCATACTCACCTCTTCATTGATGGTGTGGATATCGAACAGGCATTTCAAGGGGCTTACAGGCGATGTCTTCGGTGCGACGAACGACCTCGCCCGAATGTTCTCTCTACTCGCAATCCTGGCGGCGTCCAAATGGGTCTAATGGCACTAGTCATGGCTGGCGGCAAAGGCTCACGCATGAGCATTCCAGTCGAAAAGCCGCTTCTTGATGTCGGAGACAAGCCTATGATAGAGCATGTAGTAGACGCGTTAAAGAGTGCTGAGGAAGTTGACAGAATCATAGTTGCTGTGAGCAGACACACGCCTAGAACAGCAAGCAGGGCAAGAGGGCTATCGGTTGAGGTCTTGGAGACACCTGGACTAGATTTCATTTCAGACGCAAGATATGCAGTCAAGAGTCTAGGATTGAAGACTGTACTGATAGTTTCCGCTGATCTCCCATTTATTACAGGCAAACTGGTCGATGAGATCGTGGAGAACTATTACCGTTGCAAGAAGCCAGCTCTATCAGTTATGGTCTCTACAACGGTTTACGACAGGTTGGGTCTGAAACCAGATCTAACCCTCAACATCGATGGCAGAGTTCTAGCTCCTGTCGGCATTAACGTGATCGACGGGACTCGAATAGATGAAGCTGAATTGGAGCAAGAAACATTAGTAGTAGAAAATGAAGAGTTGGCTGTCAACGTCAATACGCAAGAAGACTTGCAGATGGCTAGACGCTTGTTCGACGAGATTGGACAGGATAAATCAAAACTGAAATTCAAATATGTGGTCAGGTCCTAATCAGAAACTATACAAAACCGAGAGCTATTGGTAAGATATCGAAGACCCACGTAGCTTAGAATCAGGTAACCTTTTTCTCAGAATGCTGCTCTGAATCCAGAAGCTCAAAATGTTCGGGAGATTAGGAAACTCAAGTCAAATGAGGTCTGCACATATACTAACACTTTATCAGTAAAAGGTAGATTAATTCTTAAAGTAATACCTCAAGGGGGATGATGTAAAATGGTTTTGGATGTAGTCTGCAATATGGAGATTGATGAGAAGATTGCAAAGTGGAGGTCTGAATACAAAGGGAAGACCTACTACTTCTGTGCACCTATGTGTAAACAGAAGTTCGATAGGAACCCAGAGAAGTACGTCAAATCCAAGTGAAAGCGGAGTTGTAGCAGCGCCTTGGCAGAGCAAGTAATGTATCATAAAGGGGCCCTAGCAGAGAGCATGATATTCAAAGAAAGGCTGAAGCGCGCGAGTGTACTGATGGAAGGAGCAGGCCTAGATGCTGTTGCAAGCTTTCAATTCTACCATAGACCGATTGAAACGAAACTTAGACTTAGACTTAGACTTAGACTTTGCTTTTATAGTAATTCTCCTTTCTTTCAATTCTACCATAGACCGATTGAAACATTCTAGCAATCTAGGGGAGTAAATTGTCTATGAAACTTTCAATTCTACCATAGACCGATTGAAACACGGTTCATGATCCTACGCCTCTACAAGTTTACCTTACTTTCAATTCTACCATAGACCGATTGAAACAAGTGTCGTACTGCGTTGAGTGCATGGCTATCCATCTTTCAATTCTACCATAGACCGATTGAAACGAACCGACTGTCAGACAAACAAAACGACCTGACAGGCCTTTCAATTCTACCATAGACCGATTGAAACTGTGCAAGCTTTAGGCTGCGATAAGGCTCGGCAACTTCTTTCAATTCTACCATAGACCGATTGAAACGTTACTGTGATTCGATAGACGCCGACTGGACAATTTGCTTTCAATTCTACCATAGACCGATTGAAACATATTATTGATGCTCTTCGAGAGAGCAGAATGATGCCTTTCAATTCTACCATAGACCGATTGAAACCCATAGAACATTCTTATTTTTGATGTAGGCTGTGAACTTTCAATTCTACCATAGACCGATTGAAACTTCGCTCATGTATGCGCTTGTGCCCAGGTAGATTAGCTTTCAATTCTACCATAGACCGATTGAAACATCCTCTGAAGCTGTTCATCATGCATTTGTCTCGGTCTTTCAATTCTACCATAGACCGATTGAAACTCAGGAATGGCTTCACGTTCCATGTGGATTCGGCGAACTTTCAATTCTACCATAGACCGATTGAAACGCCAGCTCTTAATCGATTCGCAAGCCTCAAGATCAGCTTTCAATTCTACCATAGACCGATTGAAACTGAGCTTGCAGCTACAGATAAAATCAGAGTCTATCCCTTTCAATTCTACCATAGACCGATTGAAACGTTACCAAATCAATTTCAATCCTGACGACTACGATACTTTCAATTCTACCATAGACCGATTGAAACCCTTTGTGAAAACCTTGAAAAGTCGCTTTTCCGTCTTTTTCGATCCAAATTGGCCTCCTTTTACTCTGAGTTTTCTGTCGAGTTCCAGTCTTGCTTAGAGTATATAAATCTTGGACTATACGACTGTTGATGGCGCTGATTTCTCCACTCCTAAAATCCTCTTTCCCAGCCATTTTGGATTTGATATGCTGTAGAATAGGATTGAGTCCTCCTCCTCATCGATGACATCCTTCAGCCTTAGCATCAGCTCTTCGAGAGTACCCGCGGTCAGCTCTCCTTCGAAGGCGGAGTTCTGAACCCAATTCAGATACTGCCTCAGGACTACGCGAACCGTGTTTAATCTTTCGACTGCAACGTCGTAAACGACGATTAAGTACAATGTGATCACGTCTGCCTGAAGCCTTTGTACCTTGCTTCTCCGAGCAGATGTCTAACTAGCTTGTAGCATTCAAGGCGTATCAGCCTCTGGTAAGAGATGTTTCTGTTGAGAACTCGATGTCTAATAGTCGTTCTCAGTTTGTCGTCGTATTCTTTCAGGAAGACTCTTCTCCCATGATCGTTCAAGTAGCAGCCTTTCAGTTCTTCATGGAAATGTTCAGGTTTTATCAAGCGGTTATTGATCAGATTGAAGATGACTCTGTCAACTATCACGGGCTTGAAGACTTCGCTTATGTCTAGGGCTAAGGAGAACCTCCTTTCACCAGGCTCATGGAGGAAGCTTACGGTCGGGTTCAGTTGAGTGTGATATATCTCCGTCAAGACGGTCGCATACATTAGTGAATTCCCAAATGAGATGAGGCAGTTGACCATGTTGTCCGGTGGGTTTCTGACTCTGCCCTCAAACTCGAAGCCGCTCCTTAGAATTGAACTGAAGCTTGAGTAGTAGCGTTCTCGAGCACGACCCTCAGCGCCCATGAGCTCAGGAATCTGAGTAGCCTTTTCAGTAGCAGCCTTCTCGCTCTCGATGGCTTCAATGAATTGAGCAACTTCCTTTCCTCGCCTATGATAGTAGCTGAGGTTTGCTAGAATATTGTCGCATGCTGTTTGAACGAGTTCCATAGCGATATCTATACGCCTTTGTGGGGCGAGATAATGTTCAACCTGCTTGACCAATAGGAAGCCTGAGAGCAGTCTCTCACGTGGGTAGTATGTGCCTGAATAGTAACCGTAGTAATTGAAGATGTGAAGCGGAATGCCATGTTGAGCCAAGAATATAAGCAGCTTACTGTTAAGGTCAACTTCCCCAAGCGCGTATAGGGCTTGAACATCGTTTACCGGAATAGCTTTCTTCTCGCCGTCCTTACTCTCAACGTAAAGCGTATTCTCCTCCCTCCGAAGGCGGCCTCCCCGAACTATATAGTAGTCTTTCACTCTGATCCCCAGCAAAGCTCATTGTAGCTGCATCTACGACAGAAAGGTATCTTCACCGGCAAAGGAGGATTCTGTTGCCTCAGTAAGCCGTCAATATCACGAAGCAGAGACTCAATCCTCTCAACCCGCTCATCATCAAGCTGGACCTCCACAGTTCTCCTCAACAACGGATAATGGAGAACGCCTTTGGCTTGGACCCCCGCATATCTGTTCAAGTAGTAGATATAGTAGAGCAGCTGGAAGAGATGCGCATCCTCCGCCTTGCGCGAGCGTTTAACCTCATGGATCTCGCAGTTAGAACCAACGAAATCAATCTTGATCCTCCCAACCTGAACCTCCTTAAGCCTCCGCGCATAACCACGCTCATGAAGAAGCTTGCCGAGGAGAACCAAGTCAGAGGTCTCCTCCATCTCCAGCCCATGCGAGAAGAGCCAAAGCTTCCTCTTACAGATGAAATAGTAATTCACTTGAGTGCCCGTGAAGTTCAGGGCCCTCAGCACATCAGTCATTTCTTCTACTCGAGTTATCCGCCCACACTCCATGCCAGCCTAGAATATGGTGTCGCTTTCTTCTCTTTCTTTAAGGATTAAGCCCAGCTTAGGGTCGTACTTAGCGTCCACGTACCAATGATCCTCTTCTTTCCAAACTCTTCCCTCACGCTTCAAATAGTCCCATTGGCGAGAAGATATTGGTAAGACGAAGCCGACTGCATCCAAGTATCTCCCTTCACGTAGGAGTTCTCGGTGTTCTTGGTAGAATTTCTTGGGGACAGCTTCCACTGCTCTAATCAGGTCGAAGAACTCATCTTTGATATCGCCTTCGTCGTAGAGCGGCAGTTGGGCGATTACATCATTAAAAGTATCGTAAGCTTCGTCGTACTCGCCACGCTCCTCGACGCTGTAACCATCCTTATACAATTCCTCAACAAGACTTGCCGCTTCCATGTTGCTAAGTGGTTGACCATCAGGAAGAAGTTCAAGACTTCTTCCAACTCGATCTTGGTCGTATATGTACTCGTCAGCCGTCGAACCGTCTGTAAAGACGTACGCTGGAGCAGGTTCAGGGCTTTCGCCAAACCTGTTCAGCCTACCCATGCGTTGAAGTAATGCGTCTATCGGAGCGGGCTCTGAGTATAGGATGGGAAAGCTGAAATTCAAAGAAACCTCTATGGCTTGGGTGCCGACCAACAAATCAGCATTTTTGATCTCACGTTCAATCCTCTCCCTATCGGTGGCAATGAACCTGCTGTGAATAAGCTTAGGATTCGCAGCATGTGGGCTTAGGTTCTTGTAGACTGTCTGCGCTCTTTCCACGGAGTTACAGACAACTAGAACCTTCCTCTGAAAGAATGGTGTTCGGCTGATTGTATCAAACTGTCTCCTAACTGAGTCAAAATGATCAATAATTTCACCGTCCACATGGATTGGGACATGCCGCGCCTGCAACATGAGAGCCTTTTCTCTCGCTCCATTCATGTCCATAGCAATTAACGGTAGATCTAACGCATGAGTGCGATTGAGAAGATTACAGAGGAAAGCTGGTAAGGTAGCTGACATGAAGAGACATTTGCCACCGAGTGTACTCAGTTCTTCTACTAATCTAACTATTAGTCCGACCATGCGGGGCTCGTAGGCGTGTATCTCATCGAAAATGAAGAGCCCTCCAGCCACTTCAGCAATTTGGGCGTCGAAGCCTTTTACTCCATAGAATGGCTTGATGAGCTGGTGGGGTGTCAGGATTTTGATGGGTCGGTAGATCTTACGAGTTTGATCGTGGACACTTTGAGCTTTCTTTCTTGCCTCAGGAGCTTGCGCCTCATCTTCTAGGAAACTCTTATAGATGAAGTAGAGGGCGCGGTGATGGAGGATTCCAATATCATCTAAAGGAATATGATACTCATTATGAAACTCTCGCTGCATAGCGTTGATACTCGCGACATAGGGCAACGCGTAGAATATCCTTCTCCCTGCATCCTGATTCCCAGAGGACCAAAGTAATGCTGCAGCTGTCTTTCCAGCACCACTTGGAGCTTGAAGCAGGCATGAACCGTCCCTACGCCAGGCCTCTTCTTGAAAGGATAGAAGCCCATTCTTCTGGATCTTATCGCATGCCAGCACGTATTCGTGCAGCCTATGAAGTTCACGAACCCGCGTTAGACCTGCAGATGATAGGTGATCACAGGCGATTGTTAACCCTCGAAGCAATATGTGATAGTTTCTGTTGGAGAGATTAGCTTCGCCTGCATACAGCGCTCTAACACATTCTTCTAGCGCGTCTTGACACCTTTGAATGTAGGTTGTCTCATCAAACGGGAGGATTTGCCGTTCGAAGTACCTTTGGGCAAGTTGCGGGAACCCGCTTGTAATTGCTATCAACTCATCTCGATTTTGGTTTAGCTCTGCCACTTTCTTGGTCCAAACTTCTCGGCCACTCTCAGTAGTTGTGCGATAACGGTTCCAAAGATAGCGATAGCCGTGATGACCCGTCACTACAGCCAGAGCTATGGCTCGTTTGGCTTCGTCTGGCAAGTTGAGGTTCAGAGCAAATCCCGCAGAGAGAATCTCATGTCTATAGTTCCAATATTTGCCTTTCAGCGATTCTTGGAACCCTGACGCCCCTTTACCCAAGTCATGGACTAGGAGAGCGATGAATAGATGCTTCCAAAATTCAGAGTTGCTCGTGAGTTCAGGCAGATACGGGAAGGCTTGACGGAGAGATACAAATACTTGCAGACAATCTTTGATGTGGGCCTCCAGCGGCGTCCAGTACGGCTCACCCTTAGCGTATAGGACCATGGAAGTAGACACCCCATCGCTTCTCAGGATCAGTGAAAATCTGCATGTCCCTTTTCCTTTTCGCCACCACTCGCTTGCCGTCAATTATGTGAAATGGTTGAACTCCGACGGCTCTGCGTGGAACCGTATCTGTGAAGGTGATTGGGAGAGCCATTACGGGAGCCGCGACACCCGACCAAGGATATGGCAAGAGGGTGTATTGGAATTCCGCTTCCTCGACTGGTAATAGGTCTATGACTTTCGTCTCCACAAGGTTTGCTAGATCACAGCTTCGCCCTAGAAGGATAGGGTAGCGAGGAGAGGCAAAGTGGGTTTGCATTTTGAGGTCTGTTACATAGAGGTATAGTTCAGGATCGTAGAGGAACTCTCTCTTGATAACATTGGTTTTCTCGATTCTTCCCTCCTCTGAAACTTGGTAAATCAATTCAAGATCCTGTGCCTTACCTTGGAATGGCGCAACAAAGCCTACCGCAGTATGCTCAGGGCCGACAAGTTTGCCCACGATAGCGGATACAACACCATAGACAGTAGATGGAGGTGGAACTGGTAAAGTGGGTTGCACCACTGCAAGGAAAGGGATCCTGTAGGAAGCTGTCCAGCCCTTTATGTAAGCGCGTAGAACTTTCACAGCTCTGTCGTCTCAATGAATTCTGTCATTGCTTCTAGAGCCTGCTTGGGAGTTCCAAATTTCACTTCTAGTTTGCCTTGTCCTTGATCGGTTTTGAATGCAACTTCCTTCATCCCCGAGATCTTCTCGTACTCCGCTTCGTCCAGGAAGCTTTTTCTGAGACCGATGAATATAGGGCTCAGAAACTCGTCATGGTAGTCATCGACAATGTCAGTGAGCGCATCGGCATCTAGCACAATTCCACCGTTCGAGACCTTCACGATGTCCATGAAGATGTGATTCGCGCATCGAATCACGGCAGCGACGACAAGTTTTGGAGCTACGTCTGTCAGATACCCGGATCGTTTTGCCCCTCCCCTGAGCTCCGCCAGTGCTTGCACTATTTCCTTGACCCTTTTCTTACGCTCCACCTCAGGCATTGTAATGAGGCGATTTGCGTCGTCAATCGTGGCTTTTCTTGTCTCTGCCTCTTCCCGCAGTTGGTTCACTCTCTGCTTAAACCTGTTCACTAACTTTTCAGTTTTCTGATCAGGCTTCTTTCCTTTAAGAACCTCATCTGCATCGGTCGTTTTCGGCAAGTCCTTAGACCGACCCAAGGCAAAGATTCCTACTTCGTTCAACATTAGGGAGAAAGCCCCCCTCAAAACGGTGGAGTAGTGTTCCTGCTCATAGGGAACAGGCTCTGCTTCTGCCTCAGCTCCACGGCTGAAAACGCCAAAGTCACTGCCAATTACGTTCGGAAAGAGCGAGATGAGCGGACTGACCTTTAACGGAGCGATTCTCCTGTAGACGAGACCTCCCACCATGCCAACTTCTTCAAGCTTCTCCCTTGGGGCAAGCATGTAGCCAAATACGTCGTCCTCTTCATATTTGACTGGATTTGCTTCTGTGTAGGCGACTTTCTTTTCTCGCAGGATATTGGAAGGCGTCCAATCAAACTTCTCGTGAACAGTCTCACGCCACCATCGCTTGAAAGCTTGCCCTGAAACGTATGGGTATTCAAATTTTCCTCGAACCCTTATCTTCTTAACTACAACTTTGTTTTCAGCGTAGCGTCCAGGTTCGATTCCCGCATTGTTTAGTGCCGAGAGCGGAGCGTCGATCAAAACTACGCCCGTAAGCATTTTAACTTCTCTCAAGACTTCTTCACCTCCTTCTTGTGTCTCAACTCGTAAATGTATCCAAGAAGTATATTGCGAGTTTCCTTCCACAAAATGCGTCCCTCATCATCTTCTGGAAAGAGGAGGGCGAAGTCGTCGATCTCCCACACCAAAGCTTCCCTCTGAATCTTGTTGAGCTCCACAAGGAAACCCCGATAATCTAAGTTGTCATCTTCTAAGGCGTCTAGCCTTCTGAAATCTGTTTTTTTCAGGTAATCGTATAGTCTTTGGCCGACTCTCTTTATGGCTTCTAATCTTGTCTGTTTCATTTCTTCCACTCTCGTCAAATATAGCTCGAAAAGTTCCCAGCCACCAATGATTGTTCTTCCCTTTCTATCTATAAAAGAATGCTGAACGCTTTCTCCCGCCACCAGTCGTCGATACATATCAGGACTCGACCTTTCAAACAACTCGTGGAGAGACTGATTTAACCCACCAGTATAGGCTTCTTCCAGAAACTTGAAGACTTGGGCAGGCAGGTCCAAATAGTCGAGTTCATTGCGTTGACCTGAATTTCTGAAAGAGTACATCCTGATCGCTGTCAGCCCGTAGAGTTCCCCCAAGGGCAGTATCACTTTATAGACCAAGTTCACAAGAAACTCCTGATCCTCTCTTCCAAGATAGTCCTTAGGAGCATAGAATGCTAATTCACCGCCAGCAGCAATGAGACCTTTGACGTAGGGTACAGTTCGCCGAGTTGCTAGATTGAGCATTAGTCTTGTGTTATGACTGTGAACTAGAATTAGTCGCCCTCCCTTGGAGATAAGATAGAACGGAGCGAATTGTAAGGCTAGCACACACGCTGCACATAGAGGCAGCCCCTCTTCGAAGAATGAGAAATAATTGACCAAGTCGCCGCTACCAGTTAGAGGGTGAACTTCGCGAAACACTCGTTCAGTATCAGCTTGTCTAGATCCGCATGCCATGCAAGTGCCATTTTGTGACGCAGGCCTAACTTGCTTTAGTAGATCGTTGAGATAAAGAGCGTACCTGCGCTCACGATCCTTGAATGGTATGGCTGGATTGGAGAATTTACTGTTCTGAGTGAAGAGGGCACCCAACTTCCAGCGCAAATACAGCTTGGGAAGTTTGCGCACATGTCTTGTTACATCGCTTAACCCAAGCTCTAAAGGATCATCTTTGCTGCTTAGAGCACAAAGAGTCATGATTCCTGCATCCACAAAGGGATTGCCGGTGAAATGGTAGATATGAGACATTCTTACCTTGCCCCGAGATCCTGCGGAAGAGTAGGACGCCGCGTGGCACCTTCCAAATCAATGACGCCTAGTTTAGGTGACTTGGTTAGGTTCATGAATCCGAATCCTAAGCTGTTCATTTCGCCGAAGCCTGCGTCCAGTCCAAACTGCAGTATTTCCCGCTTTGAGCCGTTTAGGGCTTGAAAGTGGAATTCCCATAGGGTTCCTATGACTGTTGTTTCCTTACCCTTCATTTTGAGCGGTACGGCAACTTGTTTTTTGAATCGAAGCTTTTCGAATATCTGAAGCGACTTCACTTCCACACTTGAATACTCCTTGTACTTCTTGACTATGTTCTCTTCAAGTTGGTTGACGAAGGCTGTGGGCGTATGCTCCTTTCTCCAGTAGACGTAGTCGTAGTCTCGAGC
>Ga0315312_1003058_pt1 | contig 10996 bp, 11 predicted proteins | sample TDP7_MG_FD_203629 | JGI IMG/M metagenome (GOLD analysis project Ga0315312, IMG submission 203629) | Freshwater sediment microbial communities from Lake Towuti, South Sulawesi, Indonesia - TDP7 | ecosystem: Environmental > Aquatic > Freshwater > Lake > Sediment | place: Indonesia: South Sulawesi... | reverse complement strand
TTACCCACGGTAAGCCTTGTGGCCTTAATCCCTGTTAGGCTTTCTCTGGTGCAGAGGGAAACGTCGTCCGTGGCCTGCTGGCTTCCAATCACGTAAATTGGGGTATCCGTGTACTTCTTCGCCAGCTCAGGCTTGGCCAAGATCACGGCGGCGGCGCCATCAGAAATGGGTGAGCAGTGGAGGAGCCTTATGGGGTCAGCTATAAGCGGGGATTTGAGGACATCCTGCACCGTGTACTCCCGCCTATACTGGGCGTACTCATTGTTAACGGCGTGGTGATGATTCTTACACGCGATCTGTGCCAAGGCTTCTATGCATCGTTGGTCCCCGTGGCCGTAATCGTGGACGTATTTCGCCATCATAGCCGCATACAAGCCCGAGAAGGTGAAGCCCGCATCGAACTCGTGGGGGTCAGCGGCGAACATGAGGTCGTCTATAATTTTGCCGGGGCTGTCTGTCATCTTTTCAAAGCCGCCTACGAGGACCACATCATACATGCCCGACTTGATGGCGATGCAGGCGTTGTAAAAGGCGGAGCCCCCGGAGGCGCAGGCAGCCTCCGTAGTACTCATAGGAATGTTTATGCCCAGCTCCCGGGCCATGTAGCCAGGAACCAAGCCCAGCTTGTTGGTTGCCTGATAAAGGAAGCTGCCGAAGTAGCAGGCTTCAATGTCCCTTCTCCTCAGCCCCAAGTCCACGGACTCCGCGGCGCCGATCCCCGCCTCCATCAACAGCTTCTCTGGATCTTTATACCACTGCTCCCCAAAATCGGTTCTCCCAGCGCCGATGATGGCAGCGTGGGCCTTAGCCTTCCAACCAGCTGGGGCTTTCATACCTAAAGGATAGTCAATTACAACTTTTAAGGGTTTTTATAAAACGGGCATTTCAGGGTCTAGAGGTACTTTTGTTACTCGAACTGCTTGAAAGGGCCGTGGGGTGCTTTGGGTTGCGCTCCCTAAATTTAAGTTATCTGAAAGTTGAGGAAGGTTGTCTCTAGATCTTATCCTTTGCTTTGATATCTGGTGGTTGTAAGATCAATTAATTAACTTTTTAGTAAACAATCCCGTATTCGTCTATAGAATAAGGATAGGGTATGGCAAAATATTTTTTGACTCTCAAACAATTAATTGGATAAAAAAGCATGGAAGTTTTGCAAGCAGAGAATGGTTTGAAGGCCAAGTAAGGTACGGTATATGGATAAGAGAACGGAACAGGCCAAACTACTATCGAATATGTGTGGCCGTTACTGAGAGGATAAAGTCAATTACAATTTTAATTAAAATAAAACGATGAAATTATTGGGGGTTATTGGAAGGCGAAGGGTGTCTCTGTGAAAAGATATGATCAAACGGTTAGAGGGAATCAAACAAAACAAGGAATCGAATAGAGAAAGTTTGGTGGGCCGGGCAGGACTTGAACCTGCGACTTTCTGCGCGTCAGGCACTCCAGAACCCCGATTTGGACAACCAAGCCCAAATTGGGAAGATTTTGAAAAATGGGCTAAAAAGAAATATAGCAAAACATGGGCTCCCACATTAATTGGCTATGCAAAGAAATACCATGAAATGCTGAATGGGAGTTTAAGGGAGCTTGATTCTTTCAGCAAAAGCAAAAGAGCCAATGTCATGAAATCCCTTATAGCCCTCTCAAAATATCTTGGAGTCTATGAGCAATTCAAGGCTAAAATGACAAATTATGGCTTTAAGTGGGAGAGCCAAAACAGTCTTGAAAGCTTTCTCAGAATCATGAACACAAAAGAGGGAATCATAGACCGAGCTAAGGCATGTATGAAAGTCTTAGATGAAAGCCAAGCCACTTTTATCAGGTTCACCGCTCTATCTGGGCTCAGAAAGGGAGAAGCCCTAGATAGCTTTAATATGATCATAAAGCTAAGCCAAGAAGGTAAACTCAATGAATACTATAACTCGGAGCTTGAAAGCCTAGAGCATTTCCGATTTGAGAGCACCTTCATTAGAGGGAGCAAAAATGTGTTCTTTACCTTCATGCCAAAAGCCCTCATAGAGCAAATAGCCACATGCAACCCAATATCAAATATGGCATTAGAAAGCTGGTTAAAAAGGCGCGGAATGAGAATCCGAATGAATGAGCTTAGAGACCATTATGCAACCTTCATGGTCCACAATGGACTAATAAGAGAAGAGATCGACATTTTACAGGGGAGAGTGGGAAAATCAATTTTCATGAGGCATTACTTTAGCCCCGCAATAAAAGAGCTTAGAGACAGAACCCTCAGAGCAGTAAATGAAATGATGAGGGTGATTTCATGAATGAAGCCTTTCTTTTCTTAAGAGAGCAGTAAAGAGGCATTATAAGGCGCAGGGCTTTAAGGTGTCCATCTTTTAGGCTTTTGCGCCCAGTATAGAATGGCATCCATAGCACTAACAAATTCTTTGTCTGTGTCCACCTTTAATTTTAATATTCGGATAAAGTCTCTAAGCAAGTCCCTATACTTTATAAATTCTTTGAACACCTCCACATTCGGCGACTTTTCTACCACATTAATGCGTGTATCCAAAAAATAAAGCACATTTTCTGTTGCTTTCAACCATTCGGTAAGAGAATGGATTGAATCACTTTGCGCACGTATATTTTCGGGAGAATATATGCGTGTAGCCATTTCTCTTCCCTGGTCTAAAACCTCGATTAATTCTTTAGTTGCATCTTCACTTTTCATAAATATTCCCTTCTAGCGTCTATCAGATAAATATAGTTTAATTTTTAAGTCTTTTGGTCCATGAGGCGAATCCGCTTAGGCAACACAGAAATCGATGGGGAAGCCTGGGGTCTAAGTGGAGAGCGGATAGCCATAGAAATCAAAACCGCGGGGGATGATCTTTGCAGAGGCTTGGGTCAATTATGTGAAGCCCAAGCTTATGCATATGATCAAGGGGTTCTAGTGACAACCCTAAGAAAAGCCAGAAAGGTTAATATAGTTGTTTTTCAATATTTTAAGTGGCCCCTAATGGGAGTAGATTCAAAGGGAGAAATACACAAGATATACATGAAAGGGGAGAATCAAAGTGAGAATTGAGAACTTATTGTATACGCTTAGAAGTATAAAACCAATTGCAAAATATGATTTGAGCGATGAACCATATATTTTCGAAGATGCTTATACTAATGCTTTGAGATGGATTAAGCGATATGAGAAAGAACCTAGAGGCGATTGGGCACAAAAACAAGATATAGAAATTAAAGAAGATAAATATAATAAGGTGGTAGGTCTTATGGGAGAAGAAATTTTTGAGTGTATTTTAGATCAGCTTGACATATCACATAAAAGGGCTAGACCTAAATATCCCCGCACCGATCCAAGAGGTGGAAAGCCTTATGATTTTTTCATTAACGGTTTTGGTTCAATTGAAGTTAAAACTGTGGCTCCCTTCAAAAACTATATAAAATTAATGATAGACATAAAAAGCTATATGGGTTGTGATTATGTAGTAGGCATTAAGTTGTATTATGAAAATGGTTATCTTATGTCCAAAAAAGAAGTTGCAGAGAAAGAATGGGATTACACCTTATTAGAGACAATAAAGAGCGCAGTATTAGTGGGATGGCTAACAAAAGAAGAGGTGGAAAATCTTCACATAGATGATTTGAGGCGCGGTCCATTTTATTGGACATATTTAGACCCTTCCGAAGCTAGAAGAGAAGGTATAAAAGAACTTAACAAGATGAATAAATTTTTCTTTATGTTAATAAAATGAGGAGTGAAAGAATGATCTACTTTGGCAAAACAGTAATAAACGTATCTGATTATGGAGAGCAACTAACTTTAGCTTATAATGACTGGACAGGCCCAACTAGAATTTTCAGGATCAGCAAAAACCAATTATCAACCATCTTAGAGCAAAACAAAGGCAAAGTAAGATATGGAAAAGAATGGGAAGGCTTCACTCTAATAGAAGCTCCGAAAAACCAATATGGAGTAGCAACAATAAGAGAAATAATAAAACAGATTGAACCATATGAAATAAAACATAAATCCAAATATCCGCCCGGATATCAACCATCACCAAGCCAAAAACCGTTTTTCACGGTGTCAATGATAAAAAGAAATCAAAGACAAAAACTACATGAATATAAAAGATTAGGCAAATTGTAAAGCTCCCTCTCTAGTTTTTTTAAGAAGGTATCTTTTTGTGGATTCTTTCATAAGGTTAATTATGAGATTAAGTTAATATATCATTAACTAAATTCTAAGTTATGCTTAGATTCTAAGGTAAGCCTAGACAACCCCTATCCCCACCCTCTCCCCTCATATCACATATCAAGCTTATTCTAGCCTTGTCAGGCCAAAACATGCTTTTCATTCATGCCTTTCATGTCTTTCCATAACCAAAATGAATCCCCCGCTTTTCAAAAAATCTCAAAAATTCTCCCCCTTCCCCGCACCACTTTCTCTCCATATAACTCACCAGAAAATTTAGGGTGCTAAATCACCCTTAAAAATGCTCAAAGGCAATGAACCCCCCCTTCTTTAAGTCAATTATGGGAGAAGGGTGAGAAGAGCGAGGTAAGGGAGTTACATGATGAAGATTGCTCTGGCGGGCCGAGAATCTCTCTATTTCTCCCCTTGAAAGTGGAAAAAATTTTTTTGCCTAACAATTTTTTATTTTCGATTTCAAGGGGAGAAAAAGAGAGATTCTCATGTGAACCATTGCTTTCTCATAGATAGGCTTTAACCCTTTTCCAGAAGTCTACACTATATTCACAAAACTTAAAGTAAGCCTTAAAACCCGAATCAACCAATTTTCGAGCTTCTTTAACGTTTTTAGAATGTTTTCAAGGCTTTTGTGAACTTGTGAACTTTGATGCCCTCTACAGCATGTATCTGTATATATAATATAATATTATGACATCTTCCCTTCTTTCTTGGCGATTCTACACAAGTTCATCATCTATATACCCTCTGTAGAAGTTCACGAAGTTCACAAGTTCACATCATTCTTCGTTTTTAAGCCAATTTTCGTTTAAAGGCTTGTTTTCGCCCTCTTTTTCTTCTGTAACCTCTAATTCAAGTCCGATGCTTTTGGCGATTCTACACAAGTTCACCATCTATATACCCTCTGTAGAAGTGCATGAAGTTCACAAGTTCACCAATTCTTCGTTTTTAAGCCAATTTTCGTTTTTAATCGTTTTTTGGGCTGTTTTTAGGTTAATCTCCCTTAACCCCGCATTTTCGGGGTTCTCACTTTTCTCTCCCTCTTCCCCTTTCTCCCCTAACTGATTGGGGTAGGGCTATCTAGTAGGCTCAGGGCTACCTTATGCGCGGGGGAGCATATTTTGATCATAACATAAAAGCTTATAAATACTTGTATATACATCGATATACGGTGAAATATGATGGGGAAAAGAAAAATAACCACCATGAGAATAGATGAAGATTTGCTCAAAAAGGCTCATGAGCTAGGCTTAAATGTCTCTAAGATTTGCGAAAATGCCTTAAAAGACATGATAGACCGTATAGAAAGACCGCTTTCACAAAGCACCCCCAAAGACTGCTCAGAGAACTCTCAAAATAGTGTTTTGGTGGGCCGGGCAGGACTTGAACCTGCGACTTTCTGCGCGTCAGGCAGACGTCCTAGCCACGCTAGACGACCGGCCCTCCCCTTTAACGCTTTAGAAATGAGGGCTTTCGCCTTATTAATTTTCACTCTGGAAAGGCTTAAATAGCCACGGTTTCAAAACCTCGAAGCAAGGTGGAAGTGGCCTTGAAAGTTTATATACTAACCGACATTGAGGGCGTCTGTTGCGTCACCCGGGAGGAGCAGCAGAAACCTGAAGGTGGCAGCGAATATGAGGAGGCTAGGTTCCTCTTAACCAGGGATGTAAACGCCGCCGTGGAGGGGACCCTAAACGGGGGCGCCACCCAAGTGATGGTTAATGACGGTCACGGGGCTCGCGGAGGCTACAACCTGGTTCCTGAGGAGCTGCATGAGGGGGCCACCTACGTGATGGGGGGCCCACGGCCCTGCGCCCTCCCAGGCTTAGACAAGGGCTTTGACGAGGTTTTCCTGGTGGGTTATCACGCCATGGCTGGAACCCAGGGAGCCGTTTTGGAGCATACCATGGCCACGAGGGTGGTTATGAACGCCTACATCAACAACGTCCAGGTTGGAGAAATTGGGATTGAAGCCTCCATAGCTGGCTACTTCGGCGTCCCCGTGGCCCTGGTAACGGGGTGTGACAAGGCTGTGAGGGAAGCCAAGGAACTTTTGGGGGATGTGGAGACTGTTGCCGTCAAGGAGGGGGTCAGCCGAAACTGCGCCGTATGCCTAGCCCCCAAAAGGGCTCGGCGGCTCATCACGGAGGCGGCGGAAAGGGCGGTTAGGGAGACCGCCCGGTTTAAGCCCTACGTGGTCCAGCCTCCCATAGACGTTCGAATCGAGTATTCGCATCCCATCTATGCGGAGCGGCGTCCCACGCCGGGCATGGAGAGGACTGGGCCCAGGGCCTTGAGGTTCTATGGCGACGACCTCCTGAAGGTTATGCAGAACATTGGCTGGTATTAGGGGGAGGAAAAGGGACTTGGATTGGTGGCGTAAACCCCTGCGTTTAGCCCATCAGGCCTTCACCTCTGAACAGCAAATAGCGGAGGTTGATCCCGTCAAATTTGCAGAAGACCATGCTGAGGCAGGTTATGACGGTCAACACCTGGAGTTGTCCTACCTGACAGTGGATGGCGATAAGGGACTTTTCCTCTTCAATTTCAGCGAAGCCCCCAAGGTTTTGAGAAATTTCTTAGGTGAGTACCTACCCATAGCCAGAGGGAAGGGTCTCCGCGTTATTATCTATTTTAACGTTCACGCCTACGCCGGCAAATTCGCCGATGAACACCCAGACTGGGCTATGAAGCGAAGCGACGGGAGCAGACTAACCGGCCTATACTGGGCAGAAATCACCTCTCCCTGTGTTAACAGTCCATGGCGGGAATGGAGCCTCAGAGTCATCAGAGAGTTGGCGGAAAAGCACCCCATTGACGGAGTTTTCCTTGACGGCCCAGCCTTCTTTTACGACACATGTTACTGCGACAGTTGTAAACTAAAATTTCGTGAACGAAACGGCGCGGAGCTTCCCACTAAAGAAAACTGGAAGGACCCCGACTGGAGAAAATTCGTCCAGTTCCGATACGACAGCGTAGCCGAATATCTAAGGGACGCGGTGGCAACCCTTAAACAGGTGAGGCCTGGGGCTGTAATCTACGCCAACTCCAGCGGCGTCTGGCCCACCTGGATAAACGCCCGCGACAACAGACAAACCCTGAGGTATCAGGACATCCTAGGGGCAGAGGGAGGATTCCTCTACAAAGGAGACCCCATGTGGAAGACCAGCGCCACAGCTAAGCTCCTAGAAACGCAGGCGGAAGGGAAACCGACCGTGATCTTCTCAGCCATGCGGCAAGAATCCCCCTGGCTTCAATACAACATGTCCGAAGACTCCTTGAGGCAGATTATTGCCTCCACCGTGGCAAATGGCGCCAACGTATGGTTTGGAGGATATAAGGTAATTGGCCGCGAAATCCCCCTCGTTAAAACGCTAAAAGAAGAATTCAATTTCCTAGAGCAGGCAGAAGAATACGTGGAGGGGACCGTCTCCGCTGCCAACATCGCCCTAGTCTGGTCGCCTGTAACCGCCGACTTTTACGGTGCTGAAATGCCCACCATAGACTTCCTAGTGGACAAGCCGAAGACGGAGATTACGAAGAATTTCACGGAGGCCTTCTGGGGCTACTACGAAGCCCTCGTAAGGAGGCAACTGGCCTTCGATGTCCTAGACGATGTAGCCCTAGAAAGCTCCAACCTTGGAAAATATGACCGTATCATTCTCCCTAACGTGGCCTGCATGTCAGAAAGGGCCGCCGATGCCCTAAGAAGCCTTGTCACAAAGGGTGGTAGCCTTGTTGCCACCCACGAAAGCTCCCTGTATGACAGTCAAGGTTTCAGGAGGGGGGACTTCCTCCTGGGGGATGTTTTCGGAGTTTCCTATCAGGGCTGGCTCCCACGCTTAGACCACGACTACATCCTATTAAGGGATGGAGCCTTACTGAAAGGAATTGACGAGAAAACTATTCCAGCCCCCGTCTTCGCCTTGCAGGTTAAACCCACAGTTTCAGCCGAAATCATGGGATACTTCTATAAAAAAATGGTGAGGATTTTCACCTCCCTCCCAAGGGTTTCTGATAATCCCGCCATCCTGTCCTCCAACTACGGGAAGGGAAGGAGCGTTTACTTCGCTGGCGCCCTCGACCAGATGTATCTGAACCACCGATTCCCAGCCCATCACCAACTCCTAACCAACGCCGTAGAGGAGGGCATACAGCCCATCATATCTGTTTCAGGTGCCCCCCAAACAGTGGAGGTGGTGGTCAGGAAAAAGCCCTCCACCGGCAGCCTCATCGTCCATTTGGTCAACTACACAGGCGAAATGGAACGCCCCACAAGGAAGGTTCTCCCATGTAGAGACATACACCTAAAATTAAAGACCAGATTCACACCCAGCCAAGTGAAGGCCCTCCGAGCCAACCAGGAGCTCAAGTTCAAAGCCTCAGACGGAGACACAGAGACGGTGCTTCCCAAGCTTAAGGTCCACGAGGCCATCGTCTTCCAACCCTAAACCACACGTTTTTCAGTCACGCAAAAGGCTTAAATGAAGCCCAAGCACTCTCTAAAATGGAGGGCCGGTAGATCAGCTTGGAATGATCGCAGCGTTGGCATCGCTGAGGCCGCGGGTTCAAATCCCGCCCGGTCCACCATTCATTTTTCATAAAATATGCATAAAAAAGGCTCTTTTTAGCTATTGATTCGCTACAAATCCTATTTCATTTATGTAGTCTAAATAATTTCACAAAAAGATTTGAACCCTTGCCTTTATATATCACGACTGCATAGTGTATCCGGGTCATGAAATTGCCGGGTTACGGGCAAACCGAGCGAACGTTGCTTACGATTTTGAATGATGGGAAGCCAAGGTCTCATAGGGAGCTGATAGAGGAAACAGGATTGACGGGCAAGGCTGTTGGGAGCGCTTTGTATAGGCTATGGACGACGGGAAGCATACTCAGAACTCAGAAACCAACTTATGAAGCTCTCAAAGTATTCAAGGGAAGGGCTGGCATAAAAAAGAACACTAGAGCGTACCACCTCTACATGTTTGCATTTGGAAAAGACTCTGTTAGTTTTCAGGGTATGAAGTTTGGAAAATATGAAAAGAAACATCTGGACAGGCGCGGCTCTGGGGAGAGCAAAGCAGAGACCATCCGAAGTTTCATCGAAGAAAATGCTGACAGAGCTTTTTACTCGACAGAGATCGTAGAAGAACTAAAGGACAGGGGTATTGAGCAAAGGGACATCATGAGCACTGTGCGGAGGGCTGAGAAGCGAGGCTTGGTCTACATCCGGGGTTATAGGATGCATGACAGGCAGACGCCCTTCAAGGAAGGTTACCTTATAACATGGATAGATCCAGGTAAGCCTAGAGAGCAAGCTCTAGAGGAAGCTGTTCAGAGGACAAACGTAGCACTGGCTGAGAAGGGATCGACCAGCCCGATTATCGAAAGGATTCACCTGATTAGAGACGTGGTTATCGAGAGCACGAAGTTGAGGGATTTGGTAAGCTTCGATTTCCTGCAGAACAAGCTCGGCTGTACCGAATACGAGGCTGAGGGAGCGCTGAAGAGGGCTTTGCAATTATATCCGGACTTGAAGGAGACCAAGCTGTTCGATGCATATCGCTACTACTACCACGACTCCCTAGCGCAAGGGGACCTGAAAGCAGCAGTTGCCATGAAGGAAAATTACATCAGAATGACCAAAGGCAGGATGAACCGAGTTGGGCATAACTGGGAGGCCGCTGTTGAATGGTTCATAGACAAGTTCACCACAGGCGCGAGCTTCAAGACCCAAAGTCACAGAGAGAACGGGATGGACCCAAGGAGAATCACTTTACATCTTATAAGAAGTGTTGGAGGCCGAAAATACAATGCTGAGGTTGATAGGGTTTGGGAAGTTACGCCGGGAGTGTTCGCGCAGCCCATAATCTATGTATTAGAATGCAAGTGGGGCCTTGTTACAAAGAGAAATGTGGACGACTTCCTAGATGTATTAAGGTGGAGTAAAGATTTTGGTGTTGACACACCCGAAGGAAGGCAGGTCAAGCAAGGAGTTATTGGAGTCTTTGCCGGGAGCGCATTTGACCCCAAGGAGAAAGTACGACTGAAGGACGATACTGAGATAAGTCTTTCAGCCTATGCAGCGAGGATGAATATTCAATTGCTCAAAGCCTCAGATTTCAACGAAAAACTGCATGAAAGGGGAGTTCCGACTGCTGTTACCGTGCAAAAGGTATGCAGGATAGCTAAAGACGAGAAGGAAGTTCGAGAAGTTTTAGAAGCTGTATGGGAGAATCCCGAGAGAAGTGAGGAAATACTTGTGGGGATAGCTGATAAGAATAAGGAAGTTTATGAGTTTGAGAAGATACTTGAGAAGACTAGCTAACTAAATTTTTGCTTGTTTGAATCCTTTTTGCTTCATAGATCAACAGGTTTAAGATCTTGAGTCCAAGGCGATTATTAATATTAAATGTTTCGCAAGCTTCAAGGATAGCTCGTCTCAATTTTTTCTCAGTCTCTAAATCCTCTATTGGTAATTTTCTTTGACGTTTTATTTCACTAATTGTCTTAACTAATTCCATTCGTTTTCCCACCATTTTTATAATTTCCATCGTAACCTTTTTAACCTCTTCTCGAAGTTCATCTAATTCTTCTGTCATTCTATTGGTCTCCACTTTTCAAATCTTGCCATTGCTTACATCCTTTGGGTTTTTTTACAATCCAAACAACCTCAATAGATAGGTGATTGCTCCAGAAAGATAAAGACCAAATGATATTAACGTAACAATCGTTGGTATGAGTATTAACAAAAAAATTTTGAGTTTCGTATTCATAACCTTTAAGACTAACAGATATTTTCTG
>Ga0315312_1003057_pt1 | contig 11001 bp, 8 predicted proteins | sample TDP7_MG_FD_203629 | JGI IMG/M metagenome (GOLD analysis project Ga0315312, IMG submission 203629) | Freshwater sediment microbial communities from Lake Towuti, South Sulawesi, Indonesia - TDP7 | ecosystem: Environmental > Aquatic > Freshwater > Lake > Sediment | place: Indonesia: South Sulawesi... | reverse complement strand
CTATTGCAGCCTAAAAACATGCTGGGAATTTATCTACTAAAGGATATGTGGCTAATTTTTTGAGAAAGAATTCAAGCCTGAGGGTGGTAAAAAGTATTTTCATCTTGGCAGGAAAAATCGGGAACTATAAAGCAACGAAAAGTTGCTTTTTGAATGGATTACTCGGACAAACTCCTAGACGATGTCATACTACTTTGCAGGAAGCATCACATGGAGGCCTACCACAAAAAGCAGGAAGGTAAGCTGATAAGCGTTTACCTTAATGCGGAGATGTACGCGATGGTGAAGGAAAACCCGCGTGGCATCATCCGACAAGCCTTAATGGAATTGAAGGAAAGCGAAGAAGCTTCCAAGAACCCGTAGCCATGCTTCTGCTACCCTTTGCCTTGCTTCAAATACTGTCATATTGCATTACTGATTTCTATGGGAAAAGTGCGGGTGTTCAGCAGTAAAAGTGATTTCATGAACGGCTGGCTGAACCCATCATCTTATACCGAGCGACATGATTATCGCAATATTGCTCTATCAGCTTGTTAGTAAAAAACCATCAACACCCAAACGCCGATAGCTTTCCAACAGCTTAGATTTTTATTTTTTTCTTCTTTTTTTTTCTTGGCTGCTTTATTCCTGTCTATTTATTTCACACACAACATTTCGTTATGGTGTTAAAAAATAAAAGAGCGAAACTTCCAGCAATCAATAGCACTGCTTCTACCAGCTTAACTCCGCTTCTGCTTACTCCTTAATCCTGCTTTTATATTGTCTTTTCGCATTACTGATTTTCGAGAGCAAAATCCAGGCTTTCAGCAGGAAAAGTGACGCAAGGAACGGCTGATGAACCCAGTTTTTTGTCTTGTTTTGTTCTGCACATTAGCCCCTTTTGCTTTTCTATCAAGAGCGAGTAGTAAAAAAAGAATCCTAATTGCCCTTGACGTTTTCAATTACAGGCGTAGCATTTACTAAATAACATCAGGATTGAGACAATGTCTAACGTTAACCAATCAGGAAAGAAAACGGTATGAAAATAATTAAGAGCAATCCACTTTATAGAAAGCACATTGAAGGCAATAAAGGTTACCCACTTGCTACTATCGCTTATTATGGGCCTAACAATAAGAAGGCTACAAAAGCTGTTGTAGGAATCTTTTGTACCGAACACGAAGGAGACCCGGACGACATTAAGAAATGGTTACACTGTGACCCTGACATTAGAATTAACTCTGAAGTTAACAAGGAAATATTATCATATTTGGAGGAGAACAAAGTAAAAACGGTAATATTAGCAGACAGAATTATGGGATGCATTCATGAAGAAGGATTAGACTACCCCAAAGGAGAAGAATGTCCCATTTGCAAGTTCTGGATAGGGAAAGACAGATTTTCAGATGTTGATAATCCTCCTGGCATTTAAGAAAAGAAGCAAGTTTAGGGCTGTAGTAAATCTACATACAACTTCGGTTAACTCATCGAATAATCACTGCCAATTCGAGAACCAGTAAGAATAATCAGATAAAAGTTGATACTTCGGGTCTTTTCTTTTCACTTCCACTTCGCAAAGTGGGATATAGAGTTTGCATCTTTCCTCACGAGCCTCACAAAGCAGCCCATAAAAATCATCGTTATCAAACTCATCTGGATCAAGCAGCCGCAAAACTTGTACAGGGTAAGTAATATACCCATCCTCTGTTTCCTCGAGGTACTCGGCGTCAAAAGGAAATACTAAATTCTCAATAAGATACTGGTGGTAAGTTAACAAAGTTGCTTCCTCCACATCCGGAATGGGATCGTCGCTGGTCAATCCCATAATTATCCTGATGCGGTCATCCTGGTTGTTTAACGACAAAGGCTTAGGGGTAATGTCTGTCGGCTGCTCGATGGCAACAGCCTGACCTCGATAAAGCTCAATCTCGTTTTCCCCCAGCCACATACTTTCAAACTCGAGGCCATCTCGCTCACACCGTTTCCGAATAACAGGGTGAATGCTGGCCAGCGTGTCATGGTTCCATTCAATCAGATATATAGGTGGAGACTTTTTAGCATCAACTCGTCTAATTGTCCCTACCCAGCCGCCCAAAGGAATGTCGGGGAAATCAGGGTCAGAAGTGCCTTGCTTCACAACGACCTGACTACCCACAGAGAATTTGGCTTTAACCAAGGCTTTTGTTCTTTTGCTGGCCGTTTGCCTGCTTTTCTTTCTGTTTTTCTTTGTCATATGAGATCGCTTCTCCGTAACAGCCACGAGAACAGACCACTTTGACTAATACCGAGCCTTAGATAGAACAGTTGTACTAACTCTTCCGAAGCATTCTCAAGCTTTTTATGATCAGACAGCTTTGCTCCGTGCTCTACCATCTCAGCGCCTACAGTTTACTTGCAGACTTTGAAAGAAACAATATCAGATATTTCTCTATGCGCGATATTTTATCTGGCGGCAAGAAACTATGCCGCAAGCATATAGCGAACCTCGCTTGCCCTTATTTTTACCTTTGAAATCGGTCTTTATGTGTTACCGACCTTTCCACGTGAGGCCAGGTATTCAGCAGGGAAAGTGACGCAAGGAACGGCTGTTTGAACCTGTTTTTTCATTTAATTCTCAGGAAATCCTTTTTAAAGAATGGCAGCTATGTGAATCTACTGACCTTGGATTTTGGCCAAAAAACGCCGATTTTGCGCGCACGTATTCAATGGCCATTTTTATTTCAATGTGTATAATAATCACAAGATTACGTCTTTCAGGCAGTTATAGACTTGGAGCGAATTTGTGATCTTAGAAAACTACAACTAAAAGTACAACTAAATTGGCATTATCTGTTTAAAAAATAACACTATTTTTTTAAGGAGAAAGAGCGATGAAAAGATCAAGAAAAAGACGTTCAGATAAATTTCCTTTAACTCTACATCCTACGGGACAGTATTGCAAAAAGATAAAAGGAAAGATTCGTTACTTTGGAACCGACAAGAAAAGAGCACTCGAAAAATATCTGGCTCAGGCGACATATTTGCATGGGGCTCAAAGCCTACTACAGAAAGCCTCCAACGGCAAAATGACCTTGAAACAGCTGTGCGATCTTTATTTGCAGTATCAGCATTCGAGAGTCCTTGCAGATAACGTGACACCAAAACACTATAACGATCAGATCGGCAGCCTGAATAGACTAATGTCCTTCCTCGGGCAAGGTTGCAAGATAGAGAACATCTCAACTTTGGACTTGCAGAACTACAAGAGAAAGCTCCAGAATCATTATCCCTCAGCTACTCGATTGAATCTAAATATCAGTCACATTAAAGCTATGTTTCACTGGGCGAGAAGAAATGATGTTCTTGAAGCTATTCCAAATATTGATGCCATCTCAAAAGGTAAGGTCGTTCGCAAGAGAATGTACACGTTCAATTCGCAGGAGATTAAGAAATTACTATCTGCTGCAGGTGTGAAGATACAGGCCATGATATGGTTAGGTTTAAATTGCGCATTTGGATGTACCGACTGTGGCAAGTTAAAATGGAAAGACCTGGATCTTAAGAATGACAGGGTCAGATATCCGAGGAACAAGACAGGAACCCCGAGAGATCTTCCATTGTGGCCCGAGACAATAGAGGCGCTGAAGAAACTGCCGAGATCGGGGCCATTAGTATTTTATAACTCGCAGGGACAGCCCTGGATCACGACTTTGGTCAAAATTAAGAGCAATGGAGAGCGAAAATATATTCCTGTAAATCGGATAACGCCGACCTTTTCGAGGCTAATGAAAAAAGCCAGGATACACGTGCCTAAGGGAACAGGTTTCTATGCTCTTCGCAGAACTTCTGCCACCACGGCAGCGAGGTCGGGAGATCCCTTTGTAGTTCAAAGACTTCTCGGTCACGTTGATTTGACAATGGCGACAAGATACGTACAGGATGTTTCCGAGCAGACCGATAGGGCAATTGAGAATAGTAGGAAGTATCTGCTTCGAGGAGAAGATGTTGCGTAAACGGCATATCTACAGCTGTTACAGAGAAGCTATTGGAGCATTCTTCACCAGATCTGACCAACAAAGTATACACGAATGTTGATCCTGCCTTTCGGCAAGCGGTGGATCTGATACCGACTGGTGATTGGCTCTAAACAAATCTTACCTTGTCTATCCAAATGTTCACTATTGAAAGTAAGCGGAGCCCATACTGAGTCAATCAGGACAGGCCCCAAAAATAACATATATTCTGCCTTCCAGTGCGCTGCATCCACGCAGTCCGGCACAACGACGAAGTAAGAACACTCAAAACGATACTTAGTCGATTTTGGAAATCACGATCGCATCCAACATCGTACCGTCTTCACGCTTGGCAATCTCCAATGTGTGCTGACCCGCCGATAGCGTGAAATATACAACGTTGTCATTCTGGTCGTCGTTATGGAACTCGTCCCAGTGCCACGTATCTCCCATATCCATCGGATTCGTATTCACCCAACCATCGGCACGCGTAATCTGCAGCGAAGTGGCACCAGGGATACGGATCCAGAATGAGTTCCCTGGAGAGGTGATAATCCGAGCTAAGATCCTGTAAATCCCGCCGCTGACTGTGAAATTGTACGTGGCCACCCATTCAGTTCCCGGGGGATTGTTATTATGGTCGCCGTCACCATCCTCCGAGCCGATATGTCGGCCTCCCGATGCACCGGGATCATCATACGACCGCCAGCGCGGTCCAAGGGTAGTGGCAGCTTCTGCCTCCAACCAGATCTCTTCCGCAGCGACTGTTGGGGCCGATCGGTACAGCCGAATGTCATCAAAGTACAATTTACCGCTGGCGCCATTGCCGTCAATTCCGATAGCCAGCTTGGTGACATTCTGCAGCCCCGCGAAAGCGGGGGATGCAAGGTTAATATTCCACTGTTTCCATCGCGGTCTGGTTATGTCAAGGGCATCACCGCCATAGAACACCTTGGAGCCGTTAATCTTCACATACAACTGGCCGGTATTCCCTGAAGCGCCATGGAAGTACAGCACCAATGTCGAAATGCCAGCTTTTGTCCAATTCTGCCCAACTGCAAAAGTGCGTTCGGCCTCTGAATATGTTTTGCCGGCGGTGTTGCTGTAAGACAGCGGCATCGACTGCTTATCACCGTGAACAATAGTTTTCTCACAAAAAGGAGGATTCTCATAACCAACGATAGAGCCGTTTGTCGTGGTGCCGTATCCGTCTATCCACGTATTAAATATCCTGTTGCTCTCAGGGTCAGTGGGGTCGAGGTCATTGTAGCTCTCGAAATCGTCAACGACAAGGAACTGGCGTGTTGTAAAGCTCCAGACGTCGCCTTGCCATGTTGTAGGTGTCTCGGCCTCGTTGACCTCATCAACACGCCAGTAGTATGTGCTGACCAGATCAAGGGTTGCACTATAGCTCGCATCGCTCACGCTGACGGCCGGGGCTGTGCCATCTATCACAGCCTGCTCATCCGTACTGAGGTACACATTGTGCGTGGCAGCCTCTCTGCCAGCTCGCCAGGCGAGGTTCACAGCCGGATTTATGTCGGTGGCCCCGGCATCCGGCGAGGGCTCTCTAGCACTCACAGGTATGTAGAAGAAGCGAACCTCGCTGAGACTATACTGGGGGTAGAGGCCTCCCCAGTTGCTGGTAGCGGTTAACCTGACGTCCTGTGCCACCGCGCCACCAAAATCAACGGTCGTATTATGTGCGTAGCCACTGGCGCCAGGCGCCTTAGCGAATTGAGGTACATTGGCCAGAGCCGTCCAATCGGCCCCGTTGGCCGAATATTCGACCACAACATCCTTGAATCCGAAACCTAAAAGACCCTCAGATGTCTGGTTGGAGTTCCATATCCACATCTCGTGCAGTTTGTACACCTTGTCGAATCTGTATTGGATCCAGGCCCTGAGCGGTTCATTGCCGCTGAGCCACATATCCATCGCCTCCGTCGAGTGCAGGTCGCTCGCATCCAATCCCGAGCCATCGATGGTATTCTCAGGGCCGAAATCTGCACTGCCCATACTGGATGCCGTAGCCGTGATGTTCGTACCATCGATAGGATAACCCACAGGCTCGGTCGTAAAACTCCACACGTTGCCTCTGTGTACGGTGGAGGCCGGAGGAGCCTCGACCTCGTCGATTCGCCAATAATAGGTTGTTTCGAATTCAAGACGCCCCGGCGGATCGTACGAGTTGGCGACCTGGCCTCGAATGGCCAGTACACCCCGTGGGCTGGTTCTGCTGGCATCGTTGACATCAGCGAAGACCGTGCCGAAGTACACATCGTGTGTGCTCGCGGTCTGACCCGGCGTCCAGCTTAGAACTGCATTTCGGCCCACATCTGTCGCTTCGTTTGTGGGGTCCGGATCCTTTGCCTGAACAGCCGGCGGCACGACCGCAAAGAAACCAACGGGATCTGCTCCCCCACGGGTGCTTATCCAAAGACCCAGAATAACAGTTTCATTGGTGAGAGGATTGCCACTGGCATCCAACAGGTCAGTATTGGCAAAAGCTACGCCGTGAGCCTCCTGCCCATCCATGGCCATTCCATCATTCGCCACGGCTTGAACGCGGTTGTAGCCTGTTCCTCCCCAGTTACTTCCGGGGATATCAATAGCTGTGCCAACTGTTCCGTCAGGGAAGATCGGGGCTATGTCGGGATTATCACCAGCTTCGCCACCCGACTCGAATAGAAAGAAATCTGGATTGTCTCCATTGGAATCCTTCCAGAGGCCACCACCGAAATTAATGGTCCAGTAATTGCCTCCGCCCCCACTGACAGTATTGTAGTTAAGGGCCGTATTAATGTCCCAGTCATCCATTTCGGGACACGGTGTGCCACCAATGCCACCGTGCGTTGTTGTCCCTGTGGCGAGTCGGTCTGCAGTAACCGTGTAGCTGCCCACTGTGATACTTAGAATGTTGTAAGGTGGGCTCCCAGGCGGGTTGTCCGTTGTAATGCTGGTGATGGGCCCTACCGCAGCCGAGCATACGGATGCAGCCACGGCCAAAGCCAATACAATCAATCCGTTCCGCCAAGTCAGTCTCTTATACATAGTAGTCCTCCTTCAAGACAAAGGGTAATATTGAACACACCGATAGCTGGTCTTGTACATATCGTCTACGAATAACTTGTTCTCCAAGGCTTTCGACTGCCTCCTTCCTTCCTAGGGCCGCCCCGCGGGCCTGAAAATCCTCCACTCCGGCCATCTCATTTGTACTAAATTCGGCCGGTCTGAGTCAAGTGAAATCTTCGAATTTTCACGTTATCGATGCGAGAGATATATCTCGCGCTCGATTTTGCTTGAGGTCGCTCACAATCTATGATACAGTACTTAATAATGGCTGAGATGGGGCTATACGGCAAAAGATGCCTAATGACCCGAATAACAGGCCTGGTTTGGTGCATCTTGGCTGTGAATTGTTTGTGTCCGATAGGAGTCAGAGGTGCGTATCACGCGTAGATCCAGAGGTTTTACACTCATCGAGCTCCTGGTTGTGATTGCCATTATCGCTTTGCTGCTGGCGATATTGATGCCCGCCTTGCAGCGAGTCAAGAAACAAGCCAGGACGGTTGCATGTCAGGCGAACCTGCATCAGTGGGCCCTGATCTGGGCCATGTACACCGAAGACAATAGTGGGTACTTTCCCACCGAGGTCCTCGTGTGGCGGGATTTGCTCGAAGGGTACCACAAAGAGAAGGATATCACCCTCTGTCCGGTGGCCACCAAACTGTACACCGAGGGGGCTCGGCCCCCATTCGGCGCGTGGGAGCAGACCTGGGGACAAGGCGACAGAGACAAAAGCGGCCGGCCCTTTGCCAGCAGCTATGGTCTGAACCAGTGGGTGTTGAACGCATCCAGTGTGGTAGGGGGACGAGTGCTCGAACAGATCTGGAGAACTCCCAATGTCAACGGCGCAAGTGATGTGCTGATGTTCGGGGATTGCGCCATCACCGGCGCTACCCCTTTGGCCAGCGATCAGCCTCCAGCATATGACGGGGATTGCGCAAACGTCTGGGGAACGGGCGGCGGCCCCAACGAGATAAGGCGTTTCTGCATGAACCGCCACGACGGCTATATGAACGGCCTGTTCATGGATTGGTCCGTCAGGAGAGTGGGGATCAAGGAACTGTGGACGGTAAGGTGGCATCGCAAGTGGAACACCACAAACGCCTGGACCACAGCCGGAGGCGTGATGCCCGAAGATTGGCCCCAATGGATGAGAAACTTCAAGGACTATTAGTCCGAAGAAACCACTTGTGCCTTTGCGGCTGGTTCCAGCATTCTTGCCCAGTGTCAGCAAGGCAACGCTATAGACGGTACCTGTCACATCTGCTTGTCTTCTCCGGTTCATGCCTATACGCTATCGAAAGATGACGAGGCAACGAACGAAGATGTATTGGACCAAGTGCATCTGTCAGGATGGTTGTTGACATAAGGGCCGAATTCTTTTACCTTAATCCTAAAGGTCTGCGGCAACTCTATTGTTGCAGATGCCGACATGCCCAACAAATGGGCTGAAATACAAACGAGTCGGGCCCGGAATAGAAACCGTAAGCACCGAAGTAAGGAGTAAGCTTCATGCGAAGAAAAATAGCGTTCTCGTACATTGTCGTGTTCTTTACTACACTCACTATGGGGCATCTCTGTTTCGCAGGGCAGAAAGTAGAAATCTCCGGTATGGTTGAAAATCTTCAGGTTGCCTTTGCGGTGGCCGACATCAAAGAGGCCTTACGGGCGACCGGCTATGAGCTCGTTGACACAAATGGTGATCTTCACATTGTCTTTGCCCTCTTTGAATCTGGCATGGGACCTCAGGCCTTCCGGATACAAAGGGAAGGGGATCGGGCTATCCGTATTGTATGCGGTGATTCTCTGGGGGCTATGTACGGCGGGCTGGAATTAGCTGAAATGATTAGCTTGGGTGGAGGTCTTCATGCCGTGCAGGAAAAGGCACGCAAACCTTATGTGTTCCGGCGAGGGCTTAAGTTCAATATCCCCTTTGATGCCCGCTCACCCAGCTACGACGACACCGGTACGGCCGCACAAGAGAATATCCCGGTAATGTGGGATTTCACTTTCTGGAGTCGGTTTCTGGATACGATGGCCCGGAACCGCTACAACGTTTTAACGCTATGGACCAACCACCCTTATCCAGGCTTGGTGAAACTGGATAAGTATCCCGGCATAGGCTATGATGACGTTTGCATCCTTGCGGAAACAGTCGACACAGGTACAGATCGCCACTTCGATAAACTGGACATTTATGATCCAAGCAACTTCAAGGTAGTCAAGAAGATATCCCTTGCCGAAAAAATCGCCTTCTGGAACCGCGTTTTCGACCATGCGAAAGCTCGCGGTATCGAGATCTACATCTTTCACTGGAATATCTATACCTTTGGGGCGAAAGGAAGACACGGGATCAATGATGAGCCGGACAATGAGAAAACCATCGAATACATGAGATATTGTATTGGAAGATTCCTGGAGACCTATCCTCAAGTCGACGGAATCGGGGTCACTGCCGGTGAGCATGTGGACCGACAACGTGTTAAGAACGTCGGCGGTATAGAGCAGTGGATCTGGCGTACTTATGGTCAGGGTGTCATGGACGTAAAGCGGGTAAATCCAGAGCGCAAGCTTCGCTTTATCTTCCGTCAGCATCAGTCCAATCTTGGCAGCATTGTAGAAGCCTTCGAGAACTTCGACGGTCCTTTCAATACAGGTCATAAATACGCCAGGGCTCGCCTCTATTCGACAACAACATCACCTTATCTTGATTTTGAATACAGAGAGGATCTGGAGCGATACAAAGTACCTTGTTGGCTGAACTTGCGTAACGATGATCTTTTTGTGTTTCGCTGGGGCGATGCTGATTACGTACGCGAATTCCTTCAGAACGTACCTCGTGATTTGATGCGGTTTGAAGCCGGTTTCTATATGGGACCGGACGGATTTGTCTGGGGCAAAGAATTCGTTGCCAAGGATCCCACTCTTGCTGGCCAGTGGGAAGTGGACAAACATTGGTATCGCTTCATGCTCTGGGGCCGTCTCGGATACGATCCGACCCTCACACGTGACTATTTTGAAAAACGCTTGAAGAATCGATTCCCTCAGGCTGAACCTGCTCTACTTTACAAAACTTGGGCAGCGGCATCCCAGATTGTTCCCCAGGTTAATCGTTTCTTTTTCCGGGTAAACGACTTTCAATTCTCTCCCGAAGGCTGTATCTACGATCAGGGTTTCTTACCAGTAGAGCAATTCTTCGAGCATCCTCCCCTGCGAGGCTCAGGGATCCTCTCGGTGCAGGAATATGCCTCTGCTGTTATCAAGGATAAACCATTCGACGGTATCACGCCGATGGAGGTGGCGGAGAACCTTGACCGGCTGGCCCAACAGAGTCTCTCTGGAGTCGCAGCGCTCCGGTATCAGTCGCGCCCCGATAAAGAACTTGCCGCGACTTTGACGGATATGGAATCAGTAGCCTACCTCGGTCGTTACTACGCTGACAAGATACGCGGCGCGGCCGATCTCGCGGTCTATCGCGCCGACAAGAACCGCCGGGAGCATCAACTGCGTGCGGTTCAGCATTTTACTAAGGCAGTCGAGGAATGGGAGACTTACGCTCGTATTGCCAGCAGCCAATACAAACCACAGCTTCTCTCGCGCACTCATTACTTGGACTGGTGGCAGATTCTGGAAGAAGTAAAAAAGGAAGTCGAATTGGCCGAATAATTCATTTTTGAGAGGTGAAAACATAAAATATTTCGCAGTACCAAGAGTAATAATGTTTCTTCTGATGTTGAGTTGCTTTATTGTGGATTGGCCGCAGGCCCGATCTGGAGAATCCCAACAGGACACAATGCTTAAACAGATGCTGGCTGCACGAGAGCGTCAGATTCAGATAACACCATTGAGCCACACCTTCGGGGCTTTCTCGATGGAGACGGCCTATTACATCCAGACGGTTCTGGCCCGGGAAGTTGCGAAAACCGAAGGCCCCGTGACTGGATATAAAGTGGCCTATGCG
>Ga0315312_1003056_pt1 | contig 11008 bp, 7 predicted proteins | sample TDP7_MG_FD_203629 | JGI IMG/M metagenome (GOLD analysis project Ga0315312, IMG submission 203629) | Freshwater sediment microbial communities from Lake Towuti, South Sulawesi, Indonesia - TDP7 | ecosystem: Environmental > Aquatic > Freshwater > Lake > Sediment | place: Indonesia: South Sulawesi... | reverse complement strand
GAAGTGCCTTGACTTGGCGCTCCTCGATGAAGAGCCCTTCACGGTCTTTCTTAAAGCCGGTCCAGTTGTGTATCTTGAGAATTTCCTTTTCTACAGCTTGAACACCGACGGCAGTCTTTTGAGCGATGGTCATTAGTTCTCGTCCAGAAAAGCCCTTCCTGCGCAGCCAAAATTCGATCAAGTCCTTTGCCTTTGGAATCCCACCTAGGATCTGATCTCTGAACTGTATCGTTGCAGTATACTTCCTGTACAGGTCTTGCAACGGTCAAACCTCAGAGAGAAAAGGTTCTGGAGTATCGAGGGCTCCTTATGACCTCGCCTCGCACAACATCGAGGGCTTTGTGATCTATCGTTGACACGGTTTCGCATCGCTCTCTGTCGATGAAGGCGCGGTCAAAGACTTCTCTAAGGCGTATCTTGAGGTCTAGGTTTCGTAGATGCTCGGAGAGTCGGATTTTGTTCCTCCTCGCTCTCGACGGGCTACATCGAACTTCATCCGATGAAACGCCCGTTATCGTTGTTGGTCTATTTCGTCTTTCGGCCCATAGTAGAGTATCTCTCATAGCCAATCCAGTCCCTTTCGGGCGGCAGAATTTTCGTCAGGAGACAATGGGGTCGCCGAAAGTAGATAGGATCTTATGTTCTCTAGGTCGGTCCTAGCAGTAGGTGAGCATCTGCCAAAGAATTGACAGACTGGAGTTATGGTCAAGATCTCAGAGTTGAGGAAAAGTACTCCATAGTGGCTGTGGAGACCAAGGTCACGCTACAGTAATCTGGGTCTGGCTCATGCTCGTCGTTTTCGGCGGGATCAGACCGACCAAGACTTGGTACTGCCCAGCGCTAGCTGTTGAAGGGACATGCCAAGCAAACTGGAATCTGCCCGTTCCACCAGCGTCTACTGAAATCTGCTGCGCATCAAAGTACCAGTAGCCGCCAGTTCCAATTACCTCAAAGTATAGTGTCGTGGACATAGGGGGACCAGGATTAGTGACTAGCACTTCGAAAGTGGCCACGCTGCCTCTCGGCGTTGAGGTTGGCCCTGAAACTAGAAGCGTAATCCGCGATGGCAAGGTTCCAGTGACGGTAAGAGAAACAGAGGAGCTTGTGGAGCCTTCGTAGTTTGCGTTGCCGCTCCAAGTAGCCCTTATCTGATAGGTCTTCGGGTAGGGCGGATACCAAACAACAGAGTATGCTCCACCGCTCGCGGTCTGGGTCATAATGAAAACGTTCCAAGTCGATCCGTCTAGACTGTAGCTTAGAACTACCGTGATTCCCACGGGTATTTCTGGAGAGGGCTGCGCAGGAGTTATCGTACCAGACAACGTAACTGAAGCGTTTAACGCTATCGATTCAGCTGACAGCCCGAGAGACATTGTCGAAGTGCCGCGGAAGAACGCTGTCAAGCTATGAGGGGAATTCATGAGAACAGAGTATGAAAGACTGCTCCCAACGTTTACTCCGTCAAGGCTCCAGTAATAGAAAGAGCAGCCAGTGTTCGGTGTCGCTGTAACAAGAACCGTTGTCCCTGAATCCTGCCATCCGGAACTGACTGAAAGAGTTCCACATCCTGTCGGAGTGACAGCAACGGTCAGCATATATTGCTTCTTGAAATTGGCCGTATATGTGGTCGGTGATGAAGGCACCATGATCGTATGCGACTGAGCGCCGCCATCGCTCCATGATACCCAAACATATTGATTGCCCACTCCGCCACTCACAGGCGAGTTTGCGGTTAGTGTATGTGTTGACTCTATGGTCCATGTGAATGTCTGAGGTGTGGTTATTGCAGTACCATCAACAGTGACAAAGCCCGTACCTGTAGGATCGGACATCACTGTAACCTGAACTGTTCCCACTTCTACAGTCAGCGTGAATGTAGTCGTTCGCTTAAGCCCACCACCTGTCCCAATAACGGTTATCATGTGTGACCCAAGAGAAGTTGACAACGATGTGCTGATAGTACATGTGCTGGTATAAGTGGGGCTTCCCGAGTCTGGGGCAAATGATGCAGTAACACCTGACGGAAGATCGGGCGCAGTTAGGGTGACGGTCAGGCTTGACAGACCAGTTCGATAGACAGTGATCGTGTTGGAAGCGGATTTCCCTTGTTGTACAGTGATTCCACTACTAGCGCTCACAAAGAAATCAAGCATAGTGGATGGGGCTAGCGATGGGTCTCCTATTATAGCCAGTCCGTAGAACCAGTCCCGTGACAATTCTCCGTAACTTATGAACCAGCTCTTAAATGCTGTTCCAATGTCTTTGCTTGTAGAAACCAATGTATAGAAATCCTCGAAGTAAAGCATGCTTCCTGTCTTTGTGGAGCCAATAGCCAGTAGACCATAACTTGTCTTGAAGACAGAGACTCCGGCAAGATAGTTGTTCGTGGAGAATCTGGCTCCACTGCAAACGAAGAACTGGTAGAAAAGGACCCTGGGATCCAGACTAGTGTAATCTGACGAGTAGACTGTTCCACCGTCCCCGCCCGGAATCATGAAAACATGGCCACCCGGCCAGCCATGGCATTGAAGATGTACCCACTCGTACCCATCTCCGAGTCTATTCTTGTAGTCTGTCGCTGTCGTTGTTGTACGATCGTAGACTTTCGTTGTGGTGCCATAGACTTTCTTCATGTTCGTGTCTACGCCGTCTGCCATGTAGTCCCAATCGTCATCTACGTATACGAGGGCCCGTTTCAGAGCAGAGATTGTTCCAGTCCTGTATGCGTGGTTCTTCGTGAAGTAGTTGTTTATTATGGCGGTCTCGTCTCCCATGCCTGTCGGCTTGATTCTTCCAACCCAGATTTCGGGCGCCACATCTCCAGTATGATCTTCATACTTGCCATCTCCGTTAGAGTCTGTCCAGACACCATTCAGATCCATGTAGAAGAGATCGCACGGGAAAGGATCTAGATCCCAGACATCATGTGGAGGAATATAGTACAATGCATATGGTATGTTCCCCACGAGTAGAGCGCCCTTAAGAGCTAGGGACAAATGCCCTTGGAGAAACGATCTCACTTGTTCTGGTGTACCGTAAGTCACGCTATAGACGTACACGGAATAGAACGGGCTGAGATCAGATGAGTACTGAGTGACCGAGGCCTGAACGCCTGACCAAATCGATGACGCCACAAGAACGTCTATACGGTCGGCACCTGGCGTTCTAATCTCTTCCTCAGTCTTGACTATGAAAGGCATATGTGTAATTGTTTCATCCTTCGGCAGAACTGTTCCAGCGGGATAGCGCATTTCGAGCTTGTTGACACAATTTGTCTCATCAAGCTGAAAGAGAAGACTCACGTCTTTGCCATCGTTGGGTATCTGGATTTGTGCACTCTTTGAAATCGAGAAGGAATGATATCCTCCTGCTGTGTCAGGTATCTTGAAATTCAGAAAGATGGGCAATTGGAATTTTGCAGTTGCAACGCCAGTAACTTGAATGCTTAGTCTTACATCAGTCTTGTTACCCCATCTTAGGATCGATGGCAGGTCCACTTCGATGATCGTAGCTGTGATAAATCTCTTGAGTTGATCATCTAGGCCTGTCAGATTGACGCCGCATCTGCCATTGTGAATCTCAAACCTACACTTCACTTCGACTGTCACTGAGATGCCTATTGTCCAATTCTTCTCGCTACTGACCTTGGACCCGGCCACAATCAAGGGGCAGATCGGAAGGAAGAGCATTGATAGCAAGACGACGTGACAAAAAGCCAAAGAGACTACTAAAATGATTCTCATAGGATCTGTACCTAAAACCAAATATAGCCGAAACCCAGTGTAGCTACTTGCTCGTTGACGCGTATGATTTTCCGAAAGGCTATTGTTTCTCTCGCGTTAGGTACAGTTACAGCTATCCTGACAGGATTCATCAAGTATTCGTCACCAGTAGGAAGCCCTGTTCCTCTGCCGGGGGGGCACATGTGGAGTTATGGATATCCCCTAGCATGGTACAGAACCCCAATGGGTATCCCTGGCGTAACAATTGAACTTCCTCTGCATCCATTGTTGGGAAACCCGGAATACCTGTTCCTTTCGAATCTCGCCATCGACTTGCTGTTCTGGTCCACTCTTCTGGCAATCTTGACAAGTTTGGCGAGTCGCATGACGCGTCACCGTTGGAGACGACCAATGCGCGCGCTCTAACTTACTTCGATTGTCAGGCTGTAGTTGCTGACTCCTGACAGTGAGACTAGCGCGGTCCACGTTTGAGCAGAGCCCGGTGCTGTTATCGTGAACGTGACTCTGTGTATGATTGAGTAAGTGCTTGTGCTACCGGAAACAGTCATCGACATGCGGTCATAGACCACTCCTGCCGATTCCTGCAGAGTGGGCGTTCCGCCAGGGCCAACGATGGTTATGCTCCCTTGAGGCGGTGACCCTGTTCCGCTCCAGCTATACGTTAAAGTCACAACAATCTGCGTCGCGCCCGCCCTCACATTGAAGCTACTGGATGCTGGCGCTGAAACCGTGAGGCTTACCGTCACCGTATGAGTGATCGTGCCATCTGTGGCAGTCACAACGATAGATGAGGTTCCGCCAGGCGTTGTGATTGAAGTGGAGATTGAAAGCGTAGCCGTCGCGGGAAACACGTTCACTGAATTCGGAGTGATCGTGGCTGCGGCTCCTGATGGGAGGCCCGAAGTGACTGAGAGGCTTACCGTCCCGCTGTATCCACCTGACGAAGAGAGAGAAAGCGTGTACGTGGCTGTGGCACCGGCACCTACGCTCTGGGAAGTCGGTGAAGCGCTGATCGAGAAGCCTGCGCCAGTCGAGTAGGTAGCATAGATGCTGTAGCTAACGACGAACTTGCTTGTGCCACTGGCTCCCCCCCAAGAAGAGGGAAACGCGCTAGCGAAGGACATAGCCTTGGCAACGGAGGAACCGCCAGAACCATACCTCAACTGGGAACCAAGATTATTCAGAACAACAACCAACCAGTAGTAGCCAGTTGTAAGGCTTGTCGTCGAAACCGTAAGCGTAGCCCACTGAACACCACTCACAGATGATGATGACGACTGTACCTGCAGGTTTTTCGGAACACCGTTAACAGCATCATCATCATAGATTGCCACCTTGGCATTTCCGGCCGGAGAGCCATCCAGATAGACGGAGACGCTTGACACGGAGCCCGAGGTAGGCAACGAGAATCTAGAACCCATCATCAGGTCCACAAAGCCGCCTTGCAGGGTTGGGCCCGGAGAAGTCACACCGAAGGTGTCGGCGTACACATTGGGTAGGTTCGCGCCTAAGCAGGCGACGACTGCAAGAGCAACCACGAGTGCCTCTGTCAAACTCCTGATCGACTTGTTTGACATACAGCAAACCGGTAGATTTAGCAGAGTGCTTGGCTCTTAATAGCTATAGTCAACTTCTTGCTTTTCCACCCAATCAACGGGCAGAGCATTAGCAGAATCAGAATGGCTAGGGAAGCTGAGGTTATAGCTCTTGGTCATCAGTTTTGTCTGTAAACTGAGCGATCAACGTACGATTCAGGTCTCGCCGTAAATAGAGCAAAATAGGATTCATGGAATCGGCAGAAGAGAGAGTCGATGCCGATTATGATGTAAGAGCAAATAGAGAGTCTTCGGATGGTTCTGTACAGCAACTGGAAGCGAAGCCTTAGTTGTCTCAGAACAAATCGAATCAGAACAGGGTACTGCTTTAGATGAACCATTTGCACTTTCTCTATACTGAAGCCCTCTAGAATGGTCCTGATCGAATTATTGTCAAAAGATCGAAGATGGGTATAGGGATATGTGGTGCTTAGCTTTTGGTAAGGAGACAGATCTTCCTTGTACGGAACCGAAAAAAACGCTCGTCCATCCTGTTTAATAATGCGTCGGATCTCCTTCACTACTCTGTAAGGGTCCAGAACATGCTCAAGCAAGGAATCGCATAGCACCACATCTGCACATCTTTTGAACGGAAGGAATTCGGCAGCAGCTCGAACGCGGTGGCTATCGGAAAACTCTAACTTCCTCAGATACGGCAGTGCTATGTCTGTGGCAACTTTGATCCCCTTCAGCCGAGAAATCGTCCAACCTTTTCCTGTGCCAATGTCAACAACTACCTTGCCTTCGGTATTGCCCACCATACGAAGAATCGGGATTTGTCTTCTCCATGGCTGAAGCTCGAAGGCTTTTCCAAGATCGTCTTGGGCGATTCGTTCATAGCACTCAAGATAGTCACGTGAAAGAGCCCTTGTCATATGTACCACGCTGGACGCACCGGGCCTAAGGGATCACTCGATGACTTACAAAACGAATCTTGATCACATAATCTTGCGCTCATGTTTTCCTCTTTAGCCTACTGGCCTCAGACGGTTTTACTTCCACGAAGCCTTGTTAGAAACTCGATTGGGCATTCTTGTTCGACGTGAAGTTCGATGACTTTTGTTTTTTCAATTTGACCGTAGTCCGGACTGTAGAGTCCATCTTCCACCCTCAATAGGGAGGAGCCTCCTGCGTCATGTACTTCTATGTCCAAGAGCGCATCCTGACTTACCAGCTGCGCTCGCATCTGCTCAATCATTTTCAACCGAACATCAGGATGAAGGTGCATTCGCGCCGTGACCTCGTGCATTCCTTCGCCACTGATCCTGTCTATGATTTCCACTACTGGATCTTTCGCTTTCTTCAGAGTTATTTGTCTCTCATGTATTAGCGGATAGAAACCATCATGTGCCCCCCACACAAGATCCTCACGGTCAGACTTGCGCCACTCCAGCGGAATATAGCGAGGATGTTTCTTTAACGTCCATGTCGTTGACAAGCCACACTGGTCCAACCCATCTACGGTCACTGTGTTGTGGCCGGCTGTGGAGCGAAAATAGTCATGCAGCCGCTTGTCCTCTGTGTAGGTTCCTGATCCTATGTCTACCAAGAATGGCGTTCCAAATATCGAGAGAACGAATGACAACAAGTCAGAATGTCCGTGCGTGCATAGGCTTTTTCCCTTCATTCCAATGGGGCCACAGTCGAAGACAAGGACATGATCATCATACCTCATCACATAGTATCCGGAGTCATAGAACGCCCTAGAAGTTGGAGGCGATTGGATCTCAACGAGATCGAGTAGTTCGACGGGTCTGTAGGGGTTCCGAACCCAGACTCTCGCGCCGTCTTGATCGCTCAGGAGAGGAAGGGTACCGTCAGAAAGGGCTATAGTTCGTAGGTAATTCGTCATTCTTGTGACCTTTTCAGTAAGCCATCTTGGCTTCGGTTGGCAGGTCAGCCAGACCAAGGTGATGAATTCGAGCACGTACCTATGGTAGCTGCTTGATTGTTCGTAGTGTACTTCATCTGGCACCTGCTTCTCCAACTCCTTCTCTAACTGTTCGATCGCAAGTCTCTTCCAATGCTCAACTCCAATGGAGTCTCCTATCAGGTAGAGTGCTGTTAGTTCTCCGATGAGATGATTAGTGTTCCATCCGCTTGCATTGATCTCAAGTCTATCTACGAGATCATACCCGTGAACGAAGAGAGAATCTGAGAGATGTCTAACCTCTTTCGTAAGGCATCCAAGATTATACGCGACTATCCAAGAGATGGCCCTGTGCGCAGTTATGAGTGGTTCGCTCCAACCTATCCCCACAGGATACGGATGCTTCCCAATCCAATCCACCAGTTGCGCATTCAGCTCCTCATCAAGTCTACTATCTCTTGTATGAAAGAACGATGCAGCGACATCAACAAAGTGTATATGCTTGTTCAGTTCCCAAGCCCTTTTGATATCCCCATGCGTCTTGTAGGCAGGTGTCGAAAAGTCATCCGCAAAGAAGGTTGAATACTTGGAGGCAAGAAGCTTCGGCCAGCTGCCACCATTGAAATCTGCTTCCCAATCAATCTCCTCAAACTTCAAAATCTTTCCGAGAATCCTAAATTCATGGTCAAGAATGGACTCCACGTCAGAAGGATTCCTTGCGAATACTTCTGCTGGTAGAGTCTTCTTTACATCCCGTGTTCTTAGCCCCCTAAACATCTTTTCGACCAACTACCGTTTACCACTTGTCACAGCGATCTCGTATAGACCTAGAATCTTTTTCTCCTCGTTTCCATAGTGATACTTTCCTGCCGCCTTACGAACATTTTCTCTAAGTTGCGTCAACGTGTCCTCTCTAGTTATCGCATTGACGGCTCGGGCAATGCTCTTTGGATCACGAGGATCACAGATGAGACCGATCTGTTCCCCCAGCACAACCTTCCTCAAGAACGGCAGATCGCTTGTCACAACGGGTAGGCCAGCTTGTATATACTCAAAGAGTTTGTTCGGAGAAGAAAAATAGTTGCCGAGATTGAGGGGGAGGTATGGTATGACCCCCACATCAGCCTCAGCAGCCTTTTCAACTACATCAGTTATTGGCACAGGATCAGCGAACATGCAATTAGAGAACTTCTTGGCGAGTTCTCTTAGCTCCGGTTCCATCCCCCCGAATCCTCTCATAAGGAGGACAACATCATCCTCAAAGTACTCGCACGAGAGGACCAAATTCTCCAGTCCTCTTCCATGTCCGTATACTCCATGGTATAAGACAATCTTCTTGTCGCGCTTATCGTGCTTGACTTGAAGGAACTCTGGAGCCTCCACGCAATTTAGGACGACATTCGGCGTGTCTATGCGGTATCTCTCCGCGAGTTTCTTTGCGATGAACTCATTTACAGTTATGACGATTTTGGCCCTTCTTATCAAACTCCTCTCAAGGATGTAGAAAAAAGCGCGTAGGTAGCTTGGCATCCCAATAAACATGTCAATCCAAATTTCGTGGGAATCGTAGATAAGACCTCCACCTCCTAGAGACGCAATCACTCCAGCAAGAAGCGTGTCCAAGTCGTTGCTGGTGTAGACATCAGCGTGAAGCTTGCGTGCAATCTTAGCCATTCTCAGGTTCATGTCGAAAAGGCGAATCATCAACATTGAGATGTCAGAGAATCTTCGGACAAAACGCCTAATGACTGATGAAGGCTGGCTAGAGAATGGAGATTGAGCGATTCGTTTCTCTCTTACGAGACGATGGTGTATTTTGACTCTGTCCAGAAGATTTTGGATCTTCTCGTAAGTTTCAATTCTTACCCTGACTATCCTGAAGTGATCTGCGACTTCCATGGAACCGGTTCGTTCAGTCTTGACCCCTATGACAGCAACATCATGTCCATGCTTTCCTAATGATTTTGCATGACGTATTACTCTTACATCGCTGAGCACATCATTTGAAACCATCATACATACTTTCATAGGCTATCCTTCTGGTGGCTTCTTGTTTCTTGTTGTAACGATTCCTTTGCTGTGTTTTCGTCACGCTGGCAAGTGATTTTCATAGCAGGCCACAGCATCTGGAGCATGCGGGAAATGAGCCTCCTGCCTTTCTAAGATATTTACGGAATTCACGGAATCGCCTTCCGTTCCAAAGAACTGTGAAAGGTTGATCCTGTATGTTGCCCAGCTTTACAGTATCGAAGCATCTTGTTGATCCGGTCAAGCTACCATCTGCCAGTATCTGACCAACCAACCAGACGGCTTTGCACTTGCTATGGCCATTGAGGAATCGCATAGGCTTCCTGTAGAAGACCTCTAGTTCTTCGTATGTGAATTCAGGTAAGAATCTCACAGGAAATGGCGTGTTCATTGCCTTCACTTGTTGGATTTGACTCCATAGCTCCTCTAGGTCTATTGCTTCAAGGCAGACCTCACGAAGTCCAGCAGGAGTCACCGCATACTTACAACGCATGTTATGAAGTCCCGCCATCTCCTCTGTAACGAAGTTGAGGTGACTAAAGGTGAACTGGTCGCATTTCACATGGGACAGTGTCTCAGCCAGCTTGTCGAAGTTCAGATCGCATATTGTGTAGTTTATCTCAACGAACGGCGTCTTGTCTTCTCTTTCTTTCATTATCTGATCGACGCCTTCCATAGCCTTCTCAAAAGCATTTTTCACCACTCTTATCTTGTTGTGCGCCTCAGGCGGCCCGTCTATAGAAACACACAAAACGTCTAGTTGGCTTTTCAGAAACTGCTTCGCGAACCTTTCGAGAAGGAAGCCATTGGTTGTTACTTGGACCCTCAGCCTCCTTCTCTTGCAGTGGTCAACAAGCTCAGCGATCCCTTCATAGAGTAGGGGTTCGGTGCTCGTGATCGCTATCATTGGTTTGAAGCGGGCCACATCGTCAATGACTCTTCTCCATACATCAAGGCTTAGCTGCTGAGCAGTCATGAGATTGCGCGAGAATGTCGAGTCGGTTTCACCTGGCTCTTGCCTATTCCGATTCGCCCATCCTACATCGCACATCCTACACAGAAAGTTGCATCTGTTATTCACGGCGAGGAAGATCACGGCAGGGAAGGGAGCATAGCCGAACTGAGACATGAGCCTCCTTATGGTCTCGTCTACGCAAAATCCGAGATACTTTACAGCTCGGGACAGCAATATTGGCTCCATGTTACGCGACGCGACCCCACTCCTATGTTCTTCATTAGCGAGAATCTGTGTCACCTAAATTTCTGTCTATCCCCACATATGCTCATATCAGCGTGCACATCTTCTCGTTTCAATTCGGGATCTACTGGCACGCATAGGTTGAGTGCGCCGAAGGAACTAGAGTTCGGGAGTTGTTCTAGGACCGAAGGTTATAGAAGACTGGGCACAAGACGGAAACTCAGATACTTAGGTTAGTCGAGAACTTCATGATCTTTGGCGTCAAAACTTGTCGGTTGTTCAAGAGATGGCAACATTGATCAGAGCCTTATCAATTATTATAGTAGCGCTTATGTTGCAGTGCTCGCTGTTGAGGAGGGAGGGGAGGTCTCAGTGACGGATTGTGATCTCGTCCTTATCAATTCCAGAGTCATACCTGTGGAGAAGTACCCTCCAATCAGCCTTCTGGTCCTCGCAGCGTATGTAAGAGAGAAAGGTCACAGCGTGGCGGTTATCGATGCCAATGCAGAGATGCTTACGGACGAAGACGTATCCGCAAGGGTTGGATGCTACCGACCGATCTTATGTGGGATAA
>Ga0315312_1003055_pt1 | contig 11015 bp, 10 predicted proteins | sample TDP7_MG_FD_203629 | JGI IMG/M metagenome (GOLD analysis project Ga0315312, IMG submission 203629) | Freshwater sediment microbial communities from Lake Towuti, South Sulawesi, Indonesia - TDP7 | ecosystem: Environmental > Aquatic > Freshwater > Lake > Sediment | place: Indonesia: South Sulawesi... | reverse complement strand
TGACCTGCTTTTCAGCGTCCTCCCAGTCCACATGGGCCGTGTGAGCCTCATTAAATAGAAACTCCCTTATTCTAAGCAGGGGCCTAGTTGCCTTAGTTTCATAGCGGTAAATGGTAACGGTCTGGTGAACCCTAAGGGGAAGGTCGGCATGGGACCTAATCCAATAAGAGAAAAGGGGATAAATAGCAGTCTCCGAAGTCGGTCTCAACAGCAACTTCCGGTTAAGCCTGCGTTTCCCAGCGTGGGTTATCCAAAAAACTTCAGCCTCAAAACCAGCGATGTGCTCAGCCTCCTTGGCAAAGGCGTCCTCAGGTATCACCACCGGAAACAGGACGGGTTCGTGCCCCGTTGCCTCAAGTTCTTCCTCCAACATTCGGGTTATCCTTCTTATTATCCTGAAGCCCCAGCCCCTATGGGCCGAGAAACCCTTCACAGGATAACGATTATCAAGTATCTCAGCGTTCAAGAGAAGGCGGTCAAACCATTCACTGAAGTTCTCATCCTTCTCCATGGTCCATCGGCATCCCTTAACCCTTTCGTAACCGTAATAAAACAGGTCTAATTAATATGCTTCGCGCCTACAACGCTTTGATCGGGTTGTAAACCATGAATGGGTATGCTGACCTCATATTAGCAGAAGTAAACGTTATCGATGTAATTTCAAGGAAAATCTATCCTGGCTCCGTGGCGATAAAGGGCGCCAACATCCTTGCCGTCGGAAAAGTAGGCCATCTCGTTGGACCCAAAACCCTCATCCAAGATTTCTCTGGTTTATACGCTTCGCCTGGCTTTATTGACGGCCACATCCACATCGAAAGCAGCATGCTAACCCTAACAGAGTTCGCCAAAGCCGCCATCCCCCACGGAACAACCGCCACCATAAGCGACCCCCACGAAATAGCCAATGTCCTAGGTCCAGAAGGCGTCAAACTAATGCTAGAAGAAGCAAAAAACCTCCCCCTAAAAGCCTTTTTCACCGTGCCCAGCTGCGTCCCAGCCGCCCCAAACCTAGAAACCAGCGGCTCCAAACTCGACGCAAAAGAAGTGCAAAAACTCCTCAAGATTGACCGCGTGGTGGGTCTCGGAGAAGTAATGAACTTTCCGGGCGTAATTATGGGCGATCCAGACCTCATGGAAAAAATACGGGCCGCCCGCTCCTTAGGTAAAGTCGTAGATGGTCACGCACCTAAACTAAGCGGAAAAGATTTGCGGACATACGTGAAGGCTGGCGTGCAGTCGGACCACGAGTGCACTTCTGGGGAGGAAGCCCTAGAAAAACACAAGCTCGGAATGTGGATCATGGTCAGGGAGGGATCCGCCTCCAAGGACCTCCACAACGTTATGCAACCCTTCCTTCAGAGGAATCTTCCGGAGGATCGGCTTATGCTTGTCACCGACGATCTTAATCCTATCGACTTGAAAAGGGGGCATTTAAACAATCTTATCAAAAAAGCCATGAAGGAGGGCCTTGACCCACCGTCGGCCATTCGCATAGTCTCCATAAACCCCGCCACCTATTTCGGCATGGATTGCTGGCTAGGAAGCATTTCCCAGGGTAAACGGGCCGACATCGTCCTTATAGAGGATTTGGAAAACATGAGGGTTAAGGCGGTTTTCATCGACGGCAAACTCGCCGCAAAGGACGGAAAGTTACTCATCAGGATTCCAGAATTTTCTTATCCGACGTTTTCCCTCAAAACCGTAAAGGTGAAACTGCCAATAGCGTCCGAGGATTTTGCCATCACCGCCCCAACCGAAAAGAAGCGGGTTAAGGTCCACGTAATTAAGGCAAAAGGCTCCTCGATATTAACTGAGGCTGAGGTTAATTGGGTCCAAGTTAAAGATTCGAAGGCCCTTCCAGATTTGAGCCGAGACATACTTCACATCGCCGTTGTGGAGCGTCACAAACAAACTGGAAATATCGGAAAGGGATTCGTGAGGGGATTTAATCTAAAAGGGGGTGCCATAGCCTCCACAGTGGCCCACGACAGCCACAACCTAATCATTGTTGGAACAAACTGGAAGGACATGACAACTGCGGTTCACACCATCCGCGACATGAACGGAGGAATGGCTGTCATCAAAAACGAAAAACCATTAGCCAGCTTAGCCCTTCCCATCGCAGGGTTAATGAGCCAAGAAAGCGTTGAGAGCGTCGCGGATAGGCTTTGCCGCCTTCACAGTTCCGTTGAATCCTTGGGTTGCACCCTAGGCGAACCTTTTATGACCCTTTCCTTTTTAGCGTTGCCTGTGGTACCTGAGCTTAAAATTACGGACGAGGGGCTTGTGGACGTGAAGAACATGAGGATAATTAGCCCCCTTGCTGGCGCGGCTCCAGCCTAAAGGGTGGAAGCTAGATGGACATAAGGAAAGAAAAGGAAAGGCTGAGAGAGGAAACTTGGGAAAGGATGGAGAGGCTGGGAATCGCTAGGTTTCCGCTTCCCTGCCGCGGTCGAATCCCAAACTTTGTTGACGCAGAAAAAGCCGCCGCCCTTTTAAGGGAAATTGAGGAGTACCGCAAAGCAAAAACCATTTTTGTGAACCCCGACTCGCCCCAATTCTACGTTAGGCGGCAGGCTTTGCTAGATGGCAAGACCGTGGTCATGGCGAGTCCAAGGCTTAAGAAGGGCTTCATAGTTCTTAAGTCAGAATTGTTAAAGGGCATAGAGGACGAGGCAAGCACCATCAAAGGGGCGTTTAGACACGGTAAGTTAAGTGAAGAAATTCCGAAGGTAGACCTTGCAGTCCAAGGAAGCGTCGCCGTGGACCCCCATGGAAACCGTTTAGGTAAAGGCGGCGGCTACGGTGACCGTGAGATTAGATTGATTAGAGAAAGCTACGGAAGTGGTGTGAAAGTTGTGACGACGGTCCATTCTACGCAGGTGGTTTCTTCAGTGCCTCGCGAGGAAGGCGACCAAAAAATAGACATAATCATCACGGAGAAAGGTGTACATAGAGTCTAGGATAAAGGAATGAAAAATGTTCTATAGTAAGACTTAAAGTAAGGAAATATCAGCACGCGCGACTAAAGGAGGAGCATAGATATAGAATGACTCGCAAGTTAGTAATCTTGGCTCTAAGCATCGTTGGATTGCTAGCGTTAAGCGTGGTCATCGCGCGCGTGGATTTGTTAAAGCTTGCAGAAGCTCTAAGTTATCTTGGCGTCTTTCTGGTCAGCTTCATCGGCGCCGTAAGCATCTTCTACCCCGTTCCCTACGCGCTCATAATCGTCTGGATGGGCGCACGCGCAAATAGTTTCTTCGGTGTCTTTTTCGTCGCCATCGCAGGAGGACTAGGCTCAGCCATAGGCGAACTCTTCGGCTACACCCTAGGATACTACGGACGAGCCATAATAAGCAAAGAGCGCCAAAGAAAAATGGACTACATGCTCAAAGTGTTCAACCGCTACGGGCCTCTAGCCATCTTCATCTTTGCTTTAACCCCGCTGCCAGACGACCTACTGTTCATCCCCTTAGGAATGCTAAGGTACAAACTCCTCAAAGTCTTCATCCCTTGCCTACTAGGCAAACTTTCCATGAGCTTCATCCTAGCCTACGGAGGGCAGGTCTTCAAAAGCATCATCGAAATCCTCTTCGGCGGAAGCGGCTGGCTCACCGCCATCGTCACAAGCGTGCTATTAATTCTAATCATGATCGCCATGCTAAAAATTGACTGGGAAAAAATCTTTGAAAAACACGTGGCGAAAGAAAAAGCTGACAAAAAATGAGGAAATGCGGGCATTCGTGGACTTAGAGTTCTATTTGGTTGATTTTATCCAGTGTCTCTAGGTTGTGCATCATAACTTTCTTTTCAGAGATCGTGTAGAGGACATTGTCTATGTAGAGCGCCCGCTTGACGTAGTATAGCGGATAACCAGGATAGTAGTAACCAAGGTCACTAGCGTTTTCTGCGTGCGTGATCTGACCTCTAAGCGCGATTCCTTCTTCTATTGTTACGTTGAAGACGTAGGCCCCCTGCCACATAGTGCCTTGCCATGTGTCATAATCAGACGTCGTTATGGGCATCACTAGAAGATTCATTGAGCTATTGAACAGCAGCGCCTTATGATCGCTTAAAACCGGAGAGTCAGACCACCAGCCGCCTACTTGGTAATTATCTATTTCCTTCGGGTCTGTAACGTTGCTAACATCAAACAACGATATCTTCAGAACGTTTCCGTCTTTACCTATGCCTATGATATGGCTTTCATCGTAGGGATGCAGATAACTTGAGTATCCAGGAATCTTTAGGACGCCAAGAACTTTGGGGCTATAGGGGTCCTGTAGGTCTATTGCAAAGAAGGGATCAACTTGTCTGAAGGTTACTACGTAGCCTCGATCACCCATAAATCTAACAGAGTAGATTGTTTCTGTTGGAGCAATATTTTCCAGCTTTCCAACCATAGTTAAGTTCATGTCTAGAACATACACGTTGTTCTGAGATGTTCCACTCCACATTTCGCCCTCCGTGGTTGCTATCCTAAAGTAGCCATTGTATTCATCCATGGAAAACTGGTTCAGAACGCTGCCGGGCACCTCACCGCTTGCTTCACATTCTATCATTTCGTCTTCTATGCGGATTCTATATATTAGCGTCCCTAACTCTGTAGGTTCCCACCAGCCTTGTTTACAGAAGGTTATGTAGATGTTTCCTAGGGAAACGTACATGTTGCTTGTTGCCCCTAGTAAGAGCGTCATGTTGGTTGGCTTTTGAGCGTCATTCTGAACGTTTATTGCAACCACGGTTGTAAAGGCGTAGTAGGAGTCGGAAACATTGGCATAATAGATTTGGGAGGCTTCTATTTCCTCGATTCCTTCTGGGGAGTAGATTTTTGGAAGAACCAATGTGTCATAGAGCAAGTAGGCTGGCTGACTCGCAACAAGGTAGACATATTCATTTATCATCCTCGAATTGAAGTAGTTGCCGCTAATTGCGAAATCCCTTGCAAGCACCGGGTTCCTTCTGTCTGAGACATCATAGACCTTAACTAGAGTCTTGTCATCAATAAACGTAGGGGATCCATAATAATAGGGTATATAGGGGTAGGAAGAAAAGCTTCCTATGATCACCAGTTTATCTTCGTTTAGAAAGATTTCTCCTAGAGTTCCGTTGAATTCAATTCTAGAAAGGACTTCTGCTTCTTCTGGAGGATAAGCCTTCACGATGAAGACGCTGTTGTTTGAAACGACGTACAAATATGTGCCATCGGTTTTCACGATGTCTGCTTCGTCTACGCCCGCCACTTGAATGTTTGTCTTCGAATAATCTGGGGCAGGTGCAGCAGCCACTTGGGCATCTGTAACCGCAAACTCAACATTGGCTTCAGTCCATGTACTGAATGTCGGTACACTCTCCCAAGCCACTCTCCACGGACTGTTGAAATACGCATCATAGATCGGCGGAGCTTTCAAGCTTGCTTCTAGGAAACTTACTAACTCTTCATAGGATGAGAATGTTTGCAGGAAGGGCTGTTCAGTGACGGGCTGTCCGGGTGAAGGAGGTTTAATAGGTATGTTAAAATTATAGCAAATTACACCCAGCGATAGTGCCAAAAGAACTGCTGCGATTCCGTATGTTGCTGTTTTCCTCTTAACTTGAGTCTGCACTTCAAACACCGATTAATTAGAGAAGGAAAACCAGTATTTTATGCTAGTTATTAGTACAGTCTGTTCTAAAAATTAGACAGGCTTTAACGACCATATCCTGAAGGCTTCATACCAAAAGATTATTGAGACAACTGCACCAAAAAGCGCGATGAAAAGGCTTTCTTGGCTGAAGTCTTGCATGAATATTGCAAGGTAGATTATGTATAGGGTCGTGGAAAAAACCGCGTAGAAGAAGTATCTCGGAAATAAAAGTCTCCCCAACTTCACAAAGTGCCTAAGCACTCCAATTTTAACCTCCTCGACCAAAAAATAGCATCCGCCCGCGGTTTGCTTTTGAACCAACCCTAACTCCCGTAACCGTTCAAGGTGATGTTGCGCCACGCTCGGACTGCTGAAACGCAAGGCTCTTTGAACCTCTCTAACGCTCAATGGACAGCCCCGCTTCAAAAGAAGCCAATAAACCTTCCAAGCCTTCCCACGAAGTTCAAAATCTAGTTTACTCTCCTCATCGCCAGACAACAGCGAGTGCACCAGTAACTAACTTATAGAAACTAGCTTATAATTGCATTTTTTAGAACACGCTTGTAAGCGCATTTCGAAAAGGTCTTTAAGCCTTAAATCACGCTTGCAACAAACAAGATAACAGAATGAGACTTTGGAGAGGGAAAAATTAACCGAATACAGCGCTCAGCAGGTGAGATTCAAAAGAGACCCAAATAAACAGTTGGTATTCGCCGACCTCCACATCCACAGCCGATACAGTCGCGCCACAAGCGAAAAGATGAACATAAATGAAATCGCCCGCTTCGCCCGAATCAAGGGCCTAAACCTCGTGGGCACAGGAGACCTCACCCACCCCAAGTGGCTCAAGGAATTGAGTGAAGGCCTCACAGAGTTTTCAGGCACAAACCTTTACAAGCCAGCGAAGGACCCTAGTTCTCCCGTGTACTTCATGGTTACAGGCGAGGTTTCCACCATCTTCACCTTCGATGGAAAAGTGAGGAAAATTCATCATGTCATCCTAACTCCAAGCTTGGAAACAGCGGTTCAAATCAACGATCGGCTGGTAAAGTATGGCGATCTAACCGTGGACGGCAGACCCATCCTAAACATGAATGCTCCGCAGCTCGTGGAGGAAATACTGGAGGTCTCTAGGGAAAACATAGTGATACCTGCCCACGCGTGGACCCCATGGTTCAGCCTCTTCGGTGCCTTCAGCGGATTCGACCGAATAGAAGATTGCTATCAGGATATGACCAGCCAAATTCCCGCCCTTGAAACCGGCCTCTCTTCTGATCCCCTCATGAACTGGAGGCTGAGCCCTCTGGACAAGTTCGCCCTTGTTTCCAACAGTGACTCCCACTCACCTTGGCCTTGGCGCATTGGAAGGGAGGCCAACGTGTTTGACCTCGAAATGCTAACATATGGAGAGGTGGTGGACGCCATCCGTGAAAGGGATCCGGGGCGCTTCAAGTTCACCATTGAAACCGATCCCGCCTACGGCAAGTACCACTGGACAGGCCACAGAAACTGCAACGTTTCTCTTTCCCCCAAAGAAGCCATAAGGCTCGGAAACCGCTGTCCAGTCTGTCGCAGAAGGCTTACGAAGGGCGTGGAGCAACGGGTGGAGGAGCTCGCCGATCGGCCCGTGGGCTTTAGGCCTGAAGGTGCCATAGGTTATATGCATCTGCTTCCCTTGTCAGAGATTATATCAGCTGTCATGGGCTTAACGTATCAAGGCGCTCAGGGGGTGTGGAGCATCTACAACGCCCTTGTTTCAAGGTTTGGAGGTGAGTATACGGTGCTCATTGACGCGCCTATGGAGGAGATGGTTAAAATCGTTGATCCCATGGTTGCTGAAGCCGTTGTTCGGGTTAGGGAAGGGAAGGTGAAAATTTTGCCTGGATATGATGGAGTTTATGGGCAGCTGGTTCTCTTTGAGGAAGGGGAAAGAAGGGAAATGCCCCAAGAAAAAATTGAACAAAGGAGCCTAACTGACTTCATTTAACGGAAACTGAAAACAAGTTATGTGGTAAACGGGAACATTGTAAGATGATAGGAAAATGGCCAGCCTAAAAGAAATTATTTCCGTTCTTCTTGAAACCCAAGTTTGGCCCGCCGTGTACGTGGGAGACCTACCCGAGGGAGTGAGGGAAGTTATGAGAAAAACCATAGAGAGTTTTGCCATTACCTTTGAAGACAACATAGACGAGGAACTGCTTTCCAAGATATGTAAGGAGATGAACTATACGGTTAAGGAAAGGGACAGTTACGTGGAAAACATCTACGACCAACACGGAAACCTAATGGAAAGGCGCACAGTAGAGTGGGAGTTCGCCCCTAGAGTCATGCATGAAGACACCATAGTAGCCCACGTAAGTCCCGACTACTCCCAAATTTACATCCTTCCTCTCCTAGAAAAGAATGCAGTAAACATGGTGGAAACCTACAGAAAAAGGAAATACGAAGGAATTTGACATCAATTGGACTTACAATTTCTTTCTTAAGTGATACCATATGTGGTCTATTTTAAATCCTGCTTTTCGATAGATGTGAACAGCTGGAAAGTTCACTCCGATCACGTTTATCTCCACCTTTGTGACGCCCATCTCCTTTAGTGTTTTCAGGTTCTCCCAGAATAGTAAGGTACCTAATCCCCTACCTCGATAAGAAGGTAACACCGCTATGCGTGGATAACCAACTGTTTTATTTTTATGCTTTTCTGTTGTGAAATCAGAGTATGCGATTATTTTGTTACTTTTTTCCGATAGGATGGTGTTTTCCATCCACCCTAGAAACTCTTTGACTCTTTTTTTAATGTCTTTTTTAGTCTTGGGGATATAATCATAGGCTTCCTTGAACGCCTCTTCCTCAACTGTAACCAAGCTTGGAACATCCTCTTTCTTGGCCTTTCGCAGAATAATCCCTTCATCCGTAAGAGTTTTGTTTCTGTTTTCTAACCACCGTGGAATCTTCAGCTTTTCTAAACTTCTACTCATCGTGTAGGAGTGCATATTGATGCTAAACCCAAACCCTCGATAAAGCCTGTAGAAATAGGCGTCTTTTTCGGCTGTAACCCCATTTCCAAAGGTGCTTGGAAAGTCTGGAACCTCAACCTCCAGAGCGTTTATCGTTTTTAGGTATTCCAAGCTCTTCTTAAGGAGCTCGACATCAACCGTGCCCCTAAATTTAGGAAACGCGAAAACTCCAGCTAGAAATCCCAGCCTATAACCAAACCGATGGACAACCCTTGGATCAACGTACGCATAAGAAAAGCCAATAACCTCGCCATTCCTTTCCGCAATTAAGAACCCGTGAGCATCAAAATAAGCATCCCTGAGAAGCTCTGATACACATTTCCCGTTTTCACCAGCCCACCAAGACTTGAAAACCCTTGCAACCCCATCACTATCCTCTGAAAAGAATCTTCTAATTCTAAACATCTTCTAGCCTTCTTAGATTGGGTTCAAATAAAGCATTAATGATAATATACTTTAGATTTACTTAACTCCTATCAAAGAAATTAGCCAACCATTCTCTTGAAACACAAAAATGAATCTTTTAAGCTTTCTTGGGTTTTTCGATTAAAGCCCTTTTTTCTCCGAGGGAACCATCGTTGAAGTGGGGCTTCCGCAGGACAGTGTCCCCCGATTTTTCAATTTCCCTGGCTTCGCCAGCCAGCTTAGCGGCTACCCTCATCATTTCGTGTCCCGCCGCGGTCAAAGGCACATACTTCGTCCATTCTGAAACCTGAAAGCAGCCCTCCACATTGAGTTCTGCTACGTGCCTCGATATTTCATGAGCGGCCACGGCCTTAGCCTTGGCGTAGGGGTTCTTGAAGCCAGCGGCCTCCACAGCCCTTTCCTTGTCTATGATTATGCACGGTAACTTGGGAGTCTTGCTCGCCTTTAAAGATTGAACTATCTCGTCGATTTCCCTTACAACAACGTTAAAGACTCCGGTAACAGCCAAAACCCTGAGCACATCCGCATTGTATAGGGTCATCTCGGTGGAATCCAAAAACTCCCGCCGGGCGCCGATCATAGAATCCGCCAAAATTATGATATAACCAAAACCAGCCTCCTCAAGTTCCTTCGCGATTTTTCTAGTGGGGCCGTCAGAAACCACAACTGTAGGTATACCTGCATCAGCCAACATCCCCCTAGCCTCGGTAGGACCTTGCGTTTGCTGGGCTGGCCCAATCAGTATCACGAGGTCTGGTTTCTGTTGAATCATCCAATTTGTGGCTTCTTTGCATTGTTTTGGGCCGAGCTTGGAGCCCGATCCCGCGACCCTGACATCGATGTCGGTTCTCTCAGCCCTTTCATCCAACAAAAACTCAATGAGGGGCAATGTTCCAATGCAGCCGGCCTTCACCACACCAATTTTTACAACTTGAGACACGATAATCCGTCTCCCTTTCGTCGGCAAAGAGAGCATTCTAATAAGAAATATAAAAAATGTTGCTATTCCCACAGACCTAATTGCGCTCACAAACAAGAGCGTTAGACCGTTGACAATGAATTTCGAAGTGTTTTTATAGGAATCATGGACCTATATTGATTCTCAAAATGGGGTAGTGGCTAGAAATGATAATTACAGAACAAAAGCCCCTCGACGAAATCTTAGAAATGCTCAAACCCTTTAAAAAGATTTTCATCATCGGCTGCGGAACCTGCTCGACCGTATGCCAAACCGGCGGTGAGGATCAGGTTAAAGAGATGGCTGAGAGGCTTAAGGATAAAAATTTTTTAGGGGCGGTTGTTGTTGAAACCCCCTGCGACGCCAGGATACTTAGGCGCGACACACGTAAATTGAAGGGCAAGATCGATGAAGCGGATGCCTTACTCTGTTTGTGCTGTGGAGCGGGAGTTCAAGACATCGTTGATCACACGAATAAGGTTTGCATTCCGGGTTTAGACACAAAGTTTCTGGGAAAAATTGAACGAATTGGAGAGTTCTATGAGCGGTGCAGAGCCTGTGGCGAATGTGTTCTCTACGAGACTGGTGGAATCTGTCCCATCGTGAGATGCCCTAAGGGCATGTTGAACGGGCCCTGCGGCGGGATGTACGACGGAAAATGTGAAGTAGGAGGCTACAAACAGGACTGCGCTTGGGTTCTGATTTACGACCGCCTAAAGAACCTCGGAATGATGGACCTATTTAAGGAGTACAAGCCCCCTCGGGACAACTCCAAGCTGAAGGCACAACTAGGAGAAATAATCTGGGCGAAGGTACGAGCTTAATGCCTGAAAGACTATTCAGTGAATTAATGTCCAACCTAAAGGCAAAGAAATTCACCTTCACAGGGGAGCTGGAACCCGAAAAAACCGCGGATTTAACAGGCATATTCCAGACGGCCAGCTTTTTAAAAGATTATGTTGTTGCCTGCAACGTAACCGACAACCC
>Ga0315312_1003054_pt1 | contig 11016 bp, 5 predicted proteins | sample TDP7_MG_FD_203629 | JGI IMG/M metagenome (GOLD analysis project Ga0315312, IMG submission 203629) | Freshwater sediment microbial communities from Lake Towuti, South Sulawesi, Indonesia - TDP7 | ecosystem: Environmental > Aquatic > Freshwater > Lake > Sediment | place: Indonesia: South Sulawesi... | reverse complement strand
TGTCTCTCGAGGGTGCTCGGTTTATATTCTCCCACGTGCTCCAGGGCTAGAGTGATGCCCCTTTCCTCAGCGTAGTCAGCTGGCGTCCTTAAACCTTCCACGTATATGTCAACGTACGCGTTGAAGGGCATCTCTTTTTCATTGACAGCCAGGAGGATTACGTCCGCGTCGCATCTCTCAGAAAGATCGATCATCTTTAAAATGCGTTTTAGGATTTTTGGGCGAGTGGCCTTGTCCTTGTATTGACTGGCGAAGCCGCCAAGGTCCATACTCGTGCTCCTTATGGAGAAATCCACCTCTTCACTCAGCCTTCGTATCGAAGCCATGTATTCATCGTTCATAGCCTCTATCTCATCTCGCCTGAGGGGAAGCTCTAGGAAATCGTATCCCAGATCTTTCAAAACTAGCATCTTGTCCCTCAATGTGTCAGCGAACACGCATTCGGTACGAGCCCCTAATTCCATAACATTCACCTCTAGTTTACATCCCTCTTAACTATTCCAAAATAAAAGTTTTTATCTCGTCCCTCTTTCCAAAGCTGCATTAATGAGGAAGCTACAAAAGCTTAGTAACCAATAGCGGCGAAAACGCGGGCTTCAGAGGCTTTCTCGCTTATGATTATTGTATACTTACTTTTTCCGCAGTCAACAAGTAGCATACTATCGCCAGATCAAGATAACCAACTTTATTTTTTAAAATAAAAAAGGAGGGGAGTTAGTTACGCGTGCGCTATAGTCGTGCGGAGGCTGCAGGTACACCGAGGAGGATCCAGGCAGTAAAGGAGGTCGTAGCGTAGGCGACTCCATACCCGGTCAGTATGCCGACGGCGAGTGGAACGCCCCTTTCGAAAAGCCTTGCCCCACCGATTTTTAGAATTAGGTACTTGATAATGAGCATCCCCAAGACGTTCATCCACATCCAGGTCATTGTGGGCAAACACATCCAGCCCGTGGGGTTCAGGATGAACCATGGATACCTTGCGCGAAGCATGTACACGATGAACACCAAGATTATTCCGCCAAACACTAGGCCATACCGCTCAAGCGGATTAGGTGTGCTCGGTGGCCATGGCGTTCCGCCTAAGAAGGCGTAAACCGCGCCGCCCGCCCACGTATCACGAGGCATAACGCCTAGATTGTTGCGTCCTCCCATAAATGTGCACCACCAGATCGTGAGGGGTGTAGCGATGATAGCCACAATAATCGACGTGATTGTTGCAGTTTTCAGCACGTCCCATGGGCTCGTATTGAGCGCAGAGCCAAGTTTATACAGGTTGAAGAAGTTAGCCGGGTTGCCTATTACGCAGGTTCTCTCCAATCCGGTAGCACTCCCAAGCAGCATGGTGTTGAAGGATGCTTGTGTGACGGGTGCGGGAGGTGTTGCGGGCCACGCGCCTGATATCGCGCCCGCATCATAGTAAAAGTAACGCCACCACATGTCGCTGCCCCAGAATTCATAGATATCCCCAACAAACCTCGTCCAGCCATAGTGGTACAGGATAATGGTGACAACCATTGCCACCGCGACAAGTGGGGGCACAGCGCTGCCGACAAGGAAGATTATGAACGCCAGTGTGATGAGGAGGGTTGAGATCCCCAGCGACCTATAGGCTATGCCAGGTGTACCGAAGGTCTCGCTTCCCTTGGCGCCGGAATATACTGAGCGTAGGATTCCCATGAAATGCGATCGATTCGAATAGATGACCCATAAGCCGAGACCGAGCGCCACTCCCCAGCCGGTGAGCAAATTAAACTTGATCGGCCCTTCGTTAACGCCGTAGTAGCCGAAGTTTGTTTCTCTGCCTGGTTCATACGACAGTATGCCGCTTCGGATGCCCACGACAGGGTATATGATGGCGAAGACGAGGTAAAAGACTAGGGCTGAGAATAGGAAATCCATTGGAACCATATAGTAGAGCGGCCATTCAGCGGGTATGAAGTATCCGAAGAAGCCGGCGCCAGGCAAGGCGCCTCTGGTAAACGGGCTTAAATCGATGACGTGGACACGTATCTCCTCGCCGGGAGGAATGGCCGGAAGCCAGAATCGTAGGAAATCCGGTAAATGCAATAGAAAGCCCAGTGGGAAGCCGATCCAAAACAGTCGAGAAAGCTTGATGTTAAATAGGCGTCTTTTCTTGTCTTCTTTTTGAGTATAGTTCTCAATAAGTTGTATTGATGGTAAGATTGCTGGATATGTTAGTTTCTGAACTTCAATCAGTGGCTTGTAGAGCCAGGAGACCCAGAAGAAGCCCATAAGGGTGATCAGGATGAGGAATACAGTCCAGTAGCCTATATGTGGCATCCAGGCAGCCCAATCCATCGTTTTTGCCCCGAGGAAGTAGGCATTCAAAGCCGTGCTGCCGACGGGCGGAGACATGTACCCCGGAACCACATTGCTGAGAAGTGACTTGTAGGGCTCATTGCCTAATATCCACAGCACTCGCAGTTGAGTATAGGAGGGGAGATCTCCCATAGAATGGCTAATTCCCTGGTATGTATACCAGAAGCCGGCGCAGAGGTAGTTTATGGTGAAAAAGCACACCCACTCTTGCGGAGAAAGCTCAAACTTGGGATATATGCGCGTGATGATCACGAAAATAACCATGTATATTATCGTTGGCAAAGGGAACCAGCCTAGATAGGCCCACCACAGTGTTAGATTCTGCGTCCAAAGTTGTGTCAAGACCGCGAGGAACACGATGATCGGTATTGAGATCAGCACTCTAGGGGTAAGTCCAGATATGAGTTTGCGTTCTTCGGTTGCAGCCTTTTCAGTTTTTGTTGATTTTTCCATGCTTCCCCTTTATGATAAGAATCTGTATAAAAGCTTTACTATTTTTCCGTTCCCATTGCAGGCTTGTCAGGTGGAATTGAGTCTACTCAAGGGGGGAGGGGGGATGGTTTAATGTACTCCTCCTTTTCACGACTACTCAATCCCCTCCAGGTCAGAAGCTGCTTGCGTAAAGCGTCTAGGAAATAGTGATTTGATCTTATCCAGACACCTATCTCTCCTGTAAGCCTTGCTAAATGAATAATGAAGGTGTACCTATTTTCTATCTCATGCGCAAAAATCTTCACCCTTTGGGTGACGCTGGCTTCATATGGAGCCAGAGCAACGATCAAAGTTAATGCCTTATCGGGATAGGATATCCCCACCTCCCTAACAGCGAAGAGCGCCCCAGCCTCCAAGGCGAAGGCTTCCGCATACCTTTTCATAAATGCCAACACACCGTACACTTCACGAACATCGAAGAGAACGAAGGGGGTTGGAATCTCCCATTCTTCCCCTTTCGGCTTTGTTGGGATCTTCCACCTCCTCTCAAGCGATGGGGTGACAAGCCTAGACGCCTTAAGTCCTGGGTATAAGGTCGATAAGAGAACAAAGCTGATGCATATGCCCATGGTTATGGCGACGGCCACTGACGAAAAATTTAAGATGAAGTCGGGAGGCAGAAGATTAAGTGCGACCAAGGTACCATTAACAATCAAACCGAGCAGGTAACCAATAACTGAGCCTACCGAAGCATACACTGCGCTTTCTGCTAAGAACAAAACGGTTATAGTTGAAGGGGGGGAACCGACTAAACTGTGAATGCTAATCTCCTTTTCGCGTTCTTTTATCGCCCCAAGCATCGTGCTAAATATGGTCATACCCCCGATGAAAAGAGGAAACATCATGGACTCCCATCCCCCCGCTGCTAATGCTGCTATCCGCGCATAACGCATTATTCTTCCATCGCGGGCAGCATAAACCCCAACGTCTACGGCGGTCGCAATTTCTTGTGCCACCTCGTTGATTTTCTCTATATCTGGAATTTGAATGGCTACGCTGGCTAAGCTTCCTCCAAGGTCTAACGCCAATCGATACGGAACTATTATCACTGCTTCCCAGGCGAGCTGTGTAAAGTATTCCTCTGGTAGCTGTGCCAAAACCACATCTCTCATCCCATTGGGGTCAAGTGGGGTCATCGGCAACTGATCTAGGTCAACCAGAGCATTAAGAACAGACGCATCAGCAATACCGATTACAGTAAGGGTGATCCCTCCTAAGTTTATTTTATCTCCCACCTTGGTGCCCAGGGCTTGACTTGCAGCTGAGGTGATTACGCATGCTTGATAATCATCGCCTGTGAACCATCGCCCCTCAAGTGCGGTCATAAAGGTTGGATTTATGTCCGCTTCCTCAGCCGAGAGCCCCACTACTGCAAAAACACTGTAACTGCCAGATGATGACTGCAGATCGGCTCGGACGATCTCTGACCGAATAGACTGGGGATAGTACCATACTCTCGGACTAACGATGGCCCCAGGCCCGACAACGCCCCTTGAATATAATATGATCCCCATACCCAAAAAATCTCGGGGTTGCGTCATACCCTTCTTGAGAAGCAGTCCGTTATACGGTGCCTTGCCTGGGGCCCCACCGATCTTTACTGAGACATAGAACTGTGTGGAAGTTAACGCTATCAGGCTGAAGGTGATTATTATAACGGTTGCCATGACCATGGCTGTCCTCCCTCGCCTTTTTCTCATATTTTCGGTGGCGAGCGGGAAAGCAAGCATCAGCGTGTCTATAAGGCCCGTTTTGTGATATGTTGGACCCAGAAGCTTGACCCTAGCGATTCTTGCTATGCCTATAGCTTCGTTCACAAACACAGCGAAGGCCAATACGAAGAAGAACAGCGTTATTAGGCCTAAATAACCAATTGAGATATTGGCCTGCATCCTCATACTTGGGTGAAGGTTGTAAAACACCACCAAGCATACCCCGACGATGGTAATCATTGTACCTAACCTTTTGAAGCCACGTGCTGAAAAGAGTAGTCTTTCAAAAAAGTAGGCGAACAATATCAGCATTGTGAAAAAGAATGTGCTGGTCGCAGACGCATCGTTAATCAGCCTCATAGTCTCAGCGTAGGCCAATCTTTGCCATGTCCACGCTGCCAAGGAAGCATAGTAGGCATCGTCGTATTGCAGATGTTCAAGGGCCCTTTGCGCGGCCAGAAGATCTGTAATCCCTTTGGAGAAAGCCATTTCAGCCGTCTTGCTGCGTACATAAGACTCAAATAGGATGTTGTAGCGATGGTTGGCGACATAAAATAGATTGTCTGAAAAGATACGGCTCGAAGGGGCTATGTGAAGCTCCTTCCCCTTGGCCGCGTAGAAGCCTATGCCTTCAGGTAGGTTTTCACTAGCGTTGACGATAAACGACGCTGATTGACCGACTTCGCCAGTTCTGAATGAAATAATGAACCTTGTTTCTGGGGGAACAAATAGCACCCCAATGGACTCGGAGGGAGAGTAAAGAGTGCCCCAGTTAATGTACTCACTTAACGTCATGAATTCATATATGAGAAGCCTGAAGGGTGTGCTGGTACCGGACCATACCCTATCTCTGAATCTCGGGTCGAAAGATACTACGGCCTGCATACGATTGATGTCTATCAGGTCATATACGACTACTGTGCTAGATTTAAACAGAACTGTAGTGGAATAAGAGGGGTATTGATCAGTGGGAGAAAAGAAGGAAACACTCCTAGCCCCATACTGTCCCAGATCTGGCGCGTGTGTGATCAATCCAGTTGTAGAGTTGAAGACGAAACCTTCTGTAGAGTATCCCATGGCTCTCGCCCCATACGTTGCATAAAGCAGGGCAGGACCCAAACCCAGTCCATGGATTACGAAGTCCCCTGTCGCGTTCGCAAAGGTAAATATGTTCAGGAAGGGGAAATTCGACCCCGGTGCCCTCAAAGTGACCGTAAGTGCATTTGGCACATGGTCATACCAATTCTTCACCGGATTAAATATGACAGCTTTGCCGACCAGGGTGATGAAACCTGCTAGGTCTCCGTGCCAGCCCCCCCGAAGGACCAGCACTCTGGAGGGCTTGACTGAGGCCCAGTCGATTAGCATTTTTGGTTCATTCGCAAAGCTACGTGCCAAACCTGCGGCAATCCAAACTTGCGGTCTCAGATTTTCAAAATTTACGAAATCCAAATCGTTTATCGGGCTCCCCCATCCAATTCTGTAAGAATTCGTTGTTCGGACTGTAAATCCTACACCACCAGACATAGTTAAGGGTTCTGAGTCAAGCATATACGGGATAGGGACAGATGTCCAGTATCCTGCTTCACGAAAGCCATCTTCTACGATCGTTGAAAAGGATTCACCAAGCTGAGAATCCATTGCAGGAAGGTAATCCTGAAAAATGTGGGTACGTGCGGGAGTGAGACGGGCGACCCTTTCTAAGCCGCCATAGTCGTAGAATGACCCTCGATAGAGGGTGGCTAAACGTTTTTCATCGGTAGAAAAGTCGAGGCCCATGAACAACAAAATCTTTTGCTCGTCAGACTGCACTTTTTCTGAGAAGCCGAAGTGATCGACAAATTCCCTAGCCCCGGCCAATGCCTCCCAATGGCCGGACAAGGCAACGAACCACATGGTCCTATCGGGTTTGTTTTCGCTGTTAAACCTCGCGAGCTCAAGCAATGAAGCAACGGAGGTGGCTTCATCAGCGCCAGGCGCAAGCGCGGGCACAACGGACCAGGTGTCATAGTGGGCCCCTACAATAATTATTTCATCCGGGTGAACCGTTCCCTCTACGATGCCGATGATATTTCTTGCCTTCACAGATTCAAAACGCATTGAAGACTTTATATTCACCAGAACTTCTCCCTTTTGAGCCAACAGGCCTCTGAGATAAGCACCATCTTGTTGTGACACGTACAATCGCGGAAAATGCACAGGCACTAGGAGAAACTTGCTTCTGGACTCATGATAATTAGTATCTGAGGGGGCGACAAAAATAACGGCCCTCGCCCCAAACTTAGCCGCGTTAAGCCAGTTATTGCCACTGTTGAATTCCATTAAAACAATGTTGTTCCTGATCACCTTGCCATTCAGCTCTTCTAACTCCCCTGTACCGGCGTAGACAAGGTTTCCCTTGATCCCCTCAGGAGGGGTAGGGCTCGTTTGTACGTAATTTGGCCAAAGTGCATGGGCCATTAGTGTCCTATTTTCAGGATAAAGCACCTCTATAGAGGAACCGTGATCTAGCGGAACGACCACTTCATATTCTTGCACTTCGACTCTTAGATTCTCATAACTCTGGAACACCTTAGTAATGTAATCCGCCGCAACCTGACTGCCTGGATAACCCGTCACTCTCGAACCAACGCTGGACAGGTTGGCTACATGTTGCTGAATATTTTTAAAGCTAACGCTATTGATTATCTGTCTGTAGTCGATGGGATTATCTGCTGAGGGGTAGGAATAAGACGCAGATACGATAGGAGCTATGAAACCTATTAAGAGGATCGCCAAAGCGCCTTTCGCTACGCTCTTTTGCATAGGGCACCACAATCGTGTACTCTTCCGATTTATGTAAATCACGATCTATTTAATAATTTCGGTAGCCGTTATCCAAAAAATCTAAATAGACAAGTAACTATACACATGCATTATGGACCAATCAGAAGAAAGGTTCGAAAGGGGATTTACCTTCAGATCCGCACTGGCGATACTTTTCGCGTCAGCGATTCTAATGCCAGCAACCATTTATCTCTCGCTCGCATCTGGGGTATATTTTGCTGCAGCTGGAATCTATATTACTGCCATACTCTTTACCGAGATCGCCGCACTTGCAGGGAAGCCTCTGAAAACACAAGAACTTTTCATCATCTACTCTGTAGCGGGCCTCGCGGTCTCAGCACCGTCCCTAATGTATGTGTTTCAATCCTATTTTGTGACAACTCCCCTTACTCGTGCCTTCATAGACCCAGCGACATATTTACCTCTTCCAGATGTGATACCATCCTGGTGGGCACCTCCCATCAACTCCCCCGTTCACATTGGACGCACCCTATTCCACGCCGATTGGATCCTGCCTGTCCTGATTCCGACCGTTCAGTACGGCGTCTTTTTCATGTTTCAGGAAATAGCGATGGCACTTTTCTTCTCTATTCTATACATTGAGACCGAAAATCTGAGGTTTCCCATGGCTGATGTTGATGCTCAGATGGTTATAACCCTTACAGAGCGGAGTCCCGATAGGATGAAAGTCTTTACGCTCGGCGTCTTCGCCGGCTTTGCTTACGCCGTTCCATTGTACGTTCTCCCAATAATAGCTTTTGGCGCGTTCAACATTCAAATGACGATAATTCCGGTACCTTGGGTAGACTTGACCACCGGGTTCTTTGGAATTGAGAAGATCTTACCAGGCGCCATCCTCGGGATCATGACCGACCTATCCCCCTTTGTCACGGGGTTTCTGGTTCCTCTTAACGTTGTGGCATCCATGCTCATTGGTTCCATCGGTGTCTGGGTCTTTGGTAACTACTTAACAAGGACTCTTCTCAGGGAAAACTTCCTCGAGTGGGCGGCTGAATGGAGGCCCAACATGGGTTTGTCGCTCGTTTGGCAGCGTTCCTATATCAGGGTTTGGATCGGCCCTCTGATCGGCTTTATGGTTGTCGGGGCGTTGATAGCAATAGTTCAGGGAAGACGTTCCATTATCAGGGCCTTCAGGAGCTTATCGAGGTTATCTCCTTCTCTTTCAAGAGAGAAGGGCTATCCCTCTATAACCATGATCTTGGCCATATTTTTTGGAGGAACAGGCGCCTCTGTCATACTTTTCCATCTGCTCGTACCGGATTTCCCCATATGGATTCCCATACTGATTTCAATGGGAGGAGGTTTTCTAAATGCGATTGTGTCAGTGAGGGCAATAGCGGAAACGGGCTCAGCGGTAATGGTACCGTTACTTTGGCAAGGGTCCATTCTCCTGAGCGGATATCAAGGGATCAACCCTTGGTTCATCAGTCCAACCGGCACTGGAATCGGCTCGACTCCTCTTGCCGTCAGTCTTGGTGGGTTTGGGGGCGCTGCTGGCGGTGGCGGCGCGCCTGGATACGTTCAAAGCGTGAAGGTTGCATATTTAACCAAGACGCGACCTTCAGATTACTTTAAAGCATATGTGTTCGCGGTTGCGGCGTACCTCACACTCTCCTACGTATATGTCCAATTCTTTTGGTCCATTGCGCCAATACCATCATCTGTATATCTGTTCAGCACTACAGCGTGGCCACTCAATGTCATGACCTTCGGCATGTGGGCAACAAGGCAGGTAACGGCATTCAAACCGGATATTATGCTTAATTCATTCATACTCATGCTCGCTGTGGGAGCTGCCAGCCAGATCTTAGTAAGATTCACTCCTATACCGTTCTCATTCTTTGGCTTTTTAGCAGGATGTAATACAATACCCCCACCTGCTATTTCGATTTTCCTCGGAGGAATATTTGGCAGATACGTCTTTCAGAGATACTTCGGAAATGTGTGGTGGAAAAATTACAGAGCGGTTGTGGCGGCATCACTCTTGGCTGGAGAAGGGCTTGCTGTTGGACTGGCAACCGCGGTAGTAATGATTGCCAGAGCAGCGTGGATGCTACCCTATTAGCGTAGAAACGCGAAAACAAGTTTTCTATAGAAAAGTTACAACCCACACCTCTAACGAGCATTGTTCCACCATCGCTTCATTGGTAGCTCAATAACATGGAAAATAGAACTAGTACCACAGCGTTACTTTTCTTGAGGCCATTCCGGCTGTTGAAGGTTAATCTCATGTCAACTTGCTATTTATAAGCACGTGCTGTCTACCCTAGCGCGCGCAATTCCCCAAAACCGGAGTCTTATTCACGAAGACTCCCACAAGCTCAACTGCTTCCGTAAAAATAAGTTAGGAGAAAAAGATAAATACAAACTGTCCATACCCTACATTAAAGAATATAAGAGGAGGAATTAGATGCCTAAAGAACTTGTCTTTCTGGGTCCCAGGAAGATCGGCTTTCGGGAGTATCAGGATAAGCCTCTACAAGCTAGAGAGGTCAAGGTGAGCACGCTTTATTCTGGGATTAGCCACGGAACAGAGATGAACATCTATCGGGGCACCGCGCCACAATTCCATAAGGGCGTGAGGGAGGGTTTGTTCCAGGAGGGGGAGCAGGCATACAAGTATCCTATGGGGTACGGCTACGAGGAAGTTGGAGTAGTGACGGAGGTTGGAAATGGCGTGAACGAGTTCAAGGTTGGAGATATCGTGACTGTGCCCTACGGACATAGGGAAACAACCATCCTCGACGTAGACCGGTCAGTCTACCTAAATCTAGTTCCGGAGGGCATGAACCCTGAGCACGCCATATTCCAAGGCCTAGGGTCGGTGGCGTTGGATTCCCTCATTACGTCGGGGATTAGGCTGGGTGAAAGCGCCGTGATCTTCGGCCAAGGAGTCGTTGGCCTCCTTCTCCTTCAACTCTGTAAGCTGGCCGGGGTGAACCCGATTATCACGGTGGACCTGATAGAAAAGCGTCTCTCCATCTCCAAGAATATGGGAGCTGACTATGTATTGAACCCCCAAACCTGCGATGTGGCGAGGGAGGTAAGGCGGCTGCTGGGGCCTGGAAGCGACACAGTCTTCGAGACTTCAGGCAGCACAAGAGCCCTCCACGAGGCCGTTCGATGCGGCGCCCGCGGATACTCCAAAGTCATCGCAGTTGCGTGGTATCAGGGGCCAGCCCAACACCTGTATCTAGGCGAGGAGTTCCACCACGGCCTAGGCGCAAGCCAAATAATCAGCGCCGCCCCAGGCATCAACGCTCGTCTTCCACCCGCACCCGGGAGGCAATGGGACTACTTAAGGATATGGAAAACCTTCTTTAACTTCCTCAAGCAAGGGAAGGTAAACGTAGAGGGTTTGATTTCCCACAGGTTTGACTTTGAAGAGGCGCAGAAGGCCTATGAGACCATAGACAAGCATCCAGAAGAGGTTACTAAGGTTATATTGTGCTTCAAAAGACGATAGGGAAGCAAGAGGTCGCAACACCTTCTAGGTGCGTGTGCTAACCGGGCCATTAGGAAGTCTTCAAAGTGGGCAAGATCAATAAAATGACGACGAAGAGATCAATGAATAAGTAGCGCGTTTCAGTCCCATGTTATAGCTGGAAAATAGCCTTCCATGAGT
>Ga0315312_1003052_pt1 | contig 11030 bp, 6 predicted proteins | sample TDP7_MG_FD_203629 | JGI IMG/M metagenome (GOLD analysis project Ga0315312, IMG submission 203629) | Freshwater sediment microbial communities from Lake Towuti, South Sulawesi, Indonesia - TDP7 | ecosystem: Environmental > Aquatic > Freshwater > Lake > Sediment | place: Indonesia: South Sulawesi... | reverse complement strand
TGATCTGATGACCATTTGCCACGAAATCGGAAACGATGGATACTTTGGAAGTCATTGATCTGTCCCTATGCGCGCCTGCTCTCTACTCGACGGTGAAATTCTTGCGGTTTCATATGTTTTTAAAGCTATCATAGGTTTTTTTCGATAATAAAGTCAACGAATTTATTGAGAAACCTTGCCCATTTTACTCAGGGCGGGCGACAGGAAAGGTTTTGACAAGGTTTTTGGTTGGTGTTATTTTTAAAATAGAAGTGTAGGTCCGAAATATTTCCTGAAAATATATAAAGAAAATGAATCGATAGCTTGGGCTTAGCCCCAAGAGAAGGAGACTATATGTCTGTCAGAATTGGAATCAACGGCTTTGGAAGGATCGGGCGCAGCGTATTTCGAGCTGCCCTGCAGGGCGAGGAATTCTCCGAGATTGAAATTGTGGGGATCAACGACTTGACGGATAATTCCACTTTGGCCCATCTGCTGAAGTATGATTCCATCATGGGGCGGTTGAAGGCTGAGGTAAAAATCACGGAGAAAGGATTGGTGGTCAAGGGGAAAGAAGTGGTCATCACCGCCAGAAAGGAGCCGGCTCAGATTCCCTGGCGGGACCTTTCCGTGGAGTATGTGGTAGAATCTACCGGACTGTTCACCGAAGCCAATCGAGCGCGAGCCCATCTGGATGCGGGAGCCCGAAAAGTCATCATCACCGCTCCGGCCAAGAATGAAGACATCACCGTAGTGATGGGGGTCAACGAGTATGACTACAACCCTTACGAACACCACATCGTCTCCAATGCTTCTTGCACGACCAACTGCCTGGCCCCGATTGCCAAGGTCATCTTAGAAAAATTTGGCATTCGCCGGGGACTGATGACCACGGTACACTCATACACCAATGACCAGCGAATTCTTGATTTCCCCCATAGCGACCTCAGGAGGGCGCGGGCAGCGGCCCTCTCCATGATTCCTACCAAAACGGGAGCAGCTGCCGCCGTGGCCTTAGTGATTCCGGAATTGAAGGGAAAATTCGATGGCCTGGCCGTCCGGGTTCCCACACCAAACGTCTCCCTCGTAGACCTGGTGATGGAGGTCGAGGAAGAGACCACTGTCCAGGAAGTGAACCAGGCACTCAAAGATGCCTCCAACCGCTACCTGACGTATACAGATGAACCCCTGGTCTCCGTTGATTTCCAGGGCGATCCCCACTCGGCTATCGTGGACGGCGCATCTACCAAGGTGATTGGTTCTATGGTGAAAGTTCTCGGCTGGTATGACAATGAATGGGGTTATTCCAACCGGGTATTAGACCTTATTCTGCATATGGATTCTGAAAAACCCGTTTAGCCAGGAGGATCCCGGGTTGGCTCTTGATCCCGACTCAAAAGAAACTGCCCAAAAGCGGCGAGCAGGAGAGATTCCCCAAGGCATCCTCGACTCTGATGCCCTGCGCATCAATCTGGAAGAAACTGCCGTGGAGCGGGTGGCCGTGGACCCCAAATACAATGTCCTGCAAGAAGCAGTGGCCGGCTATCGGGGAATCCAGAAAATGGTCGATACTCTCCTTTTTGAACTGAATCATCCCTTCAAAAATTGGGAAATCATCCTGCCGGAATTGCGGGCTTTTGCTCTTAAGCATTTTGCCTCTTACGCGCGCCATCCCAAAGGAGCGCAGGTTATCTCGGTCATCATCGATATTTTTTTAGACGCCGTGATAAATTCAGGCCGCGAGGAGCTTCAGGCTAAAGCGATCGACCACCTCCTGGCCTATAACGAAAAGATCGCCAGCGAGCTGGATGGGGCCAATCAGAAAAGCTTTCTGCCAGCACTCAGCACCTGTTTTCAGCGCCTCTCCTCCCTTCCGGAAAAACAATTTTTCTTCTTAGCCTCCAGCCACATTCCTTTGAAGCGGATTGGCCAGCTCTTCCTCCGGAAACTGCCAGAAGATTCTGAGTTCAGGGAGTTTAATGAGCTTCTGGTTCGCAGCTTGCGAGTTGCCTATGGATACTGGCTCAATGAGGAGGACCCCCGGTTTTGGCTTGCCCAAAAAGAAGACGATGGCTCCAGGAGGCTCGGGGAGAAGGAAGTTGACATCTTTGAGAAAATATCCCACCACCGCCTCAGAGAATATCTGGCCACTTTGGATCAAGTTTCTTCCAAAGATGGTTCGGTGAATAATTTGCGGCGGCTCCTAATTCTGCCGGGACATCTGGAGATCGTCCGGGCCTACAAGGAAATCCCTTACCATTTAAGCAGCCCTTCCGTGGAGATGATGGAAGGGGTAGAAGATCCCTTGGCCAGGAACTGGAAGATCGTCGCCCTCTTCAAAATCATGGAGATCCAAGGGCTGCAGGATATCCATGAAGAGACCTTGCGGGAAATCAACCACACGCTGGTCGAGTTGATCCGCAAGGAACCACCCGAGCGGATGGAAGAGTTCCTGCTAAAGACCTTTTCCCTGCTCAAATCGAGCGTCGAAAACTATCCGCAGACGGCTCTCCAGTGCAGCCAGACTATCGGGGCGGAAATTTTTAATCGCGGGTACAGCCCCCTGGTCGAGGTGTTTTTAGAACAGGTTCTTCATTTCGGGTTTCAGTACCCAGGCATTGAGGGGGTGGACGTAAATTGGCAATTGATCTGTAACCCTTGCCACCTGATCAACGTACGGGTATGGCTGGACCTGATCGCTCGCAACCCCAAATGGTGCAGCACCCTGCTTTCGGCCTTGATCATCAACCTGAAGCTGGGAGGCATTTGCATCAGGGATACTGACCTCTTCCAGAAAGAAGTTACCAAGCTGCTCAATTCCGACATCGAGCCAGTCTATAACTTGATCAAGCAATTGGCCAAGCTTTTTCCGGTCTATTTCAACGAAATCGGGTCTGAGGGGCGGCTTAGGGATGTGACCACGGAAATCGATGAAATAACCCACCGGATAGATCCCCTTATGCATTTCCTGCGCAAGCAAAGCCACGTAGAAAGCAGCAACCTGATCGAAGATTTTATCAAAGAAATATTCCGCTTCTGGCGGGCGAAGGATAAAAGCGGGCTAAAAAACTTTCTTCCCCCAGAGATCCACGAGAAGCTGGAAACAAAAGGGCCTTTCTTAGATGAAGCCCACGTGATTATGCGGAAGATCTTTGAGGAGAAAGGATTTTTAAAAGAGGAGGATCTCCTGGGATTGACGGATGCAGAGATTGCGGCCTTAATGGAAGGGCTGCAGTCCACCTCTGAAACGGAAAAGAAGCGCGTGGCCATGCTGATCAAAATATACCGTTTGGTCAACCAGAAATACAATCTGGGTTTCCAGGAAATTAGCTACCACTTTCAGGAAGCCTCCCGGTGGGGTTTTGAAGGTTTGGATCAATTACAGAAAGTCCTGGACCGAAATGATACCCTGGAATGCCTGGAGAGCCTCCTGACTTACCTGGAGGGACTGAAAGAGATCATTGTTTCGCCCCAGCGTTTTGAAGCCCGGGAGGATATCTACCGCAAGAGGCATATCGCTGTAGATATCCCATCCGTGTACGGGCGGTACCGGGAGAAGAAATTCGACGCTTTGGGCCTTACATTCCGCTTGGAAAACTTGGCCAATATCTATTTTGAGAGGCTGATCGACTCTCTTGACCTCTCCTTCATCACCCGGGCCCCGCTCTTTCAGGTCATTTCGGTCATCCGTTATTTTTTGCGGGCCATGCAAATAGACGGAATCTCCTCCCTTCGTCTGGACACGCAGCTGAAGCTTTTGGGAAAGTCCTTGGAGATTAAGCGATTCAGCTTCTCCCAGTACTTGGACATCTTCCGGGGTTTCTCCGAAGGGGTCAAGGATCTCATTTCAGTTTATTATGTAAACGCGCACAAGAACAACCTCAACGAGTTGATTGGCCAAATAGGCAGGGAGGATCTTCTGCCCAAGTATCTTCCGCCTGCGGGCGAGGAGGTCGGCCCCAGCGGGTTCATCCACCGGATTAGCGAGCGATTCCTCCGCGACCTCATCTCCGGGACTTTTGGCCTTCAGTACCTGGATAATTTCTTGGCCCGGATTCAACAGACTCTTTCCGAGCAGAAGGAAACCCTGAATGAGAGCGACCTGGATCTCCTGATGACCTATGATCCGAAAAAGGTCTGCTGCTCCATCCACCACCCCAAACGCCTGACCAACGATTTAATTCATCTGGGAAGTAAGGGGTACAATCTGGTTGTCCTGGCTTCCGAAGGTATCCCGGTGCCTCCGGGGTTTATCATTACTACTGAGGTTTTCCGTTGCTGGCGCATCATCGAGAAATACAAGCATGCTCGTGATCATTTTATGCGGGAAGTCCGCTCCGGGATCCAGCAGATCGAACGCGCGACGGGAAAGGAATTCGGGAATCCCGCCCGTCCCCTGCTCTTGGCTGTCAGGAGTGGATCAACCATCTCCATGCCCGGAATGATGGCCTCTCTGCTTAACGTGGGGATCAACGAAGAGATAGTGGAGGGGTTGACCAGGGCCACAGGAGAAATCTGGTTTGCCTGGGACAATTACCGGCGGTTCATCCAGTCTTGGGGTATGTCTTTCGGCATGGAACGCGAAGTCTTCAGCGAGATCATGAAAAGTTATAAAGCCAGGTATAAGGTGGAGAAGAAAAGACAATTTTCCGGAGAAGAAATGAAGCAGATGGCTCTGGCCTATCGACGAGCAGTGGAGGAGAGGCACCTCACCCTCTACGAAGACCCCTGGGCCCAGCTGCAAGTGGCCATCCAGCAGGTGCTAACTTCCTGGGACTCCCCCAAAGCGAAACATTACCGGGAAATCATGGGGATTTCGGACTCCTGGGGCACTGTGGTTATCGTCCAGGCCATGGTTTTTGGCAACCTAAGTCTCTCCTCGTCGGGAAGCGGAGTGGCTTTTACTGCTCACCCTTACCGCAAAGTCAGGCGCGTGGCCCTATGGGGAGACTTCACCCCAGGTAATCAAGGTGAGGACATCGTCGGGGGGCTGGTTTCGACCTACCCGATCTCCCGGGAGCAAAAGGAGATAGACGCCAGAGAAGGAGGCCTCTGTCTCGAAGAAGACTTTCCCGAAGTTTACAAGCCACTGTTCGAGATTACCAAGAATCTGGTTTACGAGAAAAAATGGAATCCCCAGGAAGTGGAATTTACTTACGAAAGCCCCGATAAGTCGGGCCTCTACATCCTGCAGACGCGAGATATGGTTTCCGCCAAAAGGGAGAAGTTTGAGGTTTTCTTGCCGTCGGCTTCCTTACAAGAAAGTTTCATCGGGAAAGGAATCGGGGTGAGTGGCGGGGCTCTATCCGGAAGGGTTGTATTCACCCTTAGTGATATCCACTGCTTCCGTGGGGAAGAGCCGGATACCCCCCTTATCTTAGTCCGGTCGGACACAGTCCCAGAAGACATCCAGGAAATCTCCCTAACCGATGGCCTGCTGACAGCCAAGGGGGGTCAGACCTCCCACGCAGCGATCGTCGCTTTTGAACTGGATAAAACCGCTGTGGTTGGCTGCCATAACCTGATCGTTATGGAAAACGAAAGCCGTTGTGTGTTCAATCGCACGATCATAAAACAGGGGGACTACATCAGTTTGGATGGAAGAAAAGGGTTAGTCTATTTAGGAAAGCATGAGATTAGGGCTGAGGGATAGCCGCAGGACGCAGGTTTTCGCAGGTCCCCGCAGAAAAAGATTTTTTTCAGCATTAAATCTTGCTGATCTGTATTTACCCTCTTAGATACGAAACATCTAACAGGGTGAGTCTGGGTCCCAAAGAGATCTAGGCTTTTTCCCTGACTCTGCGCGGAAAAAGTGGACCCTGCGGGGCAGCGGAAAAGCCTGAAATCCCCCTTAGCCCCCCCTTTTGGAAAGGGGGGAAGGGGGGGATTTAACGCCAGCCATTTCCCTCTTATCAACATTTTGGTATTAATTCAAACGCAGGAAGTATCTTGACAACAGACTCCCTCTCCCTTGACGGGAGAGGGAAACGATTTTGGGTCAAATGATTTAATGCGTCTGTATTAATTTGGCGCTAAGCGCCTATATATGTGGAGGTGGAAGCATGCCCCATCCCTTCGTGGCTGAAGGAGCCAAATTGGGTCGAGGAGAAAGTAGCCCTCTGAAGCTGGGGATCAACGGACTGGGCCGGATCGGAAAACTCTCTGTTTGGCACCACGTGGCCAGGGGGTTTTTCTCAGAGCTTGTCGTCAACATTGGCCGGGAAGCGGGAGGAGGTCTGGAAGATATTGCCAGCTATATCGAACGGGATAGCACCTACGGATATTTGGGACAGTACCTTTACGGCCACAAAGCGGGCCGGGTCATAGAAAATTTGAATGAGGAGCATGGAACCTTTGATATCAATGGGATTCCCGTGACCATCCTGCGTAATGATCGCAACCCCAAAGACCTGCCCTGGAGAAGCCTGGGAGTTCCTTTGGTGGTGGATGCCACAGGAGAGTTTCTGGACCCTACCGCTCCACCCCATCAAAAAGGAGGCGCGATCCAGGGGCACCTGGAAGCCGGAGCTCAAAAAGTGATCGTTACGGCTCCTTTCAAGATCAAAGATAAAGCCCTTTCTATGCCAGCAGATGCCGTGACCACGGTGATCGGGATCAATGATGACCACTACCATTCCAACCAGCACCGGATGATTTCCGCTGCCTCCTGTACTACCACCTGTTTGGCTTTTATGGTCAAGCCTTTACTGGATTATTTCGGTGCGGATAGAATCCTTAGCGCCTCGATGGTCACCGTACATGCTGCCACCGGCTCCCAGGAAGTGCTGGATCGCCTGCCCGACCCCAGATCAAAGGACCTCAGGAAGAACCGGTCTATCATGAACAACATCATCCTTACTTCCACAGGAGCAGCCCAGGCCCTGGCGCTGGTAATACCCGAGATGAAAGGGATTGGATTTATCGCGGAATCGGTGCGCATTCCCATAAGCACTGGATCGCTGATTGTTTTAGTCCTGAACGTTCAAGACGAGAGCCTGGAGCATCCGATCAAACGAGAAACGATCAACCAGATTTACCGAAAAGCAGCTGAGACATATATGAGCAAGTACCTGCTTTACAGTGACCGTCAGAATGTCTCTTCAGACATCATCGGAACCCCATATGCTGCGGCGGTGATCGAGGGCCAAGAGACGCATACGCGGACAGCCCATATTTGTATCGACCTGTCTAAGATTTCAGGATTACCCCAGGGGGCCTTGAAAAAAGAAGGACCTTGCGTGGCCCAGATACCTGTAACCCAAGCTGTGGTTTACGGATGGTATGATAATGAGCTGGGAAGTTACACGAATATGTTGGGAGACCTTACGGTGGAGATCGCGGAAAGTCTCCAATAAAAAGAGCGCTCTTGCCCCTATCTTCTTTATTTTTTCCTTTTCCAAGTTCCTGTTCTCAAAAGGAAAAAATTTTTTCATCTAAATCGCCATTTTTCTCTTGACAAACACAATATATAGTGGTTAATTATTTCCTCTATACAACATAAGCTATATTTCAAGGAGGTCGGTGCATGGGATCAGTTGACCCTCAGGCACTTCAAGCCAGTTCTATTCCCTGGCCTCTCTCTAAGAATGGGGAAAATGAGACCACAGATATGGCCTTATTCGTCCGTACTTCCAGCGAGACCCTTTCCGACTGGAACCGACAGCGGATTGTGGATGCCTTACTTCGGGAAACAACCATCGATCGGGACACAGCGGAGCAGATAAGCCGCGAGGTAGAGGAACAGATCATCACCTCCAAGATCTCCCTCGTTACCGCACCCTTGATCCGTGAATTGGTAGATGCTAAGCTCATCGAGCATGGGCTGGAGGAAGCCCGGAAGATGCACACCCGTCTGGGAGTTCCTCTGTATGACGTCGACCAACTCATCCTTCACCCCAACCGAGAGAATGCCAACGTTCCCCATGGGCCTGAGGCTACGAATCTCACGCTGGCGGAGCGGATCAAAAAAGAATACGCCCTGCTCAGCGTCTTCTCCCAGGAGATAGGTGATGCCCACATGCGGGGAGACCTGCACCTCCATGATCTGGGATTCATCGACCGCCCCTACTGCTCGGGGCAGTCGTTAGAATATATTAAGAAGTTCGGTCTCAACCTGCCCAACTCTCTTTCCATGGCCAAACCCGCCAAGCATTCCGAGGTGCTGCTGGCTCACATGGTTAAGTTTGCCGCTGCCCTCCAAAGCAACTTTGCGGGAGCAATCGGTTGGGATGCCGTAAACCTTTTCTTCGCCCCTTACCTTGAGGGCCTGAGCGATCGAGAAGTTCATCAGCTGGCCCAGATGCTGGTCTACGAGTTCTCCCAGCAGGCAGTGGCCAGGGGTGGACAAGCCATCTTCACCGACATCAACCTCTATTGGGAGGTTCCTAAACACTTCGAAAATGTGATGGCCATCGGGCCGGGTGGAGAGTTCACTGGAAAAACCTATGCCGAATACGCCAGCGAGGCTCAGCGGTTTGTTTGGGCGCTCTTCGACGTATATCGGGAAGGGGATGCTGTGGGTCGCCCCTTTTTCTTCCCCAAGCCCCTGGTACACATCACGGAGAAGTTCTTTCAGACCGCTGGCCACATGGATTTCTTGGCCCACATCTGCAATGTAGCCGCGGAGAAAGGAAACACCTATTTTGTTTTCGACCGCGGGAACACGGCGAAGGTCTCCGAATGCTGCCGGCTCTCCTTTAAACTGGAGCAATCTGACCTGGAGGACGCCAAATATCCTTGGCGCATGCGTTACTGTGCCCTGCAGAACGTCACCCTCAACCTTCCCCGAATCGCCTACCAGTGTGCCGGGGATGATACCAAGCTTTTTGCCAAAATATTGGATGTCTTCAGCAAGGCCGTACGGGCCCATCTGGAGAAGAAGAATTTTTTAGAACGTCTGCTGGCTTTGGGGGATAATGGCCCTCTGGCTCTTTTGACCATGAACAAGGATGGCCTGCCCTACCTGCGCATGCACCGGGTGACGAATCTGATCGGGATGGTGGGCCTGAATGAGATGGTTCAGGTGCACCTGGGAAAACAGATGCATGAATCAGAAGAAGCCTTAGGGTTCGGCCTGAAGGTCATTGCCTACATGAAGCTTCTGGCCGACAGGATGAGCCAGAAATATGGTATGCGTTTTGTCCTGGAACAAACCCCGGCCGAGAGCACGGCCTACCGGTTTGCCAAGCTGGACCTGCGAGATTTTTCCCCCCGCTCGGGATACATCGTCAAAGGCGACATTTCCCGGGGCGAAGTCTATTACAGCAACTCCACCTACCTGAACGTGGGCTCCGTATTAAATCCGATCGAAAGGGTACGCCGAGAAGGGCTCTTCCATCCTCTTATCGAAGCCGGAGCCCTGACGCACCTCTGGCTAGGGGAGGCGCGGCCTTCCCAAGAATCCCTGGCCAATTTTGTGGTCAAAGCTTTCCGCAATTCCCAGAATGACCAGATTGCTTTTTCGCCAGAATTCACGGCCTGCACTGCCTGCGGAAGGACCGCCCGAGGGCTCAACGATAAGTGCGCTTTCTGTGGTTCGCGGCAAATTGAGGGCATTACAAGAATCACCGGTTATTTTACGAAGATCTCGAGCTGGAATAAAGGAAAATTGGGAGAACTCCGGGATCGTTACCGCAACCAGGGGTATTTTAGTTCGGAGTAGATAATACAAACGCATTGAATAGGTCGTCATTGCGAGGAGTCCCGCGAAGGGCGGGACGACGAAGCAATCCCAACAAAAACGAGATTGCCACGCCCTGCGGGCTCGCAATGACATGTAAAGAAATTAAATGCGTTTGTGTTAGTTAGGAGAACCACTGGTTCTTGAAAGAACTCTTTCTTACTCCGAACTCCCGACTCCGAACTCCAAGCTCAAAAAAAGGGGGTTCCCTTGACACTCTTTACCAAGGAAGGCTGTGCGAAGTGCGCTTATGTAAAGAAGAGCGTGGATTTGAAGAAGTTAGGTGTACGGGAAGAGATATTGGGTGCAGATAACCCCGATTCCTTAGCTCACCTGGCCTGGCATGAGTTGGTTAGGGTAGCAGAAACCCAGTTGCCCATATTAGTTTTAGATAACAACACTTCCATCACTGGGGCCATCCGCATCAAGAATTATTTAATTGCTCTCAGCCATTAGCGATTAGCCGTCAGCTAAAGGAACGTGCCCGGCTGACTGCTAAATGCTGAACGCTGATTGCGTCCCATGGAATATCCGATCAAAGGATTTATCGAGACCTCTTTCTCCGATTGGCCTGGAAAAGTGGTCGCCGTCCTTTTCCTGCCCTCGTGCAATTTTCGTTGTCCGTATTGCCATAACCATGATTTAGTCCTCCGGCCGGAGAAGTACCCAGACATCCCTTTGGGGGAGATCATAGAGAGTTTGCAAAAGTACAGGGGATGGATCGATGGGATTTGTTTGACCGGAGGAGAACCCACTCTGCATCCCTGGCTTCTTTCTTTAATCCAAGACCTTAAATCTGCTGAGGGGCTCATTGCTGCGGGTGTTTCTCTGGGCATCAAGCTGGACACAAATGGCACGCGGCCCCAAGTCCTAAAGAGCCTTATCGACGGAAGACTGATTGATTATGTAGCCATGGACCTGAAAGGCCCTTTGCAGACCGACCGCTATGCAGCCATCGCCGGGGTAACCCTGGAGGAAGAAGGGCTGGCCCAGATTGAATCAAGCATCCAGATTCTCCACGATGGGAAGGTGGACTATGAATTTCGCACCACCCTCATTCCCACGCTGATCGAGGAAGAAGAAGTCTATGCCTTGGCCCGGCGCATTCGGGGGGCCAGGCGCTATACCCTCCAGAATTTCAACCCCCGCGGGGCGATGGATGAAGGCCTGAAGAATGTAGCGCCTTTCGATGAAAGAACCATGCGGCGGATGCAAGAAAGGGTAAATGAGATTATTAAAGAAAAAGGTTCAAGTCCCCAGTGCCTAAGTTCAGAGTTCGGAGTTCAGAGTTCGGAGTCGGAAGCAGGAAAATCTGCGAACTATAGTGAACGGCAGAAATAAGTTCACATTAAATGAGATGTCATTGCGAACT
>Ga0315312_1003051_pt1 | contig 11030 bp, 5 predicted proteins | sample TDP7_MG_FD_203629 | JGI IMG/M metagenome (GOLD analysis project Ga0315312, IMG submission 203629) | Freshwater sediment microbial communities from Lake Towuti, South Sulawesi, Indonesia - TDP7 | ecosystem: Environmental > Aquatic > Freshwater > Lake > Sediment | place: Indonesia: South Sulawesi... | reverse complement strand
GATCAAATGATGGGTGTCATTGCGAGCGAAGCGAAGCAATCTCTGCTGTTTAGTAATGAGATTGCCACGGCCTGCAAGGCAGGCCTCGCAATGACAACTCCTCAAATATCCTGCGACAGAGCACTAGATGCTTGCCGCTGGCTGCTTGATCCTGGATGTTCGCGGCTCACGGGACACGGGCGAAAGTTTAACCGCAGAGAATAAAAATATAATTAAAAACTCCGCGGTCTCGGCGAACTCGGCGGTAAAATGGGGCGGGCTCGGCGGTAAAACAGACTGACGCGGAGAGTTTTTGTAAGTTTTCTATTGTGTATTGTGTGCCGGTGTGATACCCTTGGCCTGCCCCCGCGTCTTCTTGTCGAAGACAAGAGCGGGGGTAACGGTCAAAAAGGATTGGAGCAAGGTAGAAAATGATTTTCAAAAATATCTTTGTTTATCCCAGATATCCTGAAAACCTGAGCAGATTATATACTCTGGCCCACAATCTTTGGTGTACGTGGAATTACGAGGCGATAGACCTGTTCTACCGGGTCGATTCACAACTGTTCCGAGCAGTTAACCATAATCCTATCAGGCTCCTGCTTAGCCTGCCGCAAGACCGAATTGGCGAGCTTTCCAGAGACAAAGGTTTTTTGTTCGAGCTGGAAAGAGTCTGGGAAAAGTTCCAGGACTATATGAAGTACAACCGAGCACAGAATGGCACCGGCAGCGAACTGGCTGAAGACGACACAGTCGCCTACTTTGCGATGGAATTCGGCCTGCACGAGTGTATACCAATCTACGGGGGCGGCCTGGGCATTCTATCGGGGGACTTCCTCAAGGCAGCTTCGGACTTGGACCTGCCAATAGTAGGCGTGGGCTTGATCTACAAGTACGGGTACTTCACGCAGCGAATCACTCTGGACAACCGACAGGAAGAATTGTTTGTTGAGTTTGCCAACCATCTTCTTCCCATCCGAGAGTTGAAGAACCCCAGCGGCGACAACGCTCACGTACAGATACAAATACTCGGCCAGGAGCTTAAGATTAAACTATGGCAGATCGATGTGGGCAAAACCAAGCTTATTCTACTGGACACCGATATAGAAGATAATCCTCCGAACTTGAGGGACATCACCCACGAGCTATACGTTGCCAACAGAGATAAACGCCTGCAGCAGGAGATAGTGCTGGGATTCGGAGGAATAAAGGCGTTAGAGCTGCTTAATATAAAACCCAAGATATACCACATAAATGAGGGCCATCCCGTTTTGCTGGTAGTAGCGAGGCTGCGAGAGCTGATGATAGGGCAAAAATTCTCCTTCTCAGAGGCCAAATCATTGATACGCGCTTCGACTGTTTTTACCACGCATACGCCTGTTATCGCCGGTAATGAGCACTTCAAAACCGAGGTGGTCAAGAAATATCTTGAGTCGGCGGTCAGAGGCCTGGGACTTTCCTTTGATGAGCTGGCGGCCTATGGGTTTATCGAAGATAAAGAAGATAAAAAGGATGACTTCTGGCTGCCTGCTTTTGCCATAAGATTTGCCAAGTACGTAAATTGTGTTTCGAGACTGCACAGGGACGTTTCCCGCAAAATGTGGGCGAGTCTTTGGCCGGAGCTACCCGCTATTGAAATTCCTATCGATTACGTGACCAATGGTGTGCACAGGTCTTGGCTGAGCGAGCCTTTCACTGATATGTTCAACCGCCACATCGGCCCGGATTATATACATTGTGCTCAGAACGAGCAGTTCTGGAGTAAAATCGCGGACATCGCGGACGAGAAAATCTGGGCAGCGCACCAGAAAAACAAGCAAAGTCTGGTCAATTTCATACGCAGAAAACTTGCGGATGACCTCACCGCCAAAGGATATGCCCAGCCCAAGATCGCCAATCTCACCCGCTGGTTAAATCCAGAATATCTGACCATTGTCTTTGCTAGGCGTTTTGCTCATTATAAACGTGCCACACTCATTCTCAGGGATAAAGATAGGCTGAAAAAGATTCTTACCAGTACCACCAGGCCGGTGCAGCTTATTTTTGCCGGTAAGGCTCATCCTGCTGATGATGCCGGAAAGGAGATGATAAAAGAGATTCTGGATTTCGCCAAAGAGTATCAGCTTGAGGATAAGGTGATCTTTCTTGAGAATTACGATATGGATGTTGCCAGGCATCTGGTTTGGGGGGCAGATGTTTGGCTGAATACTCCGCTGAGGGAGAACGAAGCAAGCGGCACTTCGGGAATGAAAGCGGCAATCAATGGTGTGCTCAATCTTAGCGTACTGGATGGCTGGTGGCCCGAAGGCTATAACGGTAGGAACGGCTGGGCAATAACTGCCGGGGCGTTTTACCGGCACTCGGAGCTTCAGGAAATCGCCGAAGCCAATCAGGTCTACGATCTGTTGGAAGAAGAAATAACCGAGATGTTTTATGACCGGGATGAATTTGGCATACCCCGGCGGTGGGTCAGGATGATGAAGGAGAGCATCTGCAGCATCTGCCAACAGTTTAACATGAACCGAATGCTGAGCGGCTATGCGGACAAACTTTACGTGCCATCCAAAAAGGAATTTGAAAAGCTGTCGGAGGACAATTTCCGGCACCTAAAAGAGGCTGTGGACCAGGCAAGGGACATCCTGAGGTACTGGGGCACTATCAAATTTACAGCCGTTGCCATCAACGCAGATAAGAAAGACCGGCTTGTGGAAGGTGACAAGCTCCAGGTGAACTGCACGGTGGATTTAGGGCAGGCTCAGCCCGGTCTTTTTAGTGTAGAGCTATTTTACATGCTTAATAATAAAAGCAGATTCAAAGTTATCTCCATGCAGCTTCGAGACAGACAAAGTTCATTAGCGCATTATGAATGCTCCTTCGTGACGGAGGGATATGGACTGCAAAATATAAACGTTCGCATAAAGCCAGCTAATCAGGTTGTGCAAGACCTGCATCCTGAATTAGTCAGATGGGCTGAATAAAGCCGCGTAAAGAATGCAGAATTCAGAATGAAGAATTGAGAAGTGGCTTTTTTGCATTCTCAATTCTAAATTCCGCATGCGTCACTCAACCTTTATGCCGAGATATTGCGCCAGGCTTGTGAAGGTTTCAACCCATTTTTTAGCGTTTTTTTCTCCGGAATTAGCCTTATCCTTCATATATGGGTACGTCTGCTCGCTGATGGCAAATAAGACATTTTGAGCGGTTTGCAAATCAAGTTCCGAGACTACCGTTAGTAAAGTTCGTATAGTTGCTTCTATTGATTCCAGCAGTGCAGTATCTTGCGGCGAGTTTTTCAGCTTGCTCATAAGGTTATTGATTTTGTGACTTGCTTGGTATCGCAGCGCCGCATCTTCAAGCTGCAGTGACAATCTGGCGGCTTCATCGGCGAGCTTCTTGAGTTTCTTGAGGTCTGATTTATCATCCTTTATGACCCTGAGCAAGTCCTGATTGAGGATGAACTCCGCAGGGGCAGAAAGGGCTTTCGGTAAAGGCATATTCATGCCTCGCATTATCTTCATGATTGTATAATTATGCTCATAAATGTGCCGCAACGATGCCTCAATTTCCTGCCATATTGTCCCAAGCAGTTCAAATAAAATGCGTCGCTGTTGGTCTTTGAATAGATGCCAGAGCGAATAGTTATTTCCTCCAAAGGAAATACTCATCAGGCGCATAACCTCCGTGGTATCACCTTTGCCAAATGCGTTCTTTAGACTTTCCTGTATGCTGGAAAATGCATCATCCGGCATCCTTGCGTTTACACCGCTTATCAAATTATGGTCGCCAAAATGCAGCACGGCAAAATCAACCGGATGTCTCTCCAGAACAATATTTGATTGAATGGTTGCCCTACCGATAGCAAGAGTCTGAGCGCCGGCCTCAACACGGTCATACGACTCGATGTCTGTCGAATAGCAGTAGATGTCTATCTTATCAGGGTATTCCTCGAAAATAGAGCTAACGGCCAGGTGTGCACCCACGCGGTTCAGGTCGATGCTACTGGCTTTCACAAAGGTATCGTACACTCCCTTACCGTTGGCGAATCCTTTAAGATTGGTTGGCGCTTTTTCCAGGATGTTCCTGAATTCCGGCTCGAAGTCCTGGCCGGCCTCTTCCTTTGCCAACTGGATTGCCCGAGAGGCATACAGCATTATCTGAAGCGTCTCCATTCCGGATATATCGTCGAAGAACCAGCCGCAGCTCGTGTACATCAGCATAGCATTTCTCTGCATCTCGAGCAGCTTCAAAATTGGTACTTTTTCATCGTAGGCAAGCTCCTGGCCGGCGAAATTTGACAGGAAGGCTTGCGTGTTTTGAATCGACCTATCATTTATGACGGATATGTAACTGTTTCTAAGTTCCCAGGGGTCAGGTACGTATTCAGCGGCTCTGTTTTCGTAAACCGAAGCGAGCCAGTCGCGCAATCGGTCCATGGCTTCTCGTAGAGGACCTCGCCACTGTTGTTTTCCCGAAGGATACCTGCCGTAGTAGCAGCCGCAGTTGCTCCTCCATCTTTCGATGCCGTGACTACAGCTCCAGGAGGTATTCTCGTTGATCTGGACTTCATAAGTGGGCGGAAACTTTTCCAAATACTCACCATATACTGTTATCTTAGCCAGGTTGTTGGATTGGATGTAGTGAAGGCAATAGGCAAGTGCCATATCGGTGTAGCGATGGTGATGGCCGTAGGTTTCGCCATCTGTGGCGATGTGAGCAAGTTGAGCCTGTTCATTGTTCGAAGTTATGATCGAAGCCAGCTTTTTGGCAAAAACTTCGCCATTCTGCAAAATCCGCCCATCAGCGACCTCTCCAGTAGTCGGACCGTGATAGAAAAAAAGGTTTATCGTTCGCCCGGAAGCGAGCCGGCATAGGTAGGCTCTGGTAGTATCTATCTTATCCCTATCGACATCAGTCCACTGGTTTGCCCCAATTGGGCGTACACGCCGAGCTTGGTGCGGTGCAAGAATTGTAAACTTGATCCCATGCTCGGCAAGAACTTCGAGCGTTTCCATATCTACGGCGGCCTCCGGCAGCCACATGCCTTCCGGCTTTCGCCCAAAATGATACTCGAAGTCACGTATGCCCCAGATCACCTGCGTGTGTTTATCTTTTGTGTTGGCAAGAGGCATTATAATATGGTTGTAGGCTTGCGCGATTGCTGCTCCGTGGCCTGAAAACATCGCTCGGCTCTTTTTGTCAGCCTCAATCACGTTTTCGTATACATCCGGGGCGTGCTTTTGAAGCCAGGATAGTAGGGTCGGGCCGAAATCGAAACTTATCTTGGCATAGTTATTGACTATATCGATAATCTTCTTATCCGGACCGAGTATTCTTGATGCCGCATTTTGCTTGTAGCACTCTTGTGTGATTTTTTCGTTCCAGTCGTGGTATGGATAGGCGGAGTCCTGTACTTCAACATCCTCCAGCCACGGGTTTTCTCTCGGCGGTTGATAAAAGTGGCCGTGAATACAAATGTAACGTTCCATTGCGCGAAACTCCCTTTTGTAGCGACTTTGGCAGAGTAAAAAAGAAGGTGCTTCCGCTTCCAACTCTGGATTGTACCCAGACTCTGCCACCATACATCTCAATAATTTTTTTCACCACTGCCAGCCCTATACCTGTGCTTTCACGGTCGTCACGGTTGCTCAATATTTGGAACATCTTGAAGATCTTTTCAAAATACTTCTGGTCAATACCCGGCCCATTATCGGCAACACTGAATTTCCAAAAACCGGCCTCTTCGACACAGCCAATTTTGACTTGGCCTTTGGATTTGTCCATATATTTAATAGCATTATCCAGCAGATTTCGGAATACTTGTATCATATGTATTTCTTCGCCCATTACGATGGGTAGTTCGTTTTCTATAGTTACCTCGATATTTTTCTCTGGCCCCAGCAGGTTCGTTTCGGTCAGAAACGAACCTGGAGGGGCTGGTTTATGCAGGTCGGCGATCAATTCTTTTAGAACATGGTTCAGGTTAACATCCTGGTTTTTGCCGGTAGCGCGTCCAAGTTTGGAGTACACTACCAGACCGTCAATAAAATTGCTCATTCGCTTAGCCCTTCCGACAAGTATTTCGAGACTTTTTTCACCCTCTTGATCTAACCTATCGCGGTAATCCTGTGCTATCATGCTTGCCAAAGTTCCTATTGCCCGCAGCGGCTCCTTTAGCTCGTGCGATGCTATTGAAGCGAACTCCTGAAGCTGACGGTTTGCCTCGGTTAGTTGTTGAATAGTCAATTTCAAATCATTATTTGAAGCTTCCAAGTCACTCTCAGCTTTCTTTCGGTTCAGGATTTCTTGGTCACGGCACGCAATTATGTTCTGTAGTGTCTGGGTCATCTGATTGAAGGTTCTGGCCAAGGTGCCAACTTCGTCATTGCTTTGGATAGGGACCCTATGATTCAGATCACCGGCAGCAATATATTTGCTGCCAGCCGTTAATCTGACGATCGGAGCGGCTAATTTGTGGCCGAACAACCATCCTAACGCCATCACCAATGGTATGGTAGCACAAAAGACGCTCAGTGCTACCCACAGGAATCGCCGCTCGTATGACAGCACCTTCGAGGCGGCGATGTCGATGCCTAATATGCCCTCCATACCTCCATCGGATCTGTAGAATGGCGCGTAGCCTGAAAGCCATGCGCCCCACTGGTCAGTATTGATTTCCTCATCGACCATAGTATAGTCAAGTGTAGCGAGCTGCGCTAATATATACGGCTCCCCACTGTCATAGACATCACCTAAATGAGATATCTCCTCAGGGTCGGTTTCGGCATCTACAATGAAGATGAGTCGTCCATTAGCGTCTCGACGCCATGTGTAGACAAAGCGGATGTCGGTTACCCTGTCGCGGATGTTTTGCAAGACACGTTTAATACGCATATAGGTCTCGCCGCCTTCCTGGGCAGGATCAACAAGGGTTGCATGTGCATTAGCATCCACCTGCAAAGCTGCGATGTTTACAATATCATAGAGGCGTTGACGAATATCCTGCCGTATTCGGGCCTTAACCGTAAGGTAGAGAACAGAAGTCAATAATGCTGACGCAATTATTGCCACAAGTGAGAAACTGGCAGCCAATTTTGTTTGTAATCTCACGTATCTGTGTTTTTTTTCACTCGTCTCGGCGGAGGCTCGCCGAGCCGGAGCGGGATCGGTGTTCGTTTTGTCCTCACTGATTTGCATTTGTTTCAGTCTCCTTAGTTTTTGATTACCCAGAGCCTGCTTAGGTGGTTCATCTGCCAATAACGCTATTGAAAATCGAAAATTGGCAATTGAAAATCTACAATTGCTGGTTGCCCCCAAAAAATTGATTCTTCTGGATTCTTCGGCTATATTTTGAAGGGGCTTAACTTTTTATTTAACTTTGCAAGCCGTGTAGGCCGATATAGTTTGCAAGGAAAACCGAATAGGTAAGCAGAATTCTGCAACTTTTCAAAAATTGGGGGCGTTTTTCAATACTTGAATTCTCGTGGTTTCAAAAATGAAGGAAAAAGCAGTTTTTTTAGCTACTATACTGGCGTTAAGCATAATGCGCCAGCTCGCTCAGGCACAGGAGCGTCAGTTAGAAGCTACTGTTGACGTGACTTATGTTAGCCGATATATATGGCGTGGCTTCGATGTTTACCCGAATAATCACAGTGCAATCCAGCCAAGTGTTGACCTTGCTCTTTCCGGAACAGGCTGCGGCCTTAATGTCTGGTGGTCAAGGGCCAATACAAGCGGGTTTGAGAATAATGAGGAGATAGATTACACCTTATATTACGGCAAAAGTCTTTTCGAAGGCAAAAATTACACGACCGACTACACAATCGGCTGGACCTATTACTACTACCCCGACCAACCCCGAAAAGCCGCTGACATGCAGGAAGTTTTTTTGAGTCTTTCCTGGCAAAATATCCATCCGGGAGGCTTGGTTCCAACCTACACTATTGTGTGCACATGGCCGTCTGAGCACATGTCGGACGTCAGAGAGGCCGGCGGCTGGTTCCACATCTTTCAGCTTTGTTATGACTTAGCCATCCCGGGCTTTTGGTTTAAAGCCAAAGAGCAGGTTCTTCACCTGTCCGCAGAGACAATCTACAATGACGGCGCCTGTGGTGCAGAGCATGATTGGTCGCACGCTGTCTTTGGTATCTCGACAAGCTTTAACATCAGTGAGAACCTTACCTTTACTCCGGGCATTTACTATCAATCATCGTGGGATGACTCAGTCAATACCCAGGACGAATACTGGGCAAGCCTGAGTCTGGCCTATGAGTTCTAACTCAGAACGACCCCATCGGGGCCGAAAACATTTTGCCTGGCAGAATTTTCTTTTATTTCTATAAGTTTTTCTGGTACACTACAAGGGCCGGAGCGGGCAAGCACGAGTCCAAGTGCCAGGTTTGAGGTTGAGAAAGCCTGGGGCGTTAGGACATAGCCTTTGAAAGGCTCATGGATTCGGTATTCCGGAGCGCCTACCTCATTGTGATATACCGCTCCGGCATTTCTTCTGCTCGCACAGGAACTCTGCTCAGTTCGATGTCCGCTTTTGGAAAGGTCGAAAGCTATGGATGGCAAATCAACTCAATTGCCGTGGGAGGCCCTGCAACACCAAGAAGGGTCTATTCCCTGGCCGGCACTGCGTGAGTTTGCCGATGCGGTAGTCACCGATCCGGCTGTTGTAGATGAACTCGTTTCGCTATATGAGCAGGTTTTTAACTCCGCGTATGATCGCATTTGCTATGCTGACATCTATGTTCCAGCCATTTTTGCCCTTGCGGCGCCGCGGCTTAACGAGGATAGACGCCGCCAGATCGGCACCTTACTGGTTGAGAAGTTGGCTGAGGCTGGCCGTGAGGATGCCGACTTATTGATGGAAGTTTTGCTGGCAGCTTGTGGGTCAATGGGCCCTGTGATTTTGCCTGCCGTTCTGGATGCAATCGCCAAGGAACCCGATATGGAGGGTGCGTGGTTTCACCTATGGGGGCTTACAGAATTAGCTGCCAAGACCGACAATACGGAGATTCGTAGCCGTGTTATTATGGCGTGCAGAGAATTGCTTCAGCAGGTAGATAGAGGCGAGATTGATTGCGGTGAGGCCCTCGAGGCTGCCTGGACTGTGGCTCTTTTGAAATGCACGGATTGCGAGCCATTGCTCAGGCGGGTGAAAAACCAGTCTATAGGAACTTTTTGCCACGTTGATTATGCCGAAGCCTTAGAGCTGTTACGAGGCCATTTGGATTATCTTCTGCCACCGAGCTTATGGGAAGAGCCGGTTGAGGAATGGCTGGAGCCCCGCTGGCAATGGGCACGAGACTGGTACACCAAGCAGGCAGAGGGCCAAGACGAAGATAATATTGATATGGGTATTCGCCGGTCGGATCTGTCTAACTCTCAGGATTTCTCGCCACCCATACCAATCGTAGAGCACTCGTCCAGAATTGGCCGTAATCAGCCTTGTCCATGCGGTAGCGGCAAAAAATACAAAAAGTGCTGTGGCAGTGTAAAAACATGAACATGCGGGACTTAATGCTGCTGGATATAATGAATTCTGTATCATAGTAATAAAGGCTTGATCATGGGGTAAAAGAGGCCGAAATATTGGCTATCGAGCTGAGGACCACAATTTATGGAGCCAATTTGCTATAATTTCGCATTTTTCCCTTGATAGAAACATCGTTGATCTGGTATAAATATATTTAAGTTGGCCTGTGGATTCGGCCTGCTGAGGCGGACAATTTTACTGTTTGTTGTGGAGGAACTGCTACAACAGATGGTATAGCACGCAGGGTCATTACCTTAAGTCTGTGCCTCGCAGTTAGATTATTGGCATTTGGATAAGCAGCTCATAATGAGCTTTTGAAGGAAGGAGGTGTCAAGAATTCAGAATTTAGAATGAAGAATTCTTAATTCTCAACTCTTCATTCTCAATCCGCCCAACGTATGGCGGATCAATTTCGCTTTGGTGTGTGGCCAAAGCATCTCAAGTTGTCGGGATAACTTTTTTTGAAGGAGGACTATTATGTCTACAAAATTGATTTATTTAACTTCTTTTGTTCTGGTGGTTGGTTTGGTTTTGACCGATGCAGCAAACGCTGTGGACCCAAATCTGGTCGGCTGGTGGAAGTTCGATGAGGGTTCCGGCACTACTGCTTTTGATTCGTCGGGCAATGAGAATCATGGCACCCTTAATGGCCCCGTCAAGTGGGTGGCAGAGGGGCACGACGGCGCATGCCTAAACTTTACCGGCCCATATAATTTCGTGCTTGTTGAGAACAGCCCAGAGTTGAACCCCACCACAGCCATTACTATTTGCGCCTGGATAAATCCAAAGTGGACGGGCAATAACAGGATACTGCAAAAAAGTGAAGGAACAGGGGATAACCAGTATCGCCTTCTAAAAGAATGGGGCGACAATATGGTTTTCCATTTACCTGGCCTATCACCTGATAGACTTCAATTTCCTGGCGTGCCACCAGCAGGTGAGTGGACTCACCTTGCCGCTGTTTACGACGGCTCAAAGATGATAGTCTACTACAATGGTAAAGTGGCCGGCGAACAAGCCTCCACCGGAAGAATGGCTATCTCTACTGGGAGTCTTCGTATTGGGACCAAACATGCAACGGCACCGGCTGGCGACGAATACAACGGCATGATGGATGATGTTCGCATATACAACCGGGCACTGTCGCCAGCGGAAATAAAGGCGTTCGTTCCGCCGAAACTGAAGGCATACAACCCTAACCCAGCCGATCGTGCCACAAATGTGACGGCGCCGCTGCTTCAGTGGTCGGCTGGAGATACTGCGGCCTCCCACGATGTTTACTTCGGCACTAATCCAACGCCGGGTGCTGCCGAGTTCATAGGCCGGCAGACATTCAACATTTATTGGCACATGCCGGGTCTTACTCCGGGAACCACTTACTACTGGCGTATCGATGAGGTCGAAGCCGACGGCGTTACAATTCACAAAGGCGATGTCTGGAGCTTTACTTCTGTGGTTTATACTGCCTATAATCCCCGCCCAGACAATGGTGCTATATGGGTAGACCTCGACG
>Ga0315312_1003050_pt1 | contig 11032 bp, 10 predicted proteins | sample TDP7_MG_FD_203629 | JGI IMG/M metagenome (GOLD analysis project Ga0315312, IMG submission 203629) | Freshwater sediment microbial communities from Lake Towuti, South Sulawesi, Indonesia - TDP7 | ecosystem: Environmental > Aquatic > Freshwater > Lake > Sediment | place: Indonesia: South Sulawesi... | reverse complement strand
TTCAACTCAACCCTGTTACGACAGGGCCTATCAGACATGTCGATTACTTCGAGAGGCATGCGGCTGGGGCTGAGGGAAATTTTGCGATCGGTTTAGCGCGAATGGGGCTGACATCAGGCTTCATCACTAGAGTTGGAAATGAAGAGTTTGGCAAGTACATACTGAGAGTCTTCAGAAGTGAAGGAGTCGATGTCTCTAGAGTTATTATCGATAGAGAAGCGCCTACCGGATTATACTTCATACAGAGAGGTTACCCAATTCCAGAGAAGAGTAGCGTGATCTATTACAGAAAGGGATCAGCAGCCAGCAGGCTAGGTCCCGATGACATTGATCCGAAATACATAACTGAAGCAAAACTTTTCCACGTGACCGGAATTACCCCTGCCCTTAGTGAAAGTTGCCGTGAAGCAACTTACAAAGCTCTTCAAATAGCTGAAGCGAACAATGTGAAGATTTCGGTTGATACAAACATCAGATTGAAGCTCTGGAGTGCAGATAAGGCGCGGGATACACTATTGCCGATGATCCGAAAAGCGGACATAATTCTAACAGATCCCGAAGATTCAGAAATACTCATTGAAGAGAGAAATCCTAGAAAGATCGCCAGAAATCTCCTGGTCATGGGTGCAAGCATCGTTGTCGTCAAATTGGGAGAGGAGGGCGCGCTTGCCGCTACCAAAGATAAAATTGTGAGGAAGTCAGCATTCAAGGTTCCTGTGGAGGACGTAATCGGCGCAGGAGACGCTTTTGCAGCAGGATTCATAGCGAGCATACTGAAAGAGGACGGCATTGACAAAGCGCTGGAGATCGCAAATGTTGCAGGAGCGCTAGTAGTTATGGTTAGAGGAGATATAGAAAATATGCCCTCTCGCGACGAAGTAGAGAGATTTCTTGCAGCAAAAAGAAAGGAGAAAGTAGTCTATCGATGACAAACAATCTCGTGAGGGAACTCAAATACCGTGATGAGCAAGAATGAAGTTTAAGGAGTATTATGTTCCAGACGAATATTGGTTCACGAAGGATCATACGTGGCTCTTCATCAAGGATAAGGCTAGAGTTAGGATAGGAATCGCATCAACTCTTCTGAAGATGTTGGGCCCATTGAAGAATATTGAGTTGCCTAATCTTGGAGACAAAGTATTCCGGGCAAAGAGGATGGGATGTCTCGAAACATTGAAGACAAGGGTAGATCTCTTTTCGCCTCTAACTGGAACAGTTGAATCTGTAAATCAAGCTATCTTAAGTGATCTGAGCCTCATTCATTATGATCCATATGGAGAAGGATGGCTTCTAGAGATCAGGCCATCAAGCCTTGACGAAGATTTGAAGCAGATACTCAACGCACAAGCGTACGTACACTACCTATCTGAAGTTGCTGATATGCTCGGTCTCTGAGTCGCTAGAGGCCCCTATTATCTCATGAATATATATTTTCCAGAAGCATACTTCTCTCTTAGCCTCCGCGCTAGCGCCAACTCAAAACTCGTTAATTCGCCGCTAGTCAACTTGACTTCAAGAAAACTTTCAAAACCTTCTCTTAGAGAACTTTTGACGACGCCCAGATCGATAGGTCTTCCAAGCTCTCTACGAATACTCGTGACACGTTGTTCAGGAGACGCTATTCCCTTATCTCTCAATTTCTCTCGAGAAACCTTAAGAGCTTTGAACATTTCCTCTCTGTCATCTAGCAGAATTGAACCTTCAAGGAGTAGTGCATTTCTTAACCGGCTTTGACCTACTCCACCAATCTTCCTACCATTTGCCAATATGTCATTGATTGGCCTAAACTGAGCATTGATCCCAAGCTTCCTCAATCCAATAACCACGGCGCTGCATAGAAACTCGAAGGATTTTCGAATGTCGAGCAGAGCATCAGATTCAGTGAAATTCGCCATGATCCCGTAGGTCAGTTCGCCTCTGTAGTCTTCATATGCGCATCCGCCCCCTGTCCATCTTCGAGCTATATTAATCCCGTTCCTTATGCAAAAATCAAGGTTGACTTCTTCTTCGGCATTTTGAAAATACCCCAAGGTCACGGCGGGTGGCTTTATGCTCAAGAAACGTAACGTGTTCAAGCATCTCCCTTCGTCAACCGCGATCGTTATTGCTTCATTGATCGCAAGAACGGTGTAAATATCGCGTTCCCCTAGATCTAGAAATCGCCAAGTTTTCATAATGGAAACTTTCCGCGTTCTTTCTAAGGCTTGATGAGAATCTTCATCCTATCTTCTTCCATAGATTTCTCTAAAGCTTGCTTGCCACTACTAAGAGGATAGTAATGCGTTATCAACTTCTCTAACTTGCTTTGAATCTTGTTCTCCTCAACGAAATCGACAAGCATCTTGAGAACCTCTGGTCCAGCAGGACAGAACGCCCCTACCAAACGTATCTCACTTGCCAAAATCTGATCCAGAGGAACAGTGGTTCGCGGCATGGTCGAGACAAACACAATTCTCCCGCCCCTGCGCACCGATTGAAGCGCCATCGAAAAGGTCGCTGGTGAGCCTGCACACTCATATACAACATCTACCCCTATCGTTGTTTCAAGCTTAAGTCTACGAACCGGATCCTCCTCCCTAGCATTAATGGGAGTCGAGCCCAACTCTTCGATGGCCTTCAACCTGAATTTTGAACGTGCGACATTGAAGATCCTCTTCGGCTTCCTAAGCGCCAAATTGATTGCTGTTGTTGCACCTATCGGTCCAGCTCCGAAAATTGCGACAGTTTCATCATCCTTGACTTCTCCCATCTCAGCAGCATGATAACCCGTTGCAAATGTGTCGCCGATCAAACTGCTTATGTTTAGTTGAAGAGGCGTAACCAAGAGTACGCTTTGGGGGCTTGGCACAATCATGAAATCAGCAAAACTCCCATCCAGTTCGGCGCCGAACATTCGCCTACGAATACAAAGCTGTCGAGAACCACGACGACAAAAATAGCATCTACCACATGATACGACGGGCGAACCTATAACACAATCACCGACCTTAAATCCATCTACCGCGTCGCCAACCTCTTCAACGACTCCCGAAAACTCGTGGCCAAGTGTAACACCGAGTCCAGCCGCAACGTTTCCTTTTATTATGGACCAATCTGTCCCACAGACACCAGCGTACTCAACCTTTATCAACAACTCCTCCTCTCGAGGTGCAGACTTATTCTTCTCTTCTAAACCATACTCATTCTGTCCCTTGAATACCAGCGCTCGCATGCTTTCAAACTCCTGTTCAGAGTCACGACAATCTTCAATATGTCAACCTACGCCAAGATATAACAAGTGTCTTATTTGCATAGGTCTTTTACCAAAAGAACAATGATATCTTCTGTAGCGAATAAATACCAGGCCAATCATAATCACTCTCCAAAGTTAGAGAGGATGCACTGGAAATGAGTCCTAAGGTTTCAATCGTAAAAGGAAAGGATCCGCGGCACGGAGTACGAAAGGCAATTGAACTCCTCGGTGGGATAGAATCTTTCGTAAAAAAAGGCGATACCGTCTTCATAAAGCCCAACTGGGTATACTTGTCTCCTCCAAACTTGACAACGGATCCAAGAGTTGTCGCTGAACTGGCGGCGCTCTGTAAGGAAGCCGGCGGTAAACCATTCGTAGGAGATATTCCTGCGATAGGCGTTTCTTCGAAATGGCTCTATCAAGTTACAGGTTGGGGGAAGATTGTAGAGAAATCTGGGGGAGAACTCGTTCCTCTTGATGAGATGCCGAAGGTCAAAGTTAAAGTCGAAGAGGGAAAACTGTTCAAGGAGATAGTTCTACCCAAGCCGATCGTCAATGCAGATGTCTTTATAGATGTTCCAGTTGCCAAAACTCATATTGCAGCTGTGGTGTCTCTCGGAATAAAGAATCTACTGGGAATTCTTGATGACCATTGGAAGTACATTCATCATCGCGACGATTTGCATCAAAAAATGGTCGACGTATTAAAAGCCGTTTCACCAGATTTGGTTGTGATAGATGGAATCAAGGCTGGGGAAGGGCAAGGGCCTGCGAACACCGACTGGATCAATTGGGGAGTAATAATCGCTGGAGACAACGTCATCTCTACAGACGCTGTCGCGGCTAGAGCGATGGGCTTCGACCCGATGGAGGTCCACATGGTTCGAATCGGGGCCATTCAAGGTTTGGGAGAGGCCGATCTGAACAAGATAGAGGTTCTAGGTGCAAAAATAGAAGCCGTTGAGAGAAGATTCAAGCGACCGATAACCAATCCGACAGGATTCTATCCATTTGATGTGTTTACTTCTGGTTGGTGTGACGGGTGCAGGGCATGGATAAGCGCCTCCCTTGATGGGTGGGCTAAGGACGGAACCTTTCGAAAACTAGCGAAGAAAACGAACCTGACAGTTGCGGTGGGATGCAGGGTGACGATACCTGAGATAGAAAGGAGAATAAAGCAAGGACCAGTCATAGTCTTCGGAGACTGCGCTCCTGAAGAGACTAAACATCATGCCGGCGTTACGAATATTCCTGGGTGCCCTCCAACAAGCAATTTGATGTCTGATTTTCTAAACGCTTTGAGAAAATACGGTATCGAGATGGAGAAGATTCAGAGAGAGAAAGGGTGACTGAGTAAATCTTCATCAACAGGTATCTGGCGGATTGAATAATAAGCGATGCAAAAGAGTTAGGTGAGGCCTATTCTTTTCGCATATTCCATTGTGATTCTTCTAGAGGTGACGGGATTCCTCAGTACCCCCACGCCTTCCACCTCCGCTTCTATAATGTCTCCCGGCTCGATAGGTCCTGCTGGAGGGCTTGCAGTCGTGACGATGGTTCCAGGTTCCAATGTCCAGAAGGTGCTTGCGAAGGATATTATGTCGTCAAAGTGAAACCTCATATTCCTAGTATTAGATTCAAATTCCACTTTCCCGTTTTTTCGGCGAAGAATCTTCAGATTGTAAAGATTCTTCGGCATCTCTTCTGAAGTTACAATCCACGGGCCCATTGGTGCGAAGGTATCAAATGATTTCGCCCATTGTTGATATTCTCTGGTAATCAGTTCTATGTGATGGGCTGTGATGTCGTTCAGTATAGTATAACCGAAGATCATATTGTGGGCTTCGTGCTTCGATACGTCTTTGCATCTTTTTCCTATTACACAAGAGAACTCATACTCATGGAAGACTGAGCCATATCCTTCAGGGATAACTATCGGCTCTAAGTGACCGATAACACTAGATGGAGCTTTCAAGAAGATTTGAGGAACAGGCAGGTACTCAAGCCCTAGTATCGCTCTGTAATCCTCGTAGTTGAGGCCCGTACACACTATCTTCGGCGGGTCAGGGATAGGGGCTCTGAGCCTTACGTCATTCAAATTGAAGACCGCGCCCTCTACAGCGTAGTTCTCTTTCCTAAGGAAGTCCAAAGCTTTCCTTGTGGCTGTTAAAGCGATTTCTCCCAGCTCTATGAAGCCCCTCATCCTAGTGGGAAGTTGCGCATTAGCTGTTATCTTGGGCTCTGACACACCTTCTGTTTCCAGATATGCAGAGTAAGCGGCATTCAGGTCGAGTATTTTTTCGCCTTTAACTGCGCCGAGCCTGTCATGCTTACCCATAACGAAAGTTGTAAGCTTCATTTCAATCGTCATCTTCAAGATGTGAAGTAGTGCATTTAAGAGCAACGCTCAACGGATTGGAGAGCACGTTCCAATTAAGCGTTCAAGAAACCGTATTCGAACTCAAAGCTTACACTTGATATTTGACGCAATGTACCACACGTCTAACGACTACAGTTTAATGTTGAAGACTTTAGAAGCTGTCTTGTTGAAATACCACTCCAGCTGTTCAGAAGTGGCGCCTGCTTCCTTGATTTTGACTAGTTCTGTCTGCGTGTTGTTTGGAAGATCGCTTCCAAACATGACTCTTTCAGGGCCGAGCTCATTCATGGCCCAAATGATGTCTCCACCCATGCACCAAGAGCATTCTAGATAGATGTTCTTGAAGACTGAAGCTACATTGACAGCTTCTCCGGTGGCTATATTGAAGCCTGCGTGAGCTAGAATTATCTTCAAATCCGGAAACTTCTTTGCAGCTGGAATGACCATACTTGGAAGAGCGGGAGGTATCCCGAGTCCTGTGTGAACCATAACTGGAACATTGAGGCTATTAGCTGTTTCAAAGATCATCATTCCATCCGCTGAGTTTGGCAGGATCGCATGCCCTATCGTGTGAAGTTTGATACCGACAAATTTCAGATCTTTGATGCATCTGTTCTCTTCCTTCTTCCAAACATCCTTATGTATATGCGGATTCACATTAGCCATGCCGAAGATTCTGCCCGGATGCTTCTTCGCCAACTTCGCTATCCGATCATGTACATCCACTGGAGGTTGAGGATCAGCTCCTGGGAAAGGCTGAACAACAGCAGCATCTACCCCCTTCGCATCCATATTCTTGATCAAGTCTTCCTCAGTAACGTTCAGGTCGAAAACTCTACACTTGCCTAAATGCGAATGCGCATCCAAAATCTTCATATCTCGATTCCCCCAAGTTGAAGTCTGAAATTCGTCGGTTAATAAGACTTTACATTACTGAGATGCCTGTCTTCTTATAGAAGAGATGTGCTTTCTCTTCATTGAACTTAACATACACTTTCTGGCCGTAAGTGAAGACGCGTTCTTTTCCAGTTAAGCTGTTGAGCGAGGTCTTCCCAACTCTAGTAGTGACCACTCTTTCATCTCCGAAATTCTGTATCAATTCAACTTTCCCTTCAAAGCATCTACCGCTTTCAGGGGAGTTGAGGAGAATAACATCCTCCGGCCTTATGCCTAGCAGCAGTTCCGATGCTATTGCTTCACGCTCTATTTCATGCGCAAGGGTTGGCAGATCTATATTGAAGTCTGAAGCGTCGAGAACCCAGCGCTCGCCCACCTGCTTCAACGCGCATTCAGTGAGGTTCATCGTGGGGCTCCCTACGAAGCGGGCTGCGAAAACCGTTTTAGGGGAATTGTATAGTTCTTGAGGGGTACCGGTCTGCTCGATAACCCCTTCATTGATAACAGCTATTCTATCCCCGACTGCTGTTGCTTCAAGCTGGTCATGAGTCGAGAAGACCATTGTTATCCCGAATTCTCTCTGAAGCCTCTTAAGCTCGACTCGAGTCCTCTCCCTGATCTTCGCGTCCAAGTTCTTTAAAGGCTCGTCTAAGAGAAGTATCCGAGGCTTTCTTACCAGTACTCGAGCTAAAGCGACCCTTTGGAGCTCCCCTCCACTATAGGTGGTAGGCTTCCTATCCAAGAGATGAGTTATCTGAAGGAGCTCTGCAACCTCTTCAACTCGTCCTCTTATAGTATCGGCGTTCATCTTCTGTATCTCCAAGGGGAAAGCGATGTTCTGGAAGCCTGTTCTATTCGGGTAGAGAGGCGGAACCTCGAACACCATTCCGACATCACGTTCACCCGCGGGCACTGTATTCACCATCCGATCGCCTATGTAGACCGCGCCTTCATCTGGAGCGATCAGCCCAGCGATTATCTTCAGTAGAGTCGTCTTCCCAGCGCCTGGGGGCCCTGTGGCAACGAAGAACTCTTTATCAGCAACCTCTAAGCTCACGTTCTTCAGTATCCGCTTCTTCACAGCTGCCTTCGAGATATTCACGAGTCGAAGTCCCACCATCCCTTTGGAACACCTCGATCAGATAATGCCTTCCTCAGTCTCCTTGTCGAAGAGGTGGAGCTTATCTCTGTTGAAAGTAGCCCAAACCCTGCTGCCGATATTGACTCCAGGCATCGCGTAGCCTTTGGCTAGAACGGTCACTCCAGCTATCTTGATGTGGTATATTGATTTAGCTCCAACAGGCTCCACGAGCTGCACCTCAGCCTCCATCGCCTCCGGATTCGTCTTCTCCACGTTTAGAGAGATGTTCTCAGGCCTCATCCCCAAGACGAGCTGCTTTCCCCTAGGTTTCTCTCCGATTCTTTTGGCGAGTTCTGTGACGTCGAAGGTGAAATCTCCGGATTTCAAGACTGCGCATTCTTGGCCGTAGACGAGTTCGCAGTCGATCAGGTTCATCGAGGGGCTTCCTATGAAGTTGGCTACGAACAATGTTCTGGCATTATCGTAGATCTCGCTCGTCGTGCCGATTTGCTCTATTAAGCCGTTCCTCATCACCGCAATCCTATCAGCCAACGTCATGGCCTCAAGTTGGTCATGAGTTACGTATACGGTCGCTATGCCTATCTCTTTCTGCAGTTTCCCTAGCTCAGCTCTCATCCTCTCTCGAGCTTTAGCATCTATATTGCTCAAAGGCTCATCTAGTAGCAGGAGCTTCGGATCGAGCGCTATGCTTCTTCCTATGGCTACCCTCTGCATTTCGCTCAAACCGAGCTTCTTACCGGGAACATCGAGAATACTCTCCACATCGACGAGAGATGCGGTCTCATGAACCTTCGTCTTTATCTGAGCGTCAGGCATCTTTCTAACTTTAAGACCGTATGCGATGTTCTCGAAGACCGATAAATGTGGAAATATAGCGTAATCTTGAAAGACCAGCCCTATCTGCCTCTTCTGAGGCGGCACATCGTTAACGAGCACTCCGTCTACAAGGATCTCGCCTGACGTCGGAACCTCAAGCCCAGCGATCATCCTCAACGTAGTTGTCTTTCCGCAGCCTGAAGGACCTAAAAGGCATAGGGTCTCTTTCTCTTCCACTTGAAAACTAACATCTTTAACCGCTTCAAATGTTCCGAAAAGTTTTCGAAGTTTCTTAACTACCAGCTTAGCCATCACGCAATCTCATCCGAAATCCTTGTTCAATCAACTACTTTCATCTAATCCTGCCGAATGTAAATCCTGTTACAAGATGCTTCTGGATCAAGTACCCCAATGTAACGGAGGGTATTGTCGCCATAATCCCCAAGGAAGCTTGAGTTCCATACATTCTACCCACAGCGCTTACATACTTACTGATCTGCACCGGTAATGTGCCCACTTGAGTTACAGAGATGACCAAAGCGAATAGGAATTCACTCCAATTCAATATGAATATGAACAAGGCGGAAGCTGCTAACCCTCCTTTCGTAAGAGGAATCGTCACCTTTCTCAAAACAGTCCATGGACTCGCTCCTTCCAAGAGCGCAGCTTCCTCCCATTCCGGAGGAATCTCATCGATAAACCCTTTCATCAACCAAATTGCGTACGTCAAAGTGACAGCTGTATACAGCAAGATAAGTCCTATGTATGTATCGATGAGGCGGATGCTAGAGTAGAAGACCATAAGCGGAGCTACGAAAGTCGCTCCTGGAAGCATCCTAGTCAAAAGTGTAAAGAAGATTGTGAATGTTCCTCCAGCTCTATAACGCGAAACCCCATACGCTGCGAGGAATCCGACCAAGACCGCGAATAATGTGCCAAGTCCTGCAGCTATCAAGCTGTTTATTAGAGGTTTCGTCACCGGCTCTGTGATCGATGTGAAGAAATAGCTACCGCCGATAGGGTTTGTCGGTATGAAGAGATTAACATAATTGTCAATAATCGGCTGCATCGGAAGTATATTCGGGGCATACCATTCAGTTGGACCTTTAAACGAGAGGGAGACCATCCAAACTACCGGAGCTAAAGTCCACGCACATACAACTATTAAGAGTAGGTAACGGACAATCCTTCCAGCCAATCCTCTCCTTCTCGCCATATCTAACACCTACTACTCTACTTTCACTTCAAGAGGCTTTATGGCCAATCTCGTTATGAGCGCGATTGCGACCATTATGATGAGGGAGACAGCGCATGCATATGAAGTGTTGTTGTACACTATCGCTAGTTTGTATATGTATAACGATATGACTTCAGTCAAGTTTCCTCCCGGCCCTCCCCCAGTCATTATGTAGACTATGTCGAAAACCTTGAAAGCTTCCAATCCTCTGATGATCAACGCTATAACTACGAGAGGTTTAATCACCGGGAGCCGAACTGTTCTTAAAATCCTAGAAGGAGACGCCCCTAAAACCTCAGCAGCCTCGACCAACCTTCTTGGAACAGCTGCTAACCCAGCGTAGATTATGAGGAACATTAAAGGGGTCCATTGCCAAATATCAGCCAGCATTATTACAGAAAACGCTAAGACTGGGTCGGTAAACCAATCGATCATCGCACCTTCGCCGAAGACCGGTCTTAGGATCAATAGGTTAACCGGCCCGAAGTATTGGAACATCAAGTTGAATCCTAAGCCGACTACTACCCAAGGCATCATCATCGGGTATAGAATGACTGATGTGAATGCTTTCTTTCCACGGAAATCACCTAAGAAGAGAAGCGCCATACCAAGCCCTAGAAAGAATTCCAAGGGTAGCACCACAGCGACGAAGATCGCTGTTCGAATCAATGCCCAAGCTAATCTTGCATCTCCAAAAGCTTCTATAAACCTAGGGATTCCCGCGATTGGAGCGCGCCACCAATCGTAGCCTGCGAGCGGCTCCCATTTCGTGAAGCTCAAATATATCATAATCGCGAATGGAACTATCAAAACAAAATTCAATACTAGGCTAAGCGGAAGGGTTGAGAACTTCTTAAAACTTTCAGTCTTTCCCATCCATTGAGCTAATCTATCAGTTATCTCCATCTCTAAGCCTTCCCAAAAAAAGGATATGGGGTTTTGCTTGGATTGAATCTTCTAACTGATGTATCCCTTTGCTTTCCAGACATCTTGCACATCTTTCGGGTAGAGTGGAATGAATGATTTCCATGCTGCTAGCTGAACGTCTCTTCCCAATCTATCGGTTATCGCATCCCACTCCTTAGCTGTATCGTCCATCGCTTGCTTAGGGGTCTTGGTCTTTGTGTATGCAGCGCTAACATTCTTCGTAAGCTTATCGAGATATTCGCTTGAGCCTTTGATCATCAGGTCTGGGAATGAGTGAGCGATACAGTCTTTGAATACCGCTAGGAACTCTGGAGTGTACGCCTTCTCGAACATCTCTTTATACGGAGGCTTGAACCAGACCTCTCTGAAGATATCCATAATGCCAACTCTACTAACGGATTGAGCGCCTATCTCAGGGCTTGTAACCCATTGCCAGAAAGC
>Ga0315312_1003049_pt1 | contig 11037 bp, 11 predicted proteins | sample TDP7_MG_FD_203629 | JGI IMG/M metagenome (GOLD analysis project Ga0315312, IMG submission 203629) | Freshwater sediment microbial communities from Lake Towuti, South Sulawesi, Indonesia - TDP7 | ecosystem: Environmental > Aquatic > Freshwater > Lake > Sediment | place: Indonesia: South Sulawesi... | reverse complement strand
CGGCGCTCCAATTTCCAGGGCTGGGAAGCATCTCGATGATGAATATTAATAACCTCTATTATTTCGTGCTGATAATCGTCGCCTTGGGGCTTTTGGCCTGTTATCTTTTTCTGAAGACCCCTCTCGGAAACTCCGTAGTGTGCATGCGCGAGAATGATCTCCGGGCCTCTTTTCTCGGGTACCGCGTCTTTCTGACCAAATTTACCGTCTTTTCCTTTTCCGGAATATTTGCCGGGGTAGCAGGGGCTCTCTTTGTTCTTTTTACCGAATTTATGGGCACGAACTCCATTGACATCAACATGTCCATTTCGGCCTTGTTTATGGTTCTCATTGGCGGGGCCGGTCATTTTCTCGGTCCAGTTTTAGGGGCAGCTTTTTACATGGTTTTTCAGGACCGGATATCGAGCCTGACTTCCCATTGGTGGCTCATCATGGGAGTTTTTTACGTCGTCGTGATCCTATATCTGAAAGGCGGCCTCATTAGTCTTCTCCAAGCGGAGAAGATTCGGTTTTGGCAAAAAGGCCGAGTAGAAGAAGAAAATGAAAAAAATACTGAGATTAGAGAATCTATCTAAAGACTTTTCGGGGCTCATCGTTTTGTCCGAAGTTAATCTGGAAATATTCCAGGGGGAGCGCCATGCCATCATCGGTCCCAACGGCGCCGGCAAATCGACCCTTTTCAACATCGTTACAGGTTTATATACGCCAAGCCAGGGAAAGATATTCTTTCTTGACAAGAACATTACCGGCTGGCCGATAAATAGGATCACCCAGTTGGGCCTTTCCCGATCTTTCCAGATCATCAATATTTTCCCGCGAATGACTGTTTTTGAAAACATACGGAATGCCATCATTTCTCGATTCCACCGCCGTTTTAACTGGTTCACCTTTCTGAACCGGGACACGGAAATTAAGCGGGAAAGCGATCGAGTGATTGACCTTCTTAATTTGGGCGATGTAAAAAATGTTCCGGCCTCGGAATTGAGCTATGGTGGACAGCGAAAACTGGAACTGGCCTTGACTTTGGCCCTCGATCCTGTTCTGATTATGCTGGACGAACCTACAGCCGGACTCAATACCGACGAGACTCGAAACGCCATCCAGTTAATCAGAAAGCTAACCGAAGGAAAGACCCTTGTTATCGTGGAGCACGATATGGAGGTCGTTTTTAACCTGGCGGACCGTATCACGGTAATTAACTATGGCAAAGTTTTAGCCACCGGGACGCCCGATGAAATCCGTGAGAACCAAGAGGTAAAAAAGGCTTATCTGCAGAGGATACAAAATGCTACTCCAGGTAGATAAGATTCACACCTTTTATGGCAAGAGTCATATCCTGCAGGGAATCTCCCTGGGGATGGAAAAAGGAGAAACGGTGTCCCTCCTGGGGCGAAATGGTGTGGGCAAGTCGACAACCTTGAAATCTATTATGGGACTGACCCCTCCCCAGAGGGGATCCATATGCTTTAAAGGAGGAGAAATTGTAGGACTGAGGCCGTATAAGATCTGCCGGCTTGGAATCGGCTATGTCCCCGAAGAGCGTCGCATCTTTCCTCACCTGACCGTGCGAGAAAACCTTCTGACCGGAATCAAAAAAAATCAGCGAGTCGGTAACCCCTGGACCATCGAGAAGGTCTACAAACATTTTCCCCAGCTTGAGAAAAGGGATCAGCAGAAGGGGAGGTATTTGTCCGGGGGAGAACAACAGATGTTGACGGTTGGACGGACGCTCATGGGCAACCCTGAACTCCTTTTGGTGGATGAACCCACAGAAGGGTTGGCTCCTCTCCTGGTAGAAATGGTCGTCCGGATCCTCGACGAAATCAATAGGGAGGGTATCTCGGTCCTACTGGTTGAACAGGCCATGGATGTGGCCCTAAGATTAGCAGGGCGGACTTATGTAATGTCAAAGGGGAAGATTGTTTTCCACGGGACGGGGGAAGAGCTTCATGGCAATGAAGAGGTTAGAAAGAACTATCTTGAAGTCTAGGTTCCATGGCCAATGGCAAGGTGATAAATTTAAATCCTGGGTCCAAGAAATAACTTCGCCTTCATTAAAAAAACACCAGAAAGGAGGGATGGAAATAAAAAACGATTGGCATTATTGAATGACCAAGGGGGTTGCGAACAAAAAGAAAAAGAAAGGAGAAGGAAATATGAAAGAAGGTTTTGGCAGAACCATGGTTGCCGGCATCGTTGGGTTTTTTTTGATCCTGGCTTTTGGGCCTATGGTCCCTCGGGAGGTCAGAGCCGCAGATACCTTCAAAATAGGCGAGACCAACCCCTTCTCGGGACCGGCTGCCTATCTGGGGACAGTTTATCATGAAGGGACCAAGTTCGTAGTAGACGAATATAATGCCAAAGGGGGTTTGCTGGGGAAAAAGATAGAGATCATCAGTGAAGACAACGAATTCAAGCCTGACGTGGCCGTTCGGAAGGTTAAAAAAATGATCTTGGAAGACAAAGTCAATATCTTTGGTTCAGGCACAGGCACTCATATTGCGATAGCCTTGAGCAAAGTAGCTGCCCAGTACAAAACGATTGGCGTCAATTACGGGTTTAGTCAACCCCTCGAAAAAAAGGATTTCACTCCTTATTATTTTCGGGCAGGCGTAAGCCCTTACAGCGTAACCTCTGGTCATGCCCAACTAATTGGGACCACTCCTCACCGAAAGATCTACATGATTTACCAGGACTATGCCTACGGTCATACGATGGCCAAATTTTTCAAGGAAAACTTAAAGAAACATATCCCGGATGCCCAGATCGTGGGAGAAGATGCCCATCCCTTGGGCCTTAAGGATTTTGCCCCTTATATTAATAAGGTCATCGCCTCCAAGGCCGACTTTGTTTGGTCCTCCAACTTTGGTGTGGATGCCTTTAACCTGGTCAAGCAAGCTCGGGCCTTGGGACTAAAAACACCATTCCCCTTCATAACTCACCTGGCGGAGGAGCTCAGTTTTCAAAACACGCTCAAGGACGACGCTTTAGGAATTCTACATTGCTTCTGTTACAGCTTGAGGGTAGACACGCCCGAAAACAAAAGAATTGTTGCCAAGTGGCACGAACAGCACAAGAAAGAAAAGGATCCGATGACATGGTGGCCGGCCTCTGCCATGGGGTGTACCATTGCCAGCTGGCAGACGATCTTTGCCGCCATCGAAAAGGCAAAATCTTTCGATCCTGAGAAGATTATCCAGGCCTTTGAAGGCTTCCGCCATAAAACCCTGGTGGGGTGGTACGAAATGAGAAAGACTGATCACCAGATGCTCGTGCCTTTGTTTGGCGGGATAATCGAAGCTGAAAATCCGTACTATGACGGGAGTATACGTCCAGACATGAAATTCCCCTGGCTGGGTCCCAAAATCATTACTTTCCCAGCTGAAAATGTTGCCCCCCCTGAGTGGTATCACTGATCCTTCATGACACGAGCGTGAGCTACGAATCCTGCGCAGGTGGGGAGAATCCTCTCGTTCCCCCCTTTGCGAAAGCGGGGCGGGGGGATTCTGAAAGGAGGTCGGATCATTTCAAAGCTATTTTATACTTAAGCTGTCGTCAAAAGATCGCCTTGGGCAACCAATCGTTTTATAATTGCCCAAGGACAATTTTTAGTTAGGGATGGGCGGGGATTTATTTTCAAAATATATTTCTCTGGTTCCAGGAAACCGGGTAAATAAAAGGAGGGAAAGATGGAACAAAGGATAAGAAGTTTAGAAAGGATGGGTTGGTTGGTATTAGTCGCTTTGGCCTTCTTGTTCGGGTTAAGTCTGGTTGCCAATGCCGCCGAGACACTTAAAATTGGGGTAACTATTCCCCTGAGTGGTCCCTCGGCGGATGGCGGGACCCGGATGCTGAAATCGATCCAGATTGCTACGGACGAGATTAACGCGGCCGGCGGGGTGTTGGGGAAGAACATCGTATTGGAGGTTTGGGATGATGAGACGAAGGTGGATAAGGGAATTACGGGTGTAAAAAAGTTCCTCTTCAAAGATAAAGTTTGGGGCGTGATCGGCGGGTATCGCTCTGGAGTCGTATTGGCCCAACAAGACCCGATCATGGAACAGAAAAAGATTTTTATGGTCACGGATGCAGCCGCTACCGACATCACCGATCGAGTCGGGAAAGACTATAATAAATATAAATATACGTTCCGAAGCGTGATGAACGTCGATCAGGTGGGGCAACTGATGCTCCCGGTCCTGACGGACGTCATAAAGGCCAAGACTTACTTTTATGTCGCCGAGACCACAGTCTGGTCGAGGGACCTTGCGGAAATTTTGCGGAAAGCGGCTGAAGCCAAAGGTATCAAGCGGGTGGGTTATGTAGAATGTGACCCCGCGGCCCAAGAATTTACTTCGGAGCTGGCCAAGATCAAGGAAGCGAAGCCTGACGTCGTCCTATCGGCGATTTCAGGCTCGGCCGATGTTCCCTTTGCCAAGCAATATTATGACTTGAAAGTGCCCGTTCCCCTTTGTTTTCATGCCGCCGCGATCATGATAAAGGTTGATTTGGCTGAAAAAGGAAACTATCTGGGTTTTATGGCTTATACCTGGAATCTACCGATCACGCCCAAAACGTTGATTTTTCATGAGAAATTCACCAAAATTCATGCTCGCCCCGATGGATGGCAAGATGTGCGCAGTTATGATGGGATGCATATCTTAATCGATGGGATTCGGCGGGCCGGCTCCCTCGATGTCGAAAAAGTAGTTGCTGCCCTTGAGAAAACGGATTTTGTCGGCGCCGCGGGCCGGTATGTTTTTGATGAGAAACATCAGGCCAAATGGGGGCCGGGGTTCACCGAGGGTTTGATCCTGCAGAGGATCGAGGGCAAGGATTTTCTCTTGTATCCACCCCAGATCGCCACTGGGAAATTTACTCGCGCTCCCTGGTGGAAATGAGCAGCGAAGCAGCGCGGCGTAGCCGGAACCAAAAACAAAGAATTACTTTTAACCGATGGGTTAAGGTACTTACCATTAATTGAGTTAGAAAATATTTTCCAAATCCCCCCTGCCCCCCTTTCATAAAGGGGGTTGGGGGGGATTTCTGAATCAATCGTTCTTAATAAAATTTCGAGATTTTGCACGTTAGTAGAACAGAAAGATCAATTGGCTCATTGGAAAAGGTTCTGATTGCCTGACCCAAAATCACGGTGGACCGCAATTCCTTATCGGGGGTATGGTCCACTTTTGCAATTGGGCAGTTCATCTGGCAAAGGCCCATTCAGCGGCATGGTGGCTAAAAAATGCTAATGCAAGTTATATTAAGCGGCATCCTTCTGGGAGGGATCTATGCCCTCATGGCCATGGGACTATCCTTAACCCTAGGCGTAATGCGAATCGTAAACCTGGCCCATGGCGTTTTTTACACGCTGGGGAGCTTTATCCTTTATTCTTTCATGGTGCAAGCCAAACTCAATCCTTTTCTGTCTCTCCTATTGATTTTTATCATTGTCTTTTTTGCGGGCATGATCTGCGAGCGAATCCTGTTGCGGCCGATTCGGGACTCGCATATGAATGTGATGATTGTAACCTTTGCCTTAGCGATTTTTGCCGAGCAGTGCATTCATCTGAGCTGGGGGGTTCTCTACCGGTCCGCTCCGCCCTTTTTAAAAGGGGAATTGCAAATTGCCCGGATCCTCCTTGACAACCAGCGGCTGCTTTCCTTCGCGATTGGGATGGCCCTGATTTTGCTTCTGGTTTTTGTGCTGAAGAAGACGACCTTAGGTAAGGCCACCCGGATGGTCCAGCAGGATCCGGAAATGGCCATGCTCCTGGGGATCAATGTCGACCTGATCTCCATGGTCGTATTTGCGGTGGGAGCCGCCCTCGCGGCAACGGCGGGCTGTCTACTTGCTCCTCTATACCTGATTTTTCCCGCCATGGGCTGGACGCCGCTCCTGGTATCATTTGCGATCGTTATATTGGGTGGAATGGGGAGCATCACGGGAACCGTGGTGGGAGGTTTCTTGTTCGGGCTGACCAGTCTTCTGACGACTTATTTTATATCCTCGGCAATGATCAATGTAGTTCCTTTCTTGGCCATCATCGTCACTCTTCTCATTCGGCCGAGTGGCTTTTTCGGCAAAGAGATATTTTAAGGTTGGTTGGAGGTGGGATGGTAAAAAAAGGGAGTTCGCGAGACGAAGGAAAAGCTACCAAGCAGGTCATCCTTTTTCTGGTTATGGTGGGTCTTGCGGGTATCTTTCCCCAGATGTATCCCGATGAGTTCTTGCTCCATGTGATCGTGGTGGCGAACCTTTTAGCCATATTTGCCATCAGTTGGGATTTCGTAGCTGGGTTTATGGGACAGGTCAACTTTGGCCAGGCCATGTTCTACGGGGCGGGAGCCTATTTCATCGGCTTCATCACGAAAGCGTATCAGATCCCTGCTGGTCTTGGGCTCATCGCCGGTGGGTTCGTTGCGGTCCTGCTCTCCCTGGCGGTCGGGATTCCCTGTTTACGGCTCCGGGGGCCATATTATTCCATCGCGACGTTGGGATTTTGCCAAGTCCTCTTTACTCTCTCCATGGCCCTAACCGAATGGACGGGCAGCGAAGAAGGGATTCGCGGGATCCCGAAATTCATAACCAGTGTCGAAGGAAATTATTATTTTTCTTTCTTCCTTCTGATGTTCTTATTGGTTGCACTGAAGTTATTGTTTCGCACCCCCTTCGGGATCCAGCTGATTTCGATTCGGGAAGACGAGAGGCTCAGTGAGGCGGCTGGAATCAATACGAACCTCTATAAAATTATCGGGAGTGCCGTTAGTGCTTTCATCGCTGGGGTAGCCGGGGCCTACAGCTGTTATTTTCATTCTCATGTGAGTCCAGATACCCTTTCAATTGGTCTCACATTTTCCGCCATCGCGGCAGTGGTATTTGGCGGGATGGGGACAATTTGGGGTGCTTTTGTCGGAGCCTATGTCCTAACCTTTTTGAATGAGTACTTATACTTCATGATGGAATATCGCCTTCTCATTTACCCCTTGGCCATCATGCTCATTCTTCTATTTTCTCCAGGTGGACTTCTGGCATTCTTTAAGGAGCTAGGAAAGGTTTTTGAACATGGAAATGCTACGAGTGCAGAACCTCACAAAGAGCTTTAAAAGTCTGGTGGCCGTTTCCGACCTCAACTTTGTAATCCATAAGGGGCAAATACTGGGTCTGATGGGGCCCAATGGCTCCGGAAAGACCACCGTAATCAACCTGATTACGGGCTTTCTCAAGCCGGATTCGGGAACGATTTACTGGCAGAACGAGGATATTACAGGATGGGGGCCGCATAAAATTGTGCATAAGGGCATAGCGCGGACATTTCAACAAGCCCGGGTTTTCCCCAATCTAAGCATTTTTGACAACGTGGTTGTCAGCTTGGCAAAATCCCAGGGTGGCTACCTATCCTTGGGTATCGATCATAAGAGAAAAGCCCTTGATATCCTGGAATTAGTGGGTATGAGGACCAAACCTTCAACTCTCGCTAGCCAGCTTCCCCAAGATGAATTGAAGAAATTGGAAATGGCCCGCGCCATCGGATCGGAACCGAAGATGATCCTGCTGGATGAGCCGGTCTCCGGGTTGACCCCGGAGGAAAGTGACTTGATTGTCAGAGTCATTAAAAAACTGAATGAATCCGGAATTACCATTTTTGTCATCGAGCACGTCATGAGAATGTTGATGGGGGTTTCCCACCGGTTGGTAGTGATGAACAGCGGAATGAAGGTCTGTGAAGGGAAGCCCGAAGAAGTCCGGCAAAACCCTACTGTCATTGAAGCTTATTTCGGGAAAGGCGAAGAGGGATTTGTTAACTTTAGATAAATGCACCGTTTATTACCGCAAGGCTTTGGCCGTTGAAAAAGTCAGCCTGGAGGTGGGGAAAAACGAGTTGATTTCGATTATCGGCGCCAACGGCTCCGGTAAAAGCACAGTTTTAAAATTGATTATGGGTATTGTAAAACCAAGTGAAGGAAAAGTGATATTCAATGGAGATGATATAAGCAGGTTCCCCCCACATAAAATTGTAGCCAAAGGAATTTCGCTTTGTCCCGAAGGGAGCCGAATTCCTCCAGAGTTGACAGTTCTAGAGAGCTTGGAACTTGGAGCATATCTGAGGAAGGATAAGGAAAAAGTGAAAAAAAGTTTCGAAGAAGTTTTCCACCTTTTCCCGGTCTTGAAGGAAAGAAAACATCAACTTGGGGGAACGCTTAGTGGAGGAGAACGCCATATGCTGGGTTTGGCTCGGGCTTTAGTCTCAGAGCCGAAATTGCTAATGCTGGACGAACCTTCATTAGGTCTGGCTCCCATCGTCAGAGGGGAAATCTTTCGTCAAATTGAAAAAATCAAGGCCAGAAATATTTCTTGCATTTTGGTTGAGCAGGAGGCAACTTTTAGCCTTAAAGTTTCAGAAAGGTGTTATGTTTTGGCGAACGGACGAGTGGTGATGGCCGGAAATGGCAGGGAGCTCATAAAAAACGAGTCGTTCAGGCACACCTATATGGGGTTAGATTAAGACCGACCCAAAAAGAAGCCTGACGTTGGAAAAACTGTAGGGGGGTGTTTCCCATAAAGAAATCTTTGGGAATTGAATAACGTCAAAGAACCATAATCTTCCTCTTCTCAGTTTATCCGGAGACGCAAAAGCTTGTTCTCGGCATCAAGATCCAACTAGAAGAGCATGAATGGCTTTTTCCGGCCACCCTGTCGATGACAAACCTCTATTCAGCTCTATGGCTTTTGCATGAAGACCCGAAAAATCAAGATTGAAGAAGCAGTGGGTATGAAGCTAGCCCATGATATCACGCGCATTGTGCCTGGGAATAAACTCTCATCAAAACATAGTCGCTCCAGCCAATCCTTCATAATATAACCCCAACCTTTTCGAGTTAGATATGAGATGGGAATTGCGGAAAGTTCCATTATGAGGCCTCCAAAGGAGGTGGATTTGTCGTGTCTAAAAGGCGATCATTCTTGGTATGCATTAATGTAATCCTTTTAATTGTTTTCATAGCCATATTTCCCGCCTTTGCAGAAATCAAAGTCTTCGAGAAGGAAGTTGAAGAGATCGTTGGCCGTGACCAGAGCCAGGAACAGGTGGAAGCCTTTGCCCTCCAGAAGGCCAAGCGCCTGGCTGTAGAGGAAGCGGGGACCTATATCTCGTCCCTCACGGTTGTGCAGAATTTCCGTTTGGTAAAGCATGAAATCACGGCCTTGGCCTCCGGTGTTACCCAGTCCCAAGTGCTTGGGGTTCCTTCCGTCGTTTTGAAAAACGGAGTCATCCATGTTACCGTCAAGGCCAGGATTACTGTGGATACAAGCATCCTGGATCAGCAGATCAAGGAAATCATGAAAGAAAAAGGAACCCTTAAGAAATTGGAGGATGCCCAGTAGCTGATTGGTATGATAAGAATTACTACAGTAGCAGCCCCCAAGACGATCCTAAGGACCCCAATAGTGGGAGCGAAAAAGTTATTCGCGGCGGTTCCCATTACATTGCTCCGGGGATCGTTCGTGCGGCGTTCCGGAAAGGGCTTGACCCAGCGGCTCGGTACGGTGTGGGATTTCGGCTGGGTGTTTCTCCCCGGTAGTTATTTTCTGAATTCTGAAATTCTGTTTTCTGATCCGCATTCCTCAAGGCGTTATTGTCGGGGCATGGGACAAATAGATCAGTTTCTTGTGAAAGAGAGATTATAATTTTATGCAGTCGCGGTCTAATCTCAACATTTGACAAGACAATATAATAATGCATAGGTAGAGTAGAGAGCTGGCGTAGTGGCTAATGCCCTATCTGCAGCTCCCCCTCATCAAACCGGACGTTCAGTTTTCCCGAATCCGGCTTTCCGATAACCTTCTCCCAGAGGCTTTCGCCAATCATGCTTGGCCTTCTGGTATAGTTTCCTCTGAAGTTCCCGGACTTTTCTGGAGTTTTCAGCATTAACGCAATCTCCTTCCCTTCCCTTCCCTCCTTCAGAAACCCGATGAAAGCATTGCCCCTTCCCTCTCCCAAAGTTATGCTGTCTTTGAGATCCAAACGGTACTATGGGCAACTCCGACTCCCTTACAGACCGAATGGAACTTCGTCAGCTTATATCCATTCGTTGCTGTGCTGCACAGCATCGATAAGGGCCTCCCGTGCTACCCCGCATGACTTCCCCTGCGTGTCACCCCTGCTACCCCGAGAGCCCATCTGTCGGTTCTGGCAGTTATCGTTAAGATAAATGTTTCAGCTTTCCCTCCTGACCACAGGGTCAGCAACTCCATCACAATTACGAGGCTACATGTAAGTTCGCTTGCGCTGCAACCCGCAGGTTTGCTCGACTCACTCAATGAGCCTTGGTCAGGGAACTAAGTGCTTCAGGTTACCCTTAACACCTCCCTCCAGCTACATGGGCGAACTGTCGAATTCCCACGGCCGGACTTTAACCGGCAAGTCATACGTCATACACGGCATACGGTCAGATTTGATTATTGACTTTTGATTTGTTTTATACTCGCTTTCCACCAGTAATGATCATTTCTTAAATTAATCCGATGCAAAGACTCGTAGGTGGAAGCGTTAGATTCGGCAGGAGGGCAAAATTCCCCAAGGAAAACAAAGATTTCTTCCTGTACTAAATAGTTTACAAATTTTGCAAGAAAGTGTATATTCCAAACAGTAATCCATCGGAGGTAAAAATAAGTTATGAACATACTTTTCGATGCCAAGGCCCAAGAAAACGCAGTAGTTCGTGAAAGTGTTGAGGCATTCCTAAATAAAGTTAGTACGTTGGAAATTGCAAAGAAATCCCCTGTGATTATTTACCAAGATGGGAAAAGCGCAGGGTACTACATAAAGTGTAGTATTCTGGCCGACGTCGTCTATCCGCTCTTAGACATAAATGCGAAGTTAGATCCGAGAGATAAGGACAGTTTCCGCGCAAATAGGGAGCTTTTATTGCAGCATAATACCTATATCCGAATGGTTTCAGATGCAAAGGCTGGAAGAGAGTTCAACGATATAATAGTTGAGTACACCATAGATTATACGCCGGAGAAACCTTTGA
>Ga0315312_1003048_pt1 | contig 11050 bp, 18 predicted proteins | sample TDP7_MG_FD_203629 | JGI IMG/M metagenome (GOLD analysis project Ga0315312, IMG submission 203629) | Freshwater sediment microbial communities from Lake Towuti, South Sulawesi, Indonesia - TDP7 | ecosystem: Environmental > Aquatic > Freshwater > Lake > Sediment | place: Indonesia: South Sulawesi... | reverse complement strand
TTTCAGATTCCTTACAGAAACGTTTAACCTGCCAGTGCTTGGAGTTTTCCTCCTGCTATGTTTATGTGAACTCTTCAGACATGTTCAAAGTCTAAAAACGAAAGCCATTCTAACTTCCACGCTCTTTGCCCTTTCCGTTGCTGCCTTTTTCATGATGGGAGAACTCGGATTTCTTGGCGCTACACCCGCCAAGTTCATTGGTGTCATAAATCCTTTGTTACGCGCTGCATCGCCTCTAACGGAATCTGTTGCAGAGCATAGGCCTGGAGCGTGGGCATCCCTCTATTACGAGTATGGAATAGGCGCATTTTTCATACCCGTCGGTTTGTTTTTCGCATTACAAAATCCCACTAATCGAAACATTTTCTTGGCCATCTTCGCCTTGACAACGGCGTATTTCGCCAGTTCCATGATACGGCTAACCTTGATTATGGCTCCGGCGTTCTGCATTCTTTGGGCTGTTGCCTTAGCTCGAACATTGAGACCCTTTATAACCATTATGAAGGAAGCTCCAATAATTCCAAGGCGAAAAATGCGCTTTGAGGCTCACGTGGGGAAGGAGTTCAGCGCAGCCTTCCTTATATTAATGTTCATTTTGCTCATTTTTACCTTTGTTCTGCCGACTCCGAGGAACATTGACCAAGCATATTCGCCTACCACAATCGCGGCGGGAAGCGCCCCGGTAAGGCCAAGCGAAACAATAATCGATTGGATTGAGACCCTCACGTGGATGCGGGACAACCTCCCGCAAACAGCGGTGGTGGCCAGCTGGTGGGACTACGGCTACTGGATTACTGTCATTGGAAACAAAACAACCCTTGCTGACAATGGCACCATAAACACAACCCAAATTGGGACAATAGGACTCATGTTTATGTCTAACGAAACTGAAGCAGTTAAAATTCTGAGGGGATACAATGCGACCCACGTTGTAGTATTTACGACATTCCAATATACGCAAGATGGAGGCATATCACAAGTAGGGTGGGGTGACGAAGGCAAGTGGGTTTGGATGGCGCGAATATCCGCATCTGTTTATCCTCAAGCGGGCTTTAATTTCTCTGAGGCTGGAGACCTTCCAATTGACTTTGGGAATTGGAGTTCACAAACTGGAAGCTTTACAGGCTGGACTGACAAGGGCAAGGAAACGGTTATTTATAAGTTAATGCGTTATGGAGCAGAAGCGAGGGTAGGAGCGACGCCCAGCGTCACCTTAGAATATTTTAACTTGGCGCACCTTTCGCAAGGAAGCCCCATTACAGGGGCATATACGCTTGTGTGCGTTTACGAAGTTAAATATCCCGCCGCTTAGCCTATGTATGTTATGCGTTCCTCTTCAGCCTTACGCATTTTGCGTGCATACGTTTCTCTTTGCTCTTCTATCTTCTGCATTTTTTCCATGATTTCTTTGGATTTTTCTATTTCATTGTCAAGCCCACTTAAACCAACTTGGATACCTAAGGCTTTCTGTAAAACTTCTAGGACGCTTTTCGCTGCTTTCGGGTCTGGCAGGTATCCGCGGGTCTCTCCTAAAAGGCAGAGTGCATCAATTTTTCTGAATCCAGCTAAGCCTAGAAGCAGTCCAGCTGTTCCAACTATGGGATTTCCTGCGGAGCTGGCTATTGCCCCTGCTTTCGATGCTTTCCTTAAAAGCTTAGGATCTGTCGATACTGCCATTACTTTTGGGGCTCCCTTTGCTTCTCTTCGGAATCCACCTATCGTATAGATGGTTTTTACGCCGTTTTTTTCAGCGAAATCGAGTATGCGGTCTGATACTTCGTATTGTCCCTCAATGGTTTGGGCTTGGCTGTCCCCGGTTAAAAGGATTAGGTCGTTTTCTCCCTTTTCGTTTTTCCAAAAATAGAATTCTCCACGGAGAAGTCTGACGCCTCCTTTCTTGTTTACGATAACGTAGTAGGGGAAGTGGGGGGAATATAATTCAGCCAATTTCACAGCCTTTAATTGTTTGATTAAATATCTTGCGGCGATTCTTCCAACCATTCCTAGTCCGGGGAGTCCTTCTATCAGAACTGGATTTTTCAGTTCAATTTTTGCCTTTTCCTTAATCACTGTTCCTTCCATTTTCACTTTATCTCCTTCATTGCCCGTCGGTATTTCACATACTTGTCATGAGGGGAGAACTTAGCAGGATGGGGAATGCGCAGCTTTCCTCCGCAATGTGGGCACTTCTCCAACTTTAGCGTATATCTTTTGCAATTCTCACACTTTCTTAGTAACCATACCATGCTTTATCGCCATAAAGGGCAAGTTTCCATCGCAAGTCTGGAATATTAGAAACCTTGATTCGCATATAAACCTATAGTCAGCGGATCCCTTCATTTCTCCCTCTCGAAATTGCCCTGTCCTCCAGCCTTTGTTATGTTTTTTATGGCTGTCTCCGCGGCATTTCTGGCAATAATCTCCGCATCTTTGTAGTTCTCTGCCAAAACCTCTAGACGATATTTTGGCGCCGCAACCGCGTAAACATTAACCATGGTTCCCTGAGGCTTTTCAATTTGTTGAGCGCTTAATAGGGCTTCTCGGATGATGGTTACGCCGTTTGGTTTTGTGCACTGAAGCTCCAAAATTCCCTTTATCCTCACCATGGGCATTTTAATTTTTTCTTTCGCTATTTCTGCGAGTACGGCGGCCATGTCTTTAGGTATGCCTAGTCCCAAAAGGACTTCTGCTCCTTCTCTCGCGGCTTTTTCCAAGCCCTTATAGAGCCCGAGCTCCTTTTCGATGGGGTCTCCAGCCTTTACATAGATTTCTTCAAGGGGAATCTTTAATTTCTCAGAGGCGCTTCGTAGAAGACTTTCTGCCTTCTTATCCCTTTTCCAAGAGAGGAGTTTTTCCCTTCTCTCACGCCTTGAAACCCTTCTGAGGGAGAGGTCCACATGCCCCTTTTCCTCGTTAACCCGCAGGACCTTTAATACAACTTTTTGGCCTTCGCGTACGAAATCGCGTACGTTCCTAATCCATGATGAAGAAATCTCGGATATGTGGAGCAGTCCTTCTCTTTCATACTCGTCCAAAAGAACGTAGGCACCGTAATGGGTTATGCTCTTAACGGTGGCGATAACAAGGTCTCCTGCTTCTGGCCATCCCTTCTCCTTAAGCGCCAACTCGCTTCCCCCATCCTACTTCAAAACGGCCACAATTTCCCCCTTTACCGTCGCCTTCCCTCCGGATGGCTCTGCGAGCGTTGCCCCGCAGACATTGCAATGAACAATGCTCGTGGCATGACTGAAGACGATTTGTTCGTTTCCGCAGTCTGGACACTTCACACGGAGGAAGACGCTTCTGGGTCTAGGTATTAGGCCTTCCCACTCACTCAATTTGCCTACCCTCCTACGCAATGGCTAGTTTTTTTAGGCGTATGCCAATTTTGTGCCTCGTGTAGCCGCAGACCTTACACTTAAGCTTCAAAGTTTGTTTCTTTGTTGTTTTAGCGAACTTTCGCTGAAGGGAGTATTTTTGGCCTCCGTAACCCTTCTTTTCGCGTTCATGATGCCTCTCCCCCTTGGCTAAGGCTCGTCTTTTCCCTGCCTTATACAGGGTTACAGTGTGCTCACTATGAGAACCACACTTGGGACAATAGGTTTTAATGGCTTTGGGAACTTTCATTTTGCTTCCACCTCTACGGCGACACCTTGATTAATAAGGATTCTGGCGTTTTCAGCGGGTAAAGTTGCTACGTCCTCAACCTTAAACGGTCCATAAGGTTTCATGTCAGACCCGATTATGGCTGGAACCTCTTTAAGGAACCTCAGCAAAATGTGTTTCGGCTTCTCCTTTTCCATACTTAAAAGCCGCCCTCTAACCATGTCTTTTAAAAAAGCTCGATAAGACTCGGCTAGGGGCAGAATTCCTCCATGCAGCCTTTCTTCCTCCTTGGTTAAGGTTTCCTTAGGCAATATTCTTTCAGTCATAGTTTTTCTTAATGCCTTTCTATAGCGAAGCTGAATAAGTCCTCTTACCATCTTCCTAACGTTTCTGAATTCAAAGTACATGAGCCGCCCTTTTGTGGTTTTTTCGTCCAGCATTCGGCTTTCTTCCCTTATTTTTTTCACGTAGTCAGCTAGCCTAATGTAAAAATCTCCCGGAAGCGCCTGAATTTCAGCGTTTTCTTTCTCTCTTTTCCACGCTTCGTATAGTTCGTCGTACATTTACTTCTCCTCTGGCATTTCCGCTAATCCTTTACATAAAAGTAGCAAAGCTCCTGCGGTTGGAAGCTCGACTTCCTGATTTTTGTATGGTCCATACGTTTCATTTTCCAGTCTGAATTTTGGTGCTTCTGACGCATGAACTTTTATGAAGCCTTTTTTAAAGGCTATGGCGCTGGTGAAGGGGTCAAAGTGTTCTACGCCAGCGAGGGGTACTTCGATTTTTTTGAAACCAGTTTTTCCGTGTAGGGTGTTGGCGAACCTTATCAGACGGTGAATATCGGTTGTGACTACGCTGTCAATTTTGGCTGACTGCTTTTCTATGCCTCGTTGTGCTATTTTCTTCCAGCTTTCGGCGCCTACGTCCTTAATTATTCCCCATGGGCCCGTTTTTTCCCAGCTTTTTAGAAGCGTCTCTTTATTTTTGATCACGAGTTCCGCGGCCTTCTTTTTTAGCCCAATTTTTTCCAGCTCTTCTTGAGAGGCGGTTAGGAGGAAATCGTATGTTCCCTTAGCTATGCGCCCTTTCCACCCTAAATCAGACAAGCTTGGACCAACCAGTATGCGGGACCCCCTTTCGCCTATTTCCCCTAAACCGTGAAATTTGGCGTCTAACCCAATTCCCAAAATGTAGTCAACTATTTCCTTGCGAGCCATCTGGTCAAGCCCGCGTACTTCCTCTGTTTCCACATGAAGATGGTATCCTCTGTGCCCAGAAAAGAACACTTTCATTTCCTTGTGGGAAAAACCTAAATCCTTCATCAACAAATCTACAAGCTTCATTGTTTCCGCCTTGGCAGAAGCTAAACAAACCTCGCACGGCCAAGTTCTTTCATCAAATTTCTGCTCGCCACACGCGGGACACCTATCAGGTGGCATCCCCTTTCCAGCAAAACTGCAATTACCGCAAACCCATGTGTCGTGAGCCTTAGCGCATGGGGTTGGAATATGATCCGCATCGATGTCAAAGACCAAGTCTGCGCCTAGCCAGCCTTTTTCTCCCATTTCTGCCTCAGGCCGCTCATAGTAGGCGGTTGAGTAGTAAACGTCTGAGGGCGTTAATTTCTTTAGAAACGCTCTGAAATCATCCATGTCCTTGAAGCCCTTATGCCTAAGCATTATCCTTTCCCTAAACAAGAGGAAGGCAAACTCACGCTTCTCGAAAGAGGGCGGAGGCTGAACATCAGAGGAGTGCTCACTGTAATACTCGGCGAACTTTTCTTGAACAAAGCGCAAGGATGGAGAGGACAAATCAACCGAAGCCCCAAACTCTGCTTCCAAATTGTCGTCAGCTGGTTATTTACTTTTATATTTTTATGCAAAGGTATGTTTTTGTAGTGGCTGTTTGGCGGGGATGTCCGAGTTTGGTCAAAGGAGTCAGGCTTAGGACCTATTGCCGTAGGGCTGCGAGGGTTCAAACCCCTCCCCCCGCACTAAACTTTTATTTAAGGTTTAAATTCTCGGTTTTCATGTTCTTTTACTCTGCATTGCACTATAAAACTCAAAGCTAAATTGGCATAAATTCTAATAGATGTTAGAAAAAGTGATTGGAGTTTGAGTCCCATGATTGTTAAAAACACGGAGAGAAAACCTTTTCATTTTACTGCAACAGCGTATGTTGTTTCGGAGGGAAAAGTTCTTCTTGTTTCACACAAGAAACTGAAGAAATGGCTTCCTCCGGGTGGGCACATAATGACGGACAAAGTTGGTCGGTTCATTGAATCCCCTGAGGGGGCTGCGGTGAGAGAAGTAAGAGAGGAAACTGGTTTTGATGTGGAAATATGTGGGAAAAATTACCGTGATTACGATGCAACTCACGAAATGCTGTTGATCCCGGAAAGCATGCATATACACCCAATAGATGAAGAACATGATCACCTTGGTTTCGATTATTTCTGCAGAATCAAAGGACAGCAAACTGAAGTCAATGCGCAGGAAAAATATAAATGGTTTTCAGAAAAGGAACTTGAAAACTATCTTCACGATGCAACGCCTGAACTTCCTAATCATGTAAGAGCTATAGGAATAAAAGCCATAAAGAAATTGTCTAAATTATAGTGAGCACGCGCAGATTCCGAGAATTTAAATCGATAATAGCCGATTTTGAGTGCCAGCTATGGAAATTAAGTCTTAACAGAACTTAAAATTAGGATGCTGCTACTATTTTTTCAGTTTTCAATATTTTATTTATTAATTCCTTTCCTAAGTTTTTTGTTGCGTCCAATATTTCTATTCCTATTATACGTCCTCTCTTATCGAGATCTATGATCACATTTTCTGCAAGCTCTTCGCTTATCTCGTATTTGGCTTTTCTCAACCGAATGTACATTGCATCGGCTTTCGAGTCAAATTCAACTTGCACCATTACCGCTGCAGCCTCCTCGTCCAATAAACTGTGATTACTGTTATTTTATTGTTACTCTTTTCATAAATCACCTTGAGAAACTTATTGTCATATTTCTTCAATGCGGCTACTCTGCCAAGACGCGTAACAAAACTGAAATCTGGGTTTCGAATAGTCTTCTCAACATTAGATCTTGATATTGTTCGGTGCCCCATCCGAAACATTACGTGATCCGTATACTCAATTGCCATTTTAATTCGATACATGTTCTTCGGCGATAAGCATAAAACACTTACTGAACATTCACAAAGACTCAGATTTGCCGAGAATTTAAACCGAGTTTAAACCTAACCCCCCGCACCACCCATAAGTAAATCGGTTTTTTAGGCTCCCATTTGAGCAGTCTCTAAATAGGTAGATGGTTCAAAGTTAAAATGAAATAAAGGTGACCTTATTGAAGCTTTTACTTGATGAAATGTACGCTGGCCTAAAAGAGTATTTTGAAATTCTAGGATGGAATGTACTAACTGTTCAAGATGCAGGGCTGCAAGAGCCAAAGACAAAGAAATCATAGACTATGCAAAGAATAACAACTTATTGCTCATAACTCAAGATCCGAAATCGGCAGATTTAGCTGATCTAACAGGCGTTAAATATGTGCTAATCTCCAATGACATGATTGCCAAAATAGCCGATGAAAAAATAAGGGAAAAATACCCAAACATCTTTGTCACGTTAACCTAGTGTTGGAAGTGCTCTAAAGGACAAACCCTCATCTTCTTCTAGGGGGTCTGCTCTTTGGGAGCCTCGGTTCTCATGGCCCATAGTTTCCTTCGGTAATAAGCGAGCGGATGACGAACCCTTTTGCATGCTTCTTCCATGAAGGAGCAGACGCCGTGAGTGCGTAACGTGCTACATGTTGGAGGTATGTACTTTGTTCTGGACCCCCTTTCGCCTGCTATGTGTTCCACTTGATAACGGGTAAGCCTCTCATTGAAGTCGGGAAACGAACGGAAAATGTCCACTATGTCGTTCACATTCATGCCTATGTTTACGAGGAATGAGGTTAATGCGAAGCGGCCAATGTGGGAGAGGCGACGGCCAGACGATGCAGCATCATACAAACTTTTTATGCAGGGTGGGAAGGCGGCAACAACCACTCCTTTTGGGAGTTCCTCAAAACGCTTTTCTCCCCTTTTCCCAACGGAAATCTGCCTTAACCGCTCCACCCGGCTCATGATGTTCTCTGGAAGTGCTCCTACTTTAGTATCGAGTTTCCCCTCGATGTGCCTACGAACTTCCTCTTCAAGGAGGCGGGCCGCTTCCTCTTTAGTCAGGTAAACTTCTCCATTCAATAAAGCTCGATTGACAAGTTTCCATTTCAAGTCATGAAAATCTGCGGCATTCTTTAAAAAGTCAGTGAAGTGGAGCGCAAAATCATAGTTTTGAATGCCCTCGGCTGGTCTAATCCTCCAGTCGAATTTGTTGGCAATCTCCGTTATCTTCTCTTTGCTCTCTTCTTTAAGTAGATCATAAGCCCGTTTCGCTTCAGCCAGAGCATATCTTCTCTTGAGGGGGGCGTCGCCAGTAGCCGCAACCATCATAACCGCAATAGGGAAGGAGGGTATTTCAACTTCAATGTTGCGCAGTTCCCCGCTAACCATGGCATATAAGAGGGCCTCCTCTATTCGGCTTTCAGCTCTGTCTAATATGAACTTGAAGTCTGAACTCGTTAAATCCTCGATTTTTAGGTCTAACCCTTTGACGTATTTGGCTGCTTCCGCGGTGAAGGGATATTTAGCCAGGTCGCTCTCAGTTAGTACCCGTTTCCCCTCCATTAGCCGTTATTTATTCCACTTCAATGCGCGGAGCCAAATAGAAGGTTAGCCTCCCCTCCTTTTGCTGCTTGAAATCAAGTCTAATTGGCATGTCCGTGGAAAATTCTAAAGTGACAATCTCTGACGTGGCAACCGCGGCCCCAATTATCTCGGAAAGATAGCTTAAACTAAACGTAGCCTTAGACGCCTCCTTTGCCTCTAGGTTAAGGAGCGACGCGCCGCCCTTCTTCAACTCGATAGTAGCTCCCATAATATCCCCTGTTGCATTCATCGTTATCTTTTCGCTATCCGCCTCGATTCGCATGTGGTCACTTACCAGCAATGCGTCTTGAATAGCCTGATTAAGACCCTCGGTAGTGACTTCAGCCTTTACGTTAAAGGCGACTTTGGGTGTTGGAACCTCCTCCTCCATGGCTTCTAAAGTGGGCATGTTGAAGGTGCGCACATAGTTTCCCATAATAGTTATTTTTAGTCTGCCTGTTTTTTCGTCAAGGGAGAGCTCAACCGACTCGTTTTTCCCAGTCCGCCTCAGAAGCTTTAACAGTTCACCAATGTTTATGCACATCTTCATGGTTTCACTACAATCATATTCGTCGAAGATTGTTTTCGGCCACTCAAAATCGACCATGGCGACTCGCGAGGGATCCATAGCCCGGAGCCTGATTCCTTCAGGAGACAAATTAAAGGTAGCTTCGTCCACAAGCGTTGAAATAGCCGTAATCATGTCCTTCAAAAGCTTCGAATCAGCCACTCTAAACCTGAACAAGACACGTTCCTCTCCTAATGCCTATGTGAAATTGCTCTCCTAGTTTTTAACCCTTTTAGTAGCTTAATAAAGCCTTCTTAAAAATGCCGATTAGAGTTTACGGCGTCACATATTTTTGTGGGCTTTTGTTAAATACTTCTTTGCAACTGGTACTGCAGAAGTAATAGGCTTTTCCTTTGTACGTAACCTTTATCTTAGCCGTCTTTTCGTCCACATTCATGCCGCAAACAGGATCCTTAACCATTTTCCCATTCACCTCTTCCATTCTCTGGTTATTCTAAGTTTAATAATTTTATTTAGGGTGGCAACTGCCTAACACAGTTTACAGTATGTTTTAGCTGTATTCTCAGAAAATACTTAAATTAATCTCAGTAATTCCATGTAAATAGAAAGAGGACTGCGCTGATATGGTTAAACGGGGAAGAATTGCTCATCACCTCTCTGAGGCTAGGAAGTTCTCCGATTCTGCGCTGGCGGAGTTTGAGAAGGGGGAAAAGGAAAAGAGCGATGTCACGATCAGGGATGCAGCCGAGAAGGCTTGGAACGCCGTCCTTCAAGCCACCAACGCCTTCCTAATAGCAAGGGGCTTCCCAGAGGAAAAGATAAAAACGCACAGGGACAGGAGACTTGCCCTAGATGCCCTTGAGTTCAAAGACCCCCAAGTAAGAGATAAAGGCCTGCGGGACAGATTCGGGGCAAGGGAGCACCACCTTCATGAAAGATGCTTCTACGATGGAGAATACCTACCCGAGAGCGTGAAGGAAGATATCCTAAAAGCCAAGGAGTACGTTGAAGACATCGAGAAGCTTTTAACTGTAGTTTAGATTATTTTTTAAGAGCATCCACTTTGGTTTCCAATTTTCTTGAGCGCCAGAGGATATTACTCAAAATTTTGGACCCGGGAATACCCGTGTGTCTGTCTCTCCGCGTCGCTGGCCTCGAAGGAAATCTCGGAAGGTGCAGCTGCATTTTGTACATCGGAAAAACTGGCACATATAATACAAGATATGCGATGAAAAGAAAAAAATTTATTTTAGGTTATATAGACTTGTGGAACAATGGCGAAGAAAAGCGGTGATGAAAAGGGCAGCGAAGGCGGCTCAAGCAGTGAGGAAATAAGCAGAAAACTTGATTTGATAATCAAGAGGCTTGAGATCCTAGAAACTTTTATGCCATATTTTATGTCAAATACGGAATACGAAAAGTTCGCTCCATACTTGCGCATGACTCGCGTCGGCATAGGCTTACATGGTGAACCATTAAAAATTGCTGCGCGGCTTAAAACCGCTGAAAAACATTTAAAGAAAGAGTGGGTCGCTCAAGATGATATTTCAAGGTGTATGGTTCAAGCCCTTGCCCTACACGAAAGACTAAACATATCGGCAATAACGCGTCAAGTCCGAATGATGCGTGGAAAAGCCTCAAGAAGAACTATTAGAAAGAGGCTCCAACGCTTAGAAGAAGAAGGCATAGTTAAACGCGCTAAGGGATATGGAAACGCTTACGAAATTGCAGAGTGACCAACCATTTGGTCACTTTTTCCCACAATAAATAACTACACTGCTCAGACCCTTCATATCAATGAGGTGAGAAAAATGAACTGGAATAAAAATGGAAGGAATGTTAGAAAAGCCATAAATGAGATGTTAAGCAAAATCTTCGGAATAACGGAGCCTCGCTTAGATAAGCAAGCAGAGAAACCTTTGCTGGAAGCTGAGATTAAAAAGAACCAAGCAATTGACCTTATCCGTAGGAGCTCCAACATTTACCCATGCAATCCTATGGTGTCAAGCAGCCTACCGTTTGACAGTCTGTTGTATATGATATAGCTTTGCTCCACGCGTAATTGGTCGTCAAGAAGCGTGTTTGAAGTTAGAGGAGGTGAAAATGAAAGTGGAAAAGAAACCAGAAAAGGAGAAAGCGCGTGATCTAGGAG
>Ga0315312_1003047_pt1 | contig 11054 bp, 13 predicted proteins | sample TDP7_MG_FD_203629 | JGI IMG/M metagenome (GOLD analysis project Ga0315312, IMG submission 203629) | Freshwater sediment microbial communities from Lake Towuti, South Sulawesi, Indonesia - TDP7 | ecosystem: Environmental > Aquatic > Freshwater > Lake > Sediment | place: Indonesia: South Sulawesi... | reverse complement strand
TCTCTCGGAAACGGTTCAGGCCCCTCTATGTCGAAGCTCGATCTTGAGGGTCGTATGCGGCTTGAGCCAAATTGCCTTTAGGCATAAAACGATCGCCGAGATAGCCATCAACCGCGCGCTCGAAGAATCTGGCGATTACGCGAGTATTGACGAAGGTTTCTCCACGGTGACTCAGCCTTAGCACTGACTCTGACCTTATTCGATGCGAGTGGGACATCCTAGCAGGTGAAGGCCGGCCCCTTCGCTTTTCCGCAAGGTTCCCGCTACGACGGACGCGGCATGAACTTGGCGACCGGAGTTTCGGGAGAAAGGTGATTAGAGATGGCCTAGCAGCCGCTCATCCCTCAATGGATTTCAGAACAAGCTCCGCCAGATCCACAACCTTCAGGGGACTGCGCTCGGGGGCTTCCTTCGACAGTGCCTTCAACATCGTGCGCTTGCATTGCTGACATGCGGTGACGACCGTCCCGGTGCCTGTTTCCTTCGCGAGAGATATCAACTGCTTGGCGATCGTTCCGGGGAAGTTCTCATCAACGACTTCCACATCCCCTCCTCCGCCGCAGCAGAGTGCTTTCTCTCTGTTGAAACGCATCTCACTGAAGGAAAGACTAGGGATGCTTCTGATGACATCCCTCGGAGCTTCGTATACGCCTGAGTTTCTGCCCAAGTCGCAAGGATCGTGATAGGTAACGGTGGCGTTCAACGGCTTCAGTTCGATCCTACCTTCCCTGATCAGTCGCAATATGTATTGAGAATGGTGGAGGATTTCGATGTCGATGTCATACTCGGTCTTCCATGAATGATAGCACGACGGACAAGAGAATACGGCGGTCTTGACACCGAGCTCGGTTATTCTCTTGATGTTCGACTTCCTCAACTCTTCAGCTTCTCTTCGCATCCCCGCCCAGACGAGCGGATAGCCGCAACACCATTCATTCTCTCCGAGGATTGCGAAGTCTACGCCTCCATGTTGAAGGATCTGGGCGACAGCCACTGGCACATCCTGCACTGTTGGAGAGAATGAAGACATGCAGCCCACGAAATACGCTACCTCTGCATGCGTCTTCTTCGTCAGCGTTTCATCTGGATTTGGAAGGTATTCAACCCACATTGCTCTCTCCGAATTCGGAAGACCCAGAACGTTATGAGTTGAGGCGACCGCATCTCTCATCATGTTGAAGTTGGCCGGATAATGCCCTTCGCTGACAAGCAATTCTCGTATCGCCCTCCCGAGAGAACGCGTGTCGATGCCGATCGGGCATACCTCCCGGCATCTTGCGCATAGGGTGCAGTAGTAGACACCCCGCGAGAAGAGCTTCAGTTCGGTAGATGTGGGCGCCTCTTGCCTGAGTATCTTGGCTATTGGTCCATGTCTCCGTCGCATGATCGATCTGAAGTTCTTCAGTATGCCCACATAGACAGTTCCGGGATTTGCAGTTTCAGAGTACACTTCACAGTTGTCAGCGCAAATTCCACAACTGAGACACCCGTCAATCTCCACCATTTGTTTAACGGAGAACGCTCTAGCGGATGAAAGCGGCTCAATCTTCACTTCTTGGTCTCGGGCAGCGTTTGCGAGAACGACGAGCGGCCCTGTGAAGATGTGCCAAAGCTTCGAGTTGAGCGGTATGGAAGTCATGAAGAGGGCGAGTAGGAGGCCAGACAGCGACCACAGTCCGTACGCTACATACGCCAAGTCCAACGTGAAGGGTTTCAATACCTGCGAGATTCCGTAGGCAAGGAACCAGTAGCTTCCAATGGACGCGGGGACATCGTACTGCAGAAGCGAGACGCCCTCGCCTACCAGTCTCACCAGTAACCAAGCAACGGTTAGAATGATCGCGGATACGTCTGCGAAGGTGGTCTTGAGCGGCGATTCCTTGAGTACGAACCTGCGGTAGGCAAACCACACCTCGCCGAAAACGATCACAGCCATGAACGAGTTGTCTGCAAACCCGTAAAGGTTCCCCAACAGACCGATAGCTCCCAGCGGGACAACCTCAAAAAAGTACGAGGGAAGAAAGGGCGCGTAGAGGAAGACAGCGATCGGATCTTCAGGGCCGATCTTTGGAACAATTTCAGCCATGAGATGATTGATCAGGATCACGCCGACGTAGCTGATGAGGAAGGCTGAGATGATCACGCCTCTGATCGTGCTCTCCTTCGATAGTCTCATGAACAGGAGAGAATTCGACAAGAAGGCTTTGGCAAGGCTGAGAATCCTCCTGCTGAACACGGATCTAATGGCGGTCCCGACAGTTCGCCTGAAAGCGTCAGCCACCTTGAACCATGTGGCGATATTCCAGACTCCGAAGATCACGCAAGCAACCGTGCCTATCGCAAAGAACAAGGCGAACAGTGCAATCACGTTCGATCGCCGAGTGACTGCCTATGGACCCATGATGTGGTATCAAACGTTTTCGCTACAACGTCTATAGAAATCATAGATAGCTCTTCGAGAGTTACTGAGAATCGAAACAGGCTCCGAGACAGCCCTGAATCATAAGACTTATGTTGCCGCATCCTTGAACCGAACCCAACACTGCAAGAGAACCCGAGTCGCTTGACAGCCTCGAACGAAGGGGTCACACCGCTCGAGAAGACCTGGCTGATTCTGGTCAAGCTCTTCGAAGAACTAGCGGGGCACGGCATCGAAGTGAATGCATCCCAATTACGGGATTCCAAAGCCCTTCTACATCTCATCCGCACGACCCCAACTGATCCCTGTTCCACGCCACCTGGCGGACCAGAAAATCCGCTTACTGTGTTGGAGGAGAGTTTGGAGAAGGCGAAGATCGAGTTGATCTCGGCAAGCGTGAAGCTAGGAGAGGCGCGGTCAAGGTACTGGATGGAAAGAGTCTCCAAGGCGGAGATCGAGGACGCAGACCAGCTCATGGCATACGGCGGATCGCGCTTCTTCACCGGGCTTCCTAGAAGTCCGGGCAGTGGTTGGGCGAGGTTGACACTGCAGCAACCTATCGGAGAAGGGAGGGTCCAAGACGTGGCCGAACAGTTTGGAGTACTGGTCGAGTTCGAGGACGATCTTCACTTGGTCTTCGAGGGGGAGCCATCCCTAGTGAAGAAGGCTTTGGCTGATGTCTACTATCTCTCACAGCCATAGACAACATCCGGAACGGACGGATGCTGATAGCTCACTATGAGAAACTGAAGGGAACAATGCTTCGATCGAGGCCAAGCGTCTTCCGATCTAGTCCCAGCCCCAAGCCCAAGAGGTGCGTGAAGTGGATGATCGGGATCGAGTAGTTCTCCCCGTACAGCTTCTCGATGGTCGACTGCCTTGCGTCTAGGTTGAAATGACAAAGCTCGCACGTTGTGACGATGCACTGACCTCCCGCGTCCTTGGCGGTGCGCAGCAGTTTTCTCGTCATCTGGCTCGCGGCTTCTGGATGCGTCATGAACAATGGGCCTCCGCAGCACTTGGTCGCATCTGGGAACGCGACAGGTTCAGCGCCCAGGGCTGCAATCAGCTTGCTTAGTGTTTGCGGTCGCTGTGGATCGTCGAATCGTGCCGACTTTGGGAACCCGGCGTGTTGGCAACCATAGTAGGGCACCGCCTTGATCGATGCGAGCTGCCTCTTGACTCCTTGCGAGATCTTGGTGAGCCCGATGCCATTGACTACTACGTCGAGGAGGTGTCTAGCCGTTACCTTTCCGCTGTAGGTGAGGTCTAAGCCACATAGTGAGGCGTTGACCTTCGCCTTCAAGCTACCTTCCGCCTCGCAGAGTTCGTGCACCCTCGAAAAGACCTGATAGCAACCGGGGCAGGTCACGAGCAAGTCAAGGTTGCCCTTCTCAGCAAGCGCTAGGTTCCTAGCGGGAGGACGACGGACGCGAAGCGATCAACGGAGCGGACCGAGTCGGCTCCGCAGCAGTTCCAGCTCTCGAGTTCGGTCAGGTCGATTCCGAGAAGTTTGCTGACCGCTCTTGATGAGGCATCGTGCTCCTTGGCGAAGCTACTGGAGGCGCACCCGGGGTAGTAGGTGAACCTCACTTTGATGATGCCTCCTCGCTCGGCTTGAGGATCTCTGTGAGCTTCGACAACTGTTCTGGATGCGTCATGCTTGGAGTGCGGAGGGTGAGACGGCTCTTTCTCAGAAGCGTTAATCCCAGAAGCACGCTGCGGGCGATTTCTTGTATGTGGGCGAGTCTATTGTAGAGCCTGAAGGTGTCCAGCCTTCCATTCGCGTTGAACCTCCTCGAAGAATGTTTGGTCGATCATGGCTGTCCCGACGACCTCTTTCTGTCCGCTCATCACACAACTGCCACCTGCGTGATCTTTGTTCGCGCCTCAGGAGAAAGCGGTCCCAGCTTCTGGATCCTCTCAGTAAATGTTTGAAAGACGGAAGTCAGCTTGGCATACTGCGGTATTGTCGTTCTAGTTGCGAATACTCGCAGAGACTCGACTCCCGCGTTCGCTACCATTTTCCTTACCTCGCTCACGTGTGCCCTAAATCTCTCTTCACCTAGAACGGTGCCCTCTCCCTCAATCATTATTGCGCCGTCGGCGCCTGCCGAGAATGCTGCGAGAAGATGTCTGGCGTGAAGCCTCCCAACTGATGGCACCTTGACTACGCGCACGTTTGTCGGGTACTGTTTCCTGGAAAGCCCGACCAGGTCGCAGGCGGTGTAGGCCGAAGTTGCGTCAGCGAATGCTATGATTTTGGGTTTCGTTGCGGTTGCCCTTGCGACTCCTTCAATCTCAGCCATCAACTGTGACTCGGTCGAATTCTTGAGGTCGATCGCATCCCTCGGACAGACGGGAATGCATAGCCCACATCCGACACAGGAAACGGACTTCACTGTCACGCCACTCCGCAGGAGCTCTATCGCACGCGTCGGGCAGACCTTCACGCATTCCCCGCATGAGTCGCACCTGTCAAGAATCACATATGCCTTCTCAGGGCTGATTGTCACCACGCCCTTTCCGAGAAGCGACACAGTCCTTGACGCGGCAGAGAGGGCCTCGATTACGGACTCCCTGACGTCCTTCGGTCCTAGGCAACAGCCAGAGAGGAAAATGCCGTCGTTCTCACTGTCGACGGGCCTAAGCTTGTAATGCCTTTCCAATAGGAAACTGTCGGATCCAATGTGCAACCCGAGCTTCTCCGCCAGCTCGGTGGTTCCAGCTTCGGGAAGGATTGCAGGGCAGAGCACCACCAAATCGAAGTCGATCTCAAGCGGCTCTCCGAGCAGGGTGTCTTCCGCCTTGACCATCAGCTCGTCTCCGTTGATGGGCACGACTTCGGCTACACGTCCTCTTACGAACATCACTCCATCCTCTCCTGCCCGCGCGTAGAACTCCTCATACCCCTTACCTGCAGCCCTTAGATCTGTGTAGAAGATCCAAGTCTCAAGATTGGGAACAAGCTCTCTAAGAAGCATCGCCTCCTTCACTGCTGCCATGCAGCAGATCTTGCTACAGTATGGCTGTCCGTTCTTGATGTCACGGCTGCCGACGCATAGTACCCATGCGATCTTGCGGGGGGTTTTTCCGTCGGATGGCCTATAGACGCCATGCTCGATCAATCTTTCGAGTTGGAGATTGGTCACGATGTTTGGATGAGCGCCGAAGCCATATTGGGTCAACATGCTCGGGTCGAATAAGCGAAAGCCGGTCGCCACGATGACCGCGCCGACCTCAATCCTCTTCTGACCCGCTTGATCACGCGGGTTGATCGCTCCATGCCTGCAGGCTTTGACGCAGAGCCAACACTTGGTGCAGTTCTTCTCGTCGATGACGTAGGCATTCGGCACGGCCTGCGGGAAAGGTAGGTAGATCGCTTTCCGGCGAGCGGTTCCCACTTCAAACTCATCCGTAACTTCGACGGGACAAACCTTAGCGCACTCGGCGCAGCCGGTGCACTTGGTCTCATCAACGTAACGCGGGCTTGTTGTCAAGGAAAGTGAGTACTCTCCCGCGGAACCGTCGATAGCAGCGACCTCTGTATTCGTCATCAACTCGATGAGAGGGTGGCCTTTCGTCTCGGCAAGCTTGGGGCTGAGAATGCAGAGGGAGCAGTCGAGTGTCGGGTACGTCTTACTTAGCTGAGCCATATGTCCTCCTATGCTCGGTCCGCGTTCAACCATGAAGACCTTGTATCCTTGGTTCGCAAGCTCAAGCGATGCGCATATGCCTGAAACCCCGCCGCCTATGACCCCCACGTTGCTGTTTACTTTCATCTCTGTGGGTGTGAGTGCTTCAAGGTGGGCGGCTCGACCGACGGCTCCTGCTAAGAGGTCGATCGCCTTGTCCGTCGCGTTGTCCTTGTCGAAAGTTGTCCAGCTGCACTGTTCTCGAAGATTTGCCATCTCAACAAGGTACGGGTTGATCCCCTCACTTGAGCACAAGTCACGGAAGGTCTTCAGGTGCATCCTGGGGGAGCATGAGCCGATTACGACTCTTTCCAATCCGTGCTCGTGCGTTTTCCTTCGAATGAGGTCTTGGCCTGAGCTACTGCACAGATACCTGTGAGTCTCGGCGCACCTGACAAATTGGAACTGTGCAGCGGCGTCTTTCACTTTCTCGACATCGACCGTATTGCCGATATTTCCCCCACAATGGCAAATGAAGACGCCGACTCTCGGCTGACGCGGGCTCATCTTAACATCACGATCGAAGCGGATTCTCGAGTGGTGGTCTATTTTCTTATGTGACGGACTGTATATACTAGTACCGTGCACTTATCGCTTCAGGATTCCTTAGAGCTAGTATGCGGTTACCGCCCCGCCCACCGGCCGCAGATCTGTGAAGACAATTTCGTGTTGTTTCTGCGCATAGTCGGTCAGCCCAACACGGCATTTTTCCACTTCGACCGAGAGCCACTGATGTTCTTTCGAGTAGCACAGGTTCTCAGGGACATCAATTTCGCCCGCGTGCATCCCGGAGATCACCAATCTCTCTCTCAAGCGAATCACTCTGTAAGTACTTGTTGCTAGTCATGCTTGGCAGTCTGGCAAAGGTTCGGGATGGCATGACACTTGCCGCGCCGCAACGTCCTTACCTATCAGGCCCGAGGAGTCTGGGATCACAAGACACACACCCCTAGACACCCCCTGCCGGGACAGATGCCTCTCGAGTTTGGCATCTGCAACAGCGAGAGAGCGCTGCTGAGAGATCTGTGATGATTCTAGGCCGGCAGGCTATCATTCGAGCCTTCAGTAAATCCTTTCGAAGGAGCTTCAGGGGGTAGGATGGTCAAGGACAGGCTTCAATAGATGTTACTGACGCTCGCACATGAAGGATCGCGTGGGGCTGGACAAAAGGTCACTTGCCCTATCGAACCTGACTGGCAAGCACTTCAGCCCATGAGTTTCGATCGTTTAGACCCCTAGCGATGGTGATCGACGGCGGCTCGGATTGGTCATTCACTGCATAATGTTCCAACATGTGGAGCAAGGATTGTCTTCATATGCGATCTGCCGAATGATCCAGTAGGTCTTGCAGTTCTCACATCGGCCTGTTTCGAACCTAGGCAAGATGGTTTCCACCAACTTCCGAGCCTCCGGGTGCAGTGCTTTCAGTTCCCCTCCACATTTTTGGCATCTATGCATCGTCTCCACACTTCCACCTCCCCAACTGAAAGGTACCCTGTTCTAGATTTGATTATGCATCAGAATGACACAAATTAGACCGTGACGAAGCTCAAGTTGATCGTCGGCACGACCAGCAGCCATTCGGCCATAGGTGTGTCCATCAAGCGAGCGGCGCAAGGGGGAAGTCGCCGACGGCCTTCTAAACATGGTAGAGGCGGCCTTCAGAGCGTGCGACCCCTGCTACGTATGCGCTACGCACACCTCACCACTCGAAGTCAGCATCTGCAACAGTGAGAGAGAACCACTGCGAAACCTGCGAAGACCCTTGAGCGATCAGTAGTCAACCGCGCCCTCTTAGTAGCGCTTCTGGACAGACATGCGCTGGTCAAAGTGAGGACACTCGTCCTCGACATAGACAACCTCAACATGGAAGACGACGGCGCAGGCATCTACGTTGCGAGGATGGTGAAGGACGGACTTGGAGGTCAAGGAGCCAGGGGTCAGCGGTCTGAGACACATTGCCTGAATCGCACGACCAGCAGTAAGCGCGATGACAAACAACTGGCCTGGCAGTGTCGAGTGGAGTCCGCGGTTGTCTACTTGGCTTCGAGAAGTGTCTTGATGTGACTGCAGTAGGCCTCGGCTGAGAGAAGAGATTTCAGGTCTTCGTTCAGACTTGACGTCTTGACGACCACGACCCACCCATCTTGGTACGGGCTCTTGTTGATGATGCCGGGGCTGCCCTGTACGTTCTTGTTGACTTCGAGCACCTCGCCCGATACAGGACTGAAAATATCAGACACGGCCTTGACGGACTCAACCGACCCCATGATCTGACCAGCGGTCACTGCTCCACCGATCCCCGGCAAGTCGATGAAAACGATTTCGTGCAGTTGCTTCTGGGCATAATCGGTTAGCCCAACACGACATTTCTCTCCCTCGACCGAGAGCCACTGATGCTCTTTCGAATAGTACAGGCTTTCGGGCACATCAATTTCGTCCACGCGCATCCCGGAAATCACCGATCTTTCTAACAAGCGGGGTACTCCGAATATTTATTGCTAATCGTGTCAAGCAGTGGAGCAGCCATTCGAGATGATACGACACTTGGTCAGCCGTGGCATCCTTGACTATGAAGCTCGCGGGGTTTGGGATCACAAGACCGGCGGGAAAATTCATCTTCCGGACCTTCAGGATCTCAAATTCGATACTCCCACTGAGTTTGGAGGCCTGGGAAGGTACGCGTGCGCCGACCAGCTCTTTCTATCTTCGCTCGCCGCTTGCCTTATTGCGACTTTTCTCTACTTCAGGAGAAAGTTGCGATTCACGCCCATCCGCGTCGAGGCGAATGTGAAAGCCAAGATTGCACTTGTTGGGGGCTGCGGTTACCAATTTTCGGGGGTTAAAACTGTCCTTCTCGTACTGTCGAAGAAAGATGACCTGGCGGTTGCGCGACGCTGTGCGGATCTTGCAGTAGCCTACTGCCACCTGACACAGACGGTCGGAGAAGTTGTCCCGACAAGCGTCAAGTCTGTAGTAAGAGGTCCGGACTCTAGATGGGCCGGGCGGGGGCGCCAAGTGATGCAGCACCCACATCGAGGGATTTCTCGCCATCGGAAGTGAATTAAGTCATGCGGCAGTCATTTCGACAGGGGAAGGGTGATGGAAACGCTTGAACCCGTTCTGGCAGAGCACGCGTTCTTGAGGGGTCTTGAACCGCGGCATCTCAAGATCCTCGTAGGATGCGCATCTAACGTCCGCTTCAACGCCGGGCAGTTTCTCTTCCACGAGGGTGAAGAAGCAAACCAGTTCTACATGATTCGTCAAGGCAAGGTAGCGGTGGAAATACACGGCGCGAAACTGGGGTCCATCGTAGTTCAGACCATTGGAGAGGGCGAGGTGCTTGGCTGGTCTTGGCTCATCCCGCCGTACCGCTGGCGTTTCGACGCTCGGGCCCTTGAGCTGACGCGGGCCATTGCCCTAGATGGGAAATGCCTTCGCACCAAATCTGAAGAGGACCATAGCCTGGGCTATGAGCTGCTGAAGCGGTTCTCAAATATCATCGTGGAACGGCTTGACGCAACAAGGCTACAACTCCTAGATGTCTACAGCGCTCATCCCTGAAAAGCAAGCGATGCAAGACCGGTTGGATTCCAAGAAGGATCCGAGTTTTCAGGTTACCGTCTCTCACAAGCAGATGCCCATGTCTTCTCGGAAAGCTAGCTCCATAGAGCAGGGGCTGTTAGTTGCGGTGCAGGTCCTTTCCCCATATCGCCGTGCTCGCTTGTCTCATGAAATCTTTTATGATCGATACTAGAGTCGTGCTGCGCAAGTGAGGCAGAATCTAGAATGAGCAAGAACGAGTCCAAAGACAGACAAAGCGTCAAGAATGAACTCACGAGCGCCATCAGGCAGAGCAAGGAACAAAGAAAAGCGATTACCGCGGAACTCACCGCAAGAGGACCTCTCACTATTCCTCAATTGGCAGATGTAACCGGACTTCCTCCTGAGGAGGTGCTACAACACATTCTGGTAATGATGAAGTCGGGACAAGTTGTGGAGGCAGGAGAGAAAGACGGCGGGTACGCCTACGATGTCAAACGCTAGCTTGGCGGGAACGTTCGGTCGCGATGAGTTGTATCAGGTTCTCATGAACGCGTTCTTTCCTTCTTGTCAGCGTAGACGACGAACATGTAGAGCACGAAGAACGTTGTTATCAGGAGTCGAAAGATAGCTTCCAGCGGCGCAGGAATCACGAGACTGAAGCCGTAGCCACCGCTTGGTGCTCCTCCTCCGCCCCCTCCGCCACCGCCTGGGAAGATTGCACCTGCGAACCCTGTAGCGATTATGTACAGCGCTGCTATGCCGAGTGCTGTCTTGAAGTTGTTCTTCACGAATGAGACGCTTCGCCCTAGAGCGCTCAGGGCTCCAACGTCATCAAGGGTTGCTGATTGCACCCAGAATACCGTGAACAGAAACACTAGTCCGGCAAATGTGACGACGATTAGCCAGACTCCGATCGTGTTGCCAACGGCGGCGATGATCTGTGAGATGTCAGGCGCGATAGGATAGCCTGGGGGGACTGAGATTGGAGGAAAGGCGCCAGGGATGAAGCGGATGATCAAAGGTAGGAGAACGGCAAACGTTGCCACAATACCGAGTACGACCAGTACTATGTAGATCACAGCGAGAATGACGATACCTCCTAGAATTCTTCCGAAGTACGTCTTGGTTCCCGACCAGAAGTCGTTGAATACGGTCTTCCCGTTCAGTGTAACGTTCTTGTTCATTGCAGCCCAGCCCGCAAGCACATAGGCGTATGCGACCACGGCGAGGATGATGATAGCGGCGATTGCCAGGAGGACCCCTGACCCCAGAACTGAGAGCGGTGCTGGACTGTTTGCAGCAGCGATCAGTATCGGTGCGAAGATGTACAGTCCAGCGAGCGCGAGCCCAACCGGAATCAAGTACGAAAGGATCAGAGGTGGAAGAAACAAGAT
>Ga0315312_1003046_pt1 | contig 11054 bp, 10 predicted proteins | sample TDP7_MG_FD_203629 | JGI IMG/M metagenome (GOLD analysis project Ga0315312, IMG submission 203629) | Freshwater sediment microbial communities from Lake Towuti, South Sulawesi, Indonesia - TDP7 | ecosystem: Environmental > Aquatic > Freshwater > Lake > Sediment | place: Indonesia: South Sulawesi... | reverse complement strand
ATGTTGAGAAAAATTACGAGGCGATCTTAAGAAAAATACGCCTGACTATGCCTGAGTCCAGAATCTTAGGTGTTCTGATACAGCAGATGATTCCAGTTGGCAAAGAGGTGATCATAGGCGCAGTTAGAGACCCCCAGTTCGGTCCGCTGTTAATGTTCGGTTTGGGAGGGATATACATCAACTTCTTGAGAGATGTTTCATATCGCCTGTGGCCCTTAACGAGGTCTGAAGCCAAGGAGATGGTTGAAGAAACTAAGGCGTATACGCTTCTTAGGGGAGTCAGAGGCGAACCTCCCTCAGATATTGACTCGGTTATAGACATGATTCTCAGAATTTCACAGATTATGGGCCGGTTCAAGGAGATCGTCGAGATGGAGATTAACCCATTATGCGTGTATGAAGAAGGGAAAGGCTGCTTTGCAGTAGATATAAGAATGACAATCTCGCAATAGATGATTGCTGGAAAGGAGAGAAATCTTGTCCAAGCAGATAGTCTACGTGGCGTCTACGGAAGAGTTAGCTGGAAAAAGCGTCATCACTATATCATTAGCTTTGAAGGCAAAGGAGTTAGCGAGAAAGGTTGGTTATTTCAAACCCATCGGCCTAGGAACCGCGTTAAGCTCCACAGGAGAAATCATTGACGAAGATGTTGAAACAATGAAGGAAATTCTGGGGCTTGAATGTGAAACTGAGCTTATCTGCCCCCTCATTCTCGGAAGAGGTGAGTTTCTAGAAGGCTTTGATAGGACAAAAATCTCCAGTTACGCCAATAAGATTGGCACATCATATCAAAAAGCATCTGAAGGCAAAGGAGTCATGCTGATAGAGGGGCCTCCTAACCTATCGATCGGATCCTTCTTATGTTCTCCCGTACCGAAACTGGCTGCAGATTTTAACGCCAAAATATTGCTCGTGGCGAGGTTTAAGGACGATTTCGTTGTTGATGAGCTCCTTCAAGCTCGAGACTGTTGTGTAAAGTGGGGCGTTTCACCTCTCGGAGCCATATTGAACCGTGTTCCAGTAGATAAGAGAGCTAGAGTTGACCAGGTGGTCAAGCCGATCTTGGAGGAAAACGGACTTGATGTTCTCGGGGCCATTCCAGAAGACAAAGTATTGAGCTCCTTAACAGTCAGAGAAGTCTGTGAATCTCTGCGCGGTGAGATACTTGCTGGTAAGGGAGGCATTGAGAAGATGATCCAAACTTTCCTTATCGGCGCTATGACGGTGGAGAGTGCTGTCAGATACTTCCGAAGGGCAACGGACAAACTCGTAATCACCGGAGGCGACCGAACTGACATCATATTTGCCGCCTTAGAGGCCGGGACTTCGGCGTTAATCCTAACGGGAAACCTTCATCCGAGTGTGAAGGTACTTCCCCGCGCAGACGATTTGGGGGTCCCTATCATCTTGGTGCCGTATGACACGTACGCTACTCTGCAATTGATCCAAGGAATCGTAGGTAGGATTAAGCCTCGAGACAAAATAAGGATCAACATAGCCAGGAAGCTATTCGAAGAGAACGTGGACTGGAAACGAATTCTGATGTAGCCCATGCCAATCTGATCGAGAGAATGAAAGTTGCCTGAAGGAGAAAAACACCTACCCCCAGGGCAAACGGTTATCAAAAAGATGCTTGCAAGGCACATCGGCATCGTTCCGAAATCTAGCCCCGATGCTTGGAGCCTAGAGATTTACGGACTGGTGGAAAAGCCTCAAACCTTAATCTGGAATGAACTCTTAAAATTGCCCAAGGTCACCAGGATATCAGACTTCCATTGCGTTGAAGGATGGAGTGTACTTGATAACAAGTGGGAAGGCGTTCTCTTCAAAGAGATTACGAATATAGCCAGACCCAGAAGGGAAGCCAGATACGTGACATTTGAATGTGATGACGGATATACCACGTCCCTGGATCTGAGTGATCTCTTAGATGACGACGTGTTGCTGGCTTACAGGCTTAACGATGAAGATTTAGAGCCGGAAAACGGTGGACCATTGAGACTTGTCGTACCGAAGAAGTATGCCTATAAAAGCGCAATGTGGCTGAGGAGAATAAAATTCACACCCAAAAAGGAGCTCGGATACTGGGAAAAGAGGGGATACAGCTACACAGGTGATCCATGGGAGGAAAACAGATACGAAAAAGGCGCTAAGCCTAGAGAAAAGGTTCTTCATGAATGAAATATTTCGTAGACTAGCTGTGCTTTCCTCCTTCCAATCTTTGGAACCTCCTGAAGCTCCTCCACCGAGGCACAGGCTACCCTAGAGATTGTTTTGAAATGCACTAGAAGGTTCTCTGCCAAGCGGTCTCCAATATATGGAAGGGATGAGAGGACATACTTCTTACGATCCTTTATCGGTAAGTCCGCTCTCGCAGGCTTCTTATACCACTTTGCATCAGGAAGCTTATCGTTCAATCCGGAAGATTCCCTCTTAATCAGGATCTTCATGAAGGCTTTGAAAGCGGTGTCACTTTCAACGTGTACAATCGGGGTATTATAGACGTAAACTATCTCTAAGTAGGCTCCCATGAGCTGAGACCAGTGCACCAAAAGATCGCGTTCAGACCCGAAGTCGATTGCCGTCAAATAGTCTTCAAAGTTGCCATGCACTAGAAGTATCCTCCGTTTTACTGGATAGCCCAATACCTCCTCGGCCTTCATCATCCTAAGAAGCTGATCCCATAGCCTGTTGGACCTAACAGAAGACAGGAAATCATTAATAGTCTTCCTCTCTATGATTACGGCGCCGTAATCAGAGATCGCCACGTAATCGCCTATAGGTAGTTGGGTGAGATTGATCTCCTCACATACGTCATCAAGTACCCCTGCCAAATGCCTCTCCCTGTAATCAACAAGAAGCTTCAACTCAGTTCACCATCTCCCAATCAAGTCTGACCAAACTAAGAAGAATTGCTCCCTTATGAACACTAAAGAATAAAAGCTATGATTTGCTTAGAGAATTGCTGTGATGAAGTTGAACTCAGCACCTCATCCAAAAGCAAGGTTCTATACACGCCTGAGTGAACAGGATTTTCTAGGTTTGACCATCTGGCCCGGAAAGACTGATCCGGCAGCGGAGGTTATCGTTGTGCAAATTCGTCGCAGAGAAGGAGGCAACTGGGAGACTGTTGGAAGGTTAGCGGTTTACAGGTCGCCGGACGGAACGTACTCGAAGCTTCCTGAACGCGAGTGACATCTTTCCCGTCCAGGTCAAACCTTATATTATCCTTATTTTTCTAAGGTTATCCATTTTATCAAGGTGAAGAAGTATGGGGCGAACTCTAAATGTTGGCATCATAGGCGTCGGGACAATCGGAAAGGCCCACTTACAATCATGTCTAAACCAAAATAACGTTAAGGTTGTAGCCATATCCGATGTCAACGATCAAGAGCTGAGATCGACAGCCAAGAGATTCAGGATAAAGGAACGTTTTGTGGACTATAATGATCTTCTAGCCCTCGACAAAGTACACGCCGTAAGCGTATGTACGCCGCCCTTCAACCACGCCAAGATCACCTGTGATGCGGCGTCCGCTGGCAAGCATGTCCTCTGCGAGAAACCTATGGCTATGAATGCCTCTGAAGCCAAGATGATGGTTGAGGCATGCAGGAAGGCTGGTGCAAAGCTAGGAATCGCCAGTGCGCGTGGCAGGTTCGATCCGGCTGTCGAGTTGGCTAGGCAATACATCTCTGAGGGTAAGCTTGGAAAAGTCTATTATGGAAGGGTCAGCTTCTTCCGGAGGAGGGGACGTCCAGGAATAGACATCCTAGTTGATTCCAAATGGTTCATCGACTCGTCCAAGGCTGGCGGAGGCTCGTTTATTGATATTGGATGTTATGATATAGATGCGATGCTTTACCTTTTGGGAAGCCCGCAGCCTTACGCTGTGAGCGCTATGACGTTCCGAGGCATAGAGGACCTGCCAGAACTTGGCACAAAGTTCGATGTGGAAGAACATGCATCTGTTTTTGTAAGATTTGCAGAGGGCGCCACCGTCACATTTGAATCAGCTTGGGCATCCAACATGGAGAGCGGTGAAAATACGATCATCTTGGGATCAAAAGGCGGGCTAGAATTGAACCCGTTCACCTATTATACGAAACAGAACGGTGAACTCGTTGCCATTAGAATGGACCTGGACAGGAGAAGAGCAATGATGCGCTCAATGGATATGCTCGTAAGTGATTTTGCAGCGGCCTGCCTTGAAGATAAGACGCCCAAAACTCCAGGAGAAGACGGGTTAAAGGTCATGCAGGTCATAAGCGCAGCCTACGAATCTGCGAATCTTGGAAGAGAAGTGGAGATACAGTCAGTATAACCGATGGTTCATCCAACTAGACTCCTTAGTTCTGTTAGTTGATACATGTTTACTTGTCTTTGGTCTATGAATACGAAGGTTTCACTCAGACGGTTTGGTGATTGTCGAGATGGGCTTTATTCCTTTCAGACAGGTACACCTGGGCTTCCATACCTCGCCCTTGATAGAGGATGTCGGCTCTGAGCTTGATCCTAGCGAATTCATTAGAACATCCCGGAGAGTTCACATGAGAAAACGTCAAAGATGCTCATCTGAAGACCTGCTTTCCGCGCCTAAAACGAGTTTATCCCTTTTTTATCTTAAAGCTTAAATTCCAAGACTCGATCGTAGTTAGTACAATGGATAGATGACTCGTGGGGCGATAGCACATCCTAGCTCTTAGAGGGAAGATCTTTTCCATATTATCAAGAGAACTTAATGCACGGATACCTCAGTTCCATCCATACAGCATAGATTACGATATGATCTCGTATGTCTACCGGGACCTGATCAACTGGTTCACGGTTAAGTGGAACATCGACGAATCTCATTCCATACCTACTATGCTGGACAGATATGCTGAGGAGAAATCCGAAGAACTGAACGCATTCCTAAGCCTCTGGTTAGACCACTGGCTGGATAAATGGAGAGAACGTGTAAGAATCCTTCACCGAAAGCCGAAAATTCCCAAAATGAGTCTCGAACGGGCTAATAAGTCTATGAAAGTCTACAAGGAGATGGATCACAACGGAGAGCTGAAGGATACATTAGTAAGAAAACTCATAAATCACGGAGAGATCTGCATGACCGAACAGATAGCCGAAAATCTGATTGTGGAAGAGATTGCGAAGTTTATTCCAAGACTAGATGAAGGACACAAAATGGCAGGTTTGAATCCTTTAGAGATCCTTAACAACTTGATACCCAGGATATCCAGGCTGTCTAAGGAGAAAGGCCCCCTCGTCTACCTAAGAATTAGAACCAGCATGTTCTAGACTCAACAAATTTTCACGAATTTCTCGCACCGAGGAATATGGTCTCCTGTTCTAAGGAATAGAACAGTCGTTCTAACGCTTAGCATTAAGTTCCCGCAGTGCCTATTAAGCTAAGAGCTCATTAAACCGCATTAGGAAACCTAAGGGCCGAAGTAAGAAAGGGGCGAATATTGCTCAGAGAGAAAGGACATACGTTTATGGGCGTTCACATAGAAGCCTCAAAAAGAAAAAACAGAACAGCATATGTACATTTAACGAACTGGCACTATTGGAAAACTAGAGGATGAGGGTTGTTTTGGCGGACGAAACGAGACGTGAAATCGGTAAATATCTTTCAGGAGTGATTTGGGAGGTCTACCTCTACATCTTAACCTCAAACGAACCAGTCGGGGTGAGGGATGTGTGGAGGGGCCTAAGGCTTTCAAGCCCTAGTCTAGCACAGTATCACATCAACAATTTGCTGGAAGCTAAGCTTATAGCTCAAGCCGCAGATGGTAAGTACGTTGCCGAGGAGAAGGCTAGAATAGATGCCTTAAGGAACTTCGTCCTTCTCAGAGGCCGCCTAATATCTAGAATGACATTTTACGGAGCGTTCACACTCGGCCTCTTCGCTGTATACCTCTTCGTTTGGCCCTTCAAGTGGGACCTTCGGGACTTCATCGTTTTGATTGTTTGCATATCCAGTATGGCCGCCTTCTTTTACGAGGCCTACAACCAACATAAAGGTTTAAGGACAGACGCTCACCTACGGAGAGGTTAAGCGGCGTCACCTGTTCAACAGTTTTGAACGCCTGTTCTAACGCTTAGCATTAAGAGTAGCCTTTCTCTACTATTCTACAAGAAAAATGAATGATGGATCGGTCTGAGGGGATCTCGTTGCATAATATGCTTGGAGTGAACGGGTTCAGGTTTCCAACGGTTGGACGGAAGCTTCTTCTTCAAGGTTCGACTGGCTTCATTCTTGGAACAATTCTAGGTTTAACACTATTCAGTATAGTGGGTCTACCCAAAATATTGGAGCCTTGGAGCGGTTTAGCCTCCCGTCGGACGCTACTAACATTCTCGTCTTATGAAGACCTGAGAGGCTTCTTGAATAGAAGCACCTCGCCTCCGTATTTCTATTATGAGGGAGTAAAGGGGGTTCCCGTTCCCCTCGTCGATTTCGCTGTTTCTACTGCCGAACTAGCTTCAGGTGCGTCTTCTATTGAGTATTCGCGGACGAATATCCAGGTTGAGGGCGTTGATGAGGCCGATATGATAAAATCTGATGGCGAGCATATCTATTTGGTCTCTGGTCAAAGTTTGATCATCGTTAAGGCGCACCCGCCTGAAAATGCTATGGTTCTATCTCGAATCAGCTTCAACGGGACCATAATTGGCCTCTTTATTAACGGAGACAGACTGGTAGTCTTCGAGCAGGATTACGGCTACTGGATTTGCAGGTCTGAGAAGGAGTCCGCGATGATAGTTTGCCCGATATTCGAGGTCAAAACACACTTCTTGATCTATAACGTGGAAGATAGAGCGAAACCCATGCTGGCAAGGGAGATATCGGTAAACGGTAGCTACTTCACTTCCAGGATGATTGGAAACCACGTTTACTTACTGGTTAGCCAACCTGCCGGCCTCATAGAAGACGAGGTATACCTGCCAGTCGTCAAGTATGACGATCGATTGGAAAAGGTAGATGCGTCAAGAATATACTATTCCAACATCTCAGACTACTATTACGCCTTCACAACGGTTCTCGCGGTTGACATCGTGAATGCTGAAGCGCCGAAGTTCGAAGTCTTCCTCGTTGGAGCCACAAGCGCCGTCTACGTCTCCATGGATAACATTTACGTGGCGATTCCCAAGATGCCGATATTCTATAAAGAATCTACAGTCCAAGAGACGACGGAGATCCACAGAGTACGCATCACAGGCGGCGAGATAGAATATGAGACTAGCGGGGTTGTTCCAGGCCGAGTCTTAAACCAGTTCTCAATGGACGAATACGAGGGACACTTCAGGATAGCGACAACAACGGGACAGATGGCGTGGAACCCTGAAGAGGCAACCTCGAAGAACCACGTATACGTGCTTGACACGAACCTGAATATCACGGGCAAGATCGAGAATATCGCTCCTGGGGAAACTATATACTCAGCTAGGTTCATGGGTGGAAGGGGCTATCTGGTCACGTTTAAGAAGATAGACCCATTCTACGTGATCGACTTGAAAGATCCAGCGAATCCAACGATCCTGGGTAAGCTTAAGATAACCGGCTACTCAGACTACCTCCACCCATACGATGAGAACCACATAATCGGCATCGGCAAGGAAACTATCGAAGCCGAAGAGGGTGACTTCGCATGGTATCAGGGAGTGAAGATCTCGCTCTTCAATGTCAACGATGTCGAGAATCCCATAGAGATAGACAAATATGAGATAGGCAACAGAGGAACAGACTCGCCAATCCTCAGAGATCACAAAGCCCTGCTATTCGACAAGAACAGGAATCTCCTAGCAATTCCAGTCTTGGTCGCCGAGATAAACGAAAAGCAATATCCGAACGGCGTCCCTCCCGACGCATACGGAGACTTCGTCTGGCAAGGCCTCTACGTCTTCAACATATCCGAAAACGGACTTGCACTTAAAGGAAGGATCACCCATATAGAAAACGTTGCCGAATACCTGAAAAGCGGCTTTTACTTCGACTCAAACTACATGGTGGAGAGATCTCTCTACATCGACAACGTGCTATACACGATCTCGAGCAGGAAGATAAAGATGAATAACCTGGCAGACCTGGGCGATCTCGGCGAGATACAACTTCCTTAATCTTTGCCCCACCCATGGTCTCCCAGTTTGAAGATGCTTGGCAACATCTTGGCCCATAGGAGAATCAGCGATAGTGTTTCCTATCTAGCTTCTTTGTTCTTGTCTGGAACCGATGCTTTGGGTCTTACGGTGTCCCCCGGAAGATCGAATGTATTGCTGTTAAGGTATCACAGATCGTAATGGCAGATCAGGCTCATCTAATCAATGGGTGTCAGAATCACCTTAATGCTTTCTTTTCTCTTCATCTTCATGAAACCTATCTTCCATTCAGTCAGCGGCAATATATCAGAAACGAGAGGTTCAGCTTTGACTAAACCCCTCGACAGAAGCTTTAACGCTTGATTCCACGATGTCCACTTCTGTCCGATGCTCCCTCGTATGGTTACTTCCTTATAGGCTACCGTGTCAAAATCCAACTCGAAAGCATGGCCAGTTAGACCGATCTGCGTGTAATATCCGCCACGACGGACAAGACGGAATCCCATCCGAACAGCATCCGGAGAACCGGAACATTCAATGAAGACATCTGCGCCATCGCCATCGGTCAGTTCAGAAATAACCTCCCAGGGGTCTCGCTCCTCAATGTTGATCACAAGATCCGCCCCCAGCTTCTGGCCAGCATCAAGTCTATCCCCATCTAGTCTAGTTCCCAAAAGAATAACTGAGGCTCCTTCAGCCTTGGCAAGTTGAAGACTGAGCAAACCGATCGCACCCGGCCCAGCAATAGCGACAATGTCTCCCGGTGAGATAGCCGTCTTTTCGGTTACCCCATTGACACAGGCCGCCAAAGGCTGTGAAAGAGCACCAGAAATAAAATCTACGTTATCGGGTAGACGATGCACGATGCGACTGGGTACAACGCAGTATTTCGTGAAGGCGCCATTAAACCAGTACCCGATAACGCGCCTATCTGGGCAGATATTGTAGTTCCCAGTGAGGCAGCAAATGCATTTGCCACAAATGTACGCAGAAGTCTCGCTGGTAACCCTGTCACCAGGCTTCCACTTTGTCACCGATGAACCGACTTCAGCCACTACCCCAGTGAATTCATGCCCGATAATCACGGGAGGCTTTATAGGTAATGTCCTCTCGCCGTCGTATATGTGGATGTCTGAGCCGCAAATTCCAGCTGCCTTAACTTCGATCTTAACATCATCAGGTCCCAGCACAGATTCAGGCATATCCATGAGCTCCACGTTTCCCTGACCATGCGCGTACTTAACTACAGCTCTCAGGGTTCTATATCCCTCCTTTCCACATTTGGTCATCAGAGGATTGTTGGGTAGACTCGCCTGGGATGATAGCGGCGACGATTCCCTCAATCAACTCCTGCTCATCCCAAGTTGGCGGGCCCGAACCAACGCGCGCGACCACCAAGTTGAGAGATGGAATCACGTAGCATCTATTCGATCTATAGCCCGACAATGCAAACGCATCCCTAGGGATTCCCGGCCAGCATGTGCCCTTTGTATTTACCCAGAACGTATAACCGTAGTTTGGATTGAGATCCTGTGACGTTTTCGTGGCTAAGTCTATCCACCATCTAGGAATCAACTGCTGTCCGTTCCAGAGACCCTTATGTAGGAGAAGATAGCCTAAGCGCGCCAATTCTCTAGCGGATATGTGTATGCCCGTGTGAGCATTTGTGTGGGGTCCGATGAATCCGCTTCCACCCTGCATGTCCCAGCTGAGGTTCTCTATGCCGATAGGATCGAAGACACGTTCCTTGAGGTACTCATTCATTTCCCGGTTCATGATATTCCAGAAGATCAGGGAGAGATGAGCGAAAGCAGGATCGCTGTAGTCCCAACTGGTGCCTGGATCTGCTGAAAGTTTGTCGACCCATTTGCTGTATCTGTTCGGGCATCTCCCAAGAGCATGTTCAAATGGGCCGTAGCCAGTTCCCGTTGGCACGCCCAAGATCCCCATTTTCTCACCTGGGATGCCAGACGTCATCGTGAGAAGATGTCTTATAGTAATGTGTTCCTTGCGGGAATCCGTGAGTGGATAGCCTTCCAGAATGTAAGGGTAGGCCCGACTGTCCAGATCGATATTTTGATCATGCGGAAGCCTGTTCTGGCGGCTATCCTCGAGGAGGAGACCCCACGCCGTCCCAGTAAATGACTTTGTCCCGGACCAGATGTCGAATCGGGTTGGAATTAGCACATTGAAAGTATAAATCTCCCTCACCAGATAACCGTGCCGAACGATGGCGATCGCCCAGGAGTCGCCGTAGAGAAATTCCTGCACTTGCCTAACCAAGTTGAGCTTTTCGGGATCCATGCCTGCTAGAACGCGGACTTCCTCTGGCTTATCGATCCAACGCCAACCGCCTTTCGATTCTGGCGGCGGATAGTACAATTCGGCTTCAGAAAATGCGTTTCTCACACACGCTTCCTCCTGATTAACTCAGCTCGGTTGTACTATGTGTGAATAAGAGATAGCTCCCTAAGGTTTTTAAATCTGCGGTGCAAGGAGAGGAAACTCTCAAGAGTGACCAGTCTATCTGCTCCATCGTGGTCTGAGGAGAGATCTGCTCACATAGACTCTGTTCGCTGCGGGACGATAGCGAGTAGGTATAGGAAATATTTTGGCAGTCTTTGAGAAGATCGGCGAAGCCGAATTATCTCCGCGTTCTCAACCTTTCTACACGTCGTTTCTCAGTTTGAGTAACTTCGCTATGTTCGCATCCGCATCTATCTCTGGTATGATCTTTCCTTTGCTTGATGTGAAGAGCGTCGTCACTCCGGGGCCATGTCCAGAGGTTACGCAATCGCTATGTACAATTATGCCGATTGAGACGGCTCCCTTCCGGTAGATCCTTCCATATGAATGGTCTGCGTCCTGGATGGCCACAAGGTCTCCAAGCCTGAGGTCTTCCAAGCCATACTCGCCTTTGACGCTTTCATCGAAGAGCTGAATGTCGTAATCACCTG
>Ga0315312_1003045_pt1 | contig 11056 bp, 7 predicted proteins | sample TDP7_MG_FD_203629 | JGI IMG/M metagenome (GOLD analysis project Ga0315312, IMG submission 203629) | Freshwater sediment microbial communities from Lake Towuti, South Sulawesi, Indonesia - TDP7 | ecosystem: Environmental > Aquatic > Freshwater > Lake > Sediment | place: Indonesia: South Sulawesi... | reverse complement strand
GCGTACCAAATTCGGTAGGATGTGGGCAATAGCTCTTGCACGGTATGCTTATCTGTGACGGTTCATTAAGGTCGCTTGGTGATTTTGCATCCAGAAAAGGGTGTGAATGTTCTTGAACAAGTCTCCCCTGTTTGTGGTTTTGATTGTAACCGTGGCCGTGGCTTCAATTGTTACCGCAGGGTTAGCTGGTCTCCTAAGACTCACAGAATCGGCTTATTCCGATCTATTGTCTAAGTTCAATGATATCTCGGTAAAGTATGAAACTCTACAGGATAGTCACTACAGATTATCGAAAAGATACGATGAACTTGAAGAACGGTACAAATGGCTAGATACATCCCTACAAACTAAGAGAATCCCCTCCATAAGTGAGTTGAAACTGTGGTTGCAGAATGATAAAACAAACGAATACGGATATAAAGAGCAAGACTTTACCTGTTTCCACTTTACCGTATTGTTGATGCTTCACGGCAGAGCACAAGGTTACGACTTAGGGGTTGTAGCAATCTACGGGGAGAGCAACAAAACAGGGGAACCCATCTCTCACAGCATAAACGCTGTCATAACGACTGAAGGTCTGGTCTATATTGAACCCCAGCTTGACGAGGTCTGGTGGCTCAGCGGTCATTCAGAAATGATGAATGGAACGTTATACAGATTTCCAATGTTCGAAGGCCTCATCTACGTCAAAGATATCTCTATACTATTTGAATATTGATAGATCAAATGCCTCATCCCAGTTGCAGTTAATAGGTACTTAAAAAAAGTTTCGGAACCGGGTTCAGGGGATCCTACCAGTCGAGTCATTAGCGATGCCGGGATCCTATTCATCAAGCGTACCTCTTGTCAGGATCTTCCTGATTCTATATGCTATTAGACCGCCTGATATCATAGCGGAAACAGCAAATCCCAACACCGCATAAAGGGGCAAGGTCAATGGGGCTATCCTTATGCGCACCCAAGGCGCATGAGCTGGAAGGAATGACTCTACGTTTTGAGTAAGGAGTGATTCCAGCAGGATACCGATTAGAAGAGGTGAGAGGAAAGAGAACAATATTCCAGTAATCAGAAGATAGATTGGCACGAACGGTATGTGGGTTGGGACATAATAGCGCTCTGGATTCTGTTTCCACAATTTGATGGTGTAAACTCTTCTGTTGATCCACCATGCCATAATCCCTCCGATGAGGCTACCGCAGCTTGCAGCCCAGAGGGAACTGCTGGTAAACATAGGAGAGATCCTTTCAAAAGCGATGTAGCTAACAATAAAGAAGAGAAAGCCTAAGGAGAGTGGCAAAAGAAACCAAGCTTCGGACACATTTCTGACTATTCCTCCGCAACAGTAATTGACCTCTTCGACATTGACCTTTGCGCCGCAGCTTGGACATACCATGAACCTTACCTTCCTAACCAAATGCGCGGCATAGATCCATAGTACATGGCTAACTATGTATGAGAATATCATCAGATAGAACAGTAGTTCATAAATCGTGGTTCCATAACCCAAGGATCCAACCGCTGATAAAGCCAGACCAATAGTTCCAATCCAGCAATAGTAACTGATCAACGCAAACAGAGAACCCTTCTCTAGCTCTCTGCTTCTTCGAATATCAGCAAGAGAGATAGCTACGATGAGGAATGAGAATAGAATCACCAGCCAGAACCATTCTTGATTCCATGGCGGAGAGTAGGTTGAGCTTACTAAGAAGAAATCGCCTTTGCCTTCAGTTGAGTCAACTAAAATGTAGTATCTTCTTCCGATATCGGCTGAGAAGTAAAGAGCTCCATATAGACTCTTTCCATGAAGGCGAAGTCTGTAGGTCATTTCAGGAAGAAGATCATAATATAATACGAAGACCCATATCCTCAGCTTTGGATTATCAGTGGCACCTACCCTCAGAACCACTCTATCATCCTTTCTAAGATCAACATGGAAAGTCGCTTTTCCGCCTTTCAAAGGTATGGTTTTGGAATTGTTCTCTTTTAGAGGTTGACTGATATCAATATAGAACCTATAGCTGGTAATGTTCTCAAGGGAGTTTGCAACCTTGAATTGAACCTCGGCTCTGACACTCGCGTAGTAGATATAAGGCTCTGGCAACCATACAACAGCCAATCGCGTTCTGTTTACCTGACCAACGGCTTCCACATTTAACACAGCCTCTTCAGGATCAGGTTCGATAAAGAAAGACACCAGGGACTGCTCAGGGGCCTCAATCATGTATCTCTTAGAGCCTCCTGGCGGAAGAGAATCAAAATAAAGGATACCGCTTTCTACATAAGTAACCGATCCATTTCCAAGCGTAAATCTTCCTTCATAAGCCTCGGGTGACGAAAGGAAAGAGCTCCCAACCACATTGTAGGGCAGTAGACTAGATGTGGTCTGAGGAAAACTATTACTAAATAGGACAACAAGTAACGCTACTTGCAGGCAGAATAGGGAAGCTCTGAAGATACGAAGACTACTCGCGGACAATTCCGTTTATGTCTGACTCTCTGACGGATTTAAGCATTCTGAGTGTAAGCTCACGTCATAGAACTTAGGTCGCGACTGTTACACGTATGAACGGCAAAGGTTTGCCCTTGAGAACTTTCATGTGCCCAGCAACTGCCCATGATCTACACGCAATGTTATAGGGTTCTTTCTTCACGTAGCATCGTGTAATCAGACTTTTACTATTAGTTCTCAGCGTAAGGTATCTCAGACCAAGATGAGAATACAATATGAGTTAGAAAATCTTAAAGAAGGATGAAGCGCCCATATTCATCTTGACTGCGTGGCTCATACTATCTTGGGTAGAGGAAACAAGCAGCCTTCCGTCCAGAACCAAGCTCTGTTAAAGGCGGGACTTCTTTCTTGCACATTGGCATGACATGGGGGCACTTGTGGCTGTACATGCATCCTTGCTCAGCTCGCAGCTCCTCAAACGTCACTTCTTTTATCTGAGCAGCGTCTTTCCACCTTTTGGTTGGATCAGGGATGGGGATTGCGTTGACCAGGTTCTGGGAATAGGGGTGTAGAGGGTCCTTGACGATGGATTTGGCGTCGCCTATCTCCACAATCCTTCCGTGACACAGAACGATTATCTCGTCGGCTACGTAATGGGCTATGTTGAGATCGTGCGTTATGTAGAGGCATGACATCTCGATTCTCTCCTTGAGGTCTTGCAGATTGTTAAGAAATATGGATCTAAGAGAGACATCTATCATCGACACCGGCTCATCTGCTACTACAAGTTTAGGCTTCATTAGGAGTATTCTGACAAGCATTAATCTCTGCCTTTCACCGCCGCTGATCTGGTGAGGATATCTTCCAAGCAGGTCCTCTGGTCTTAAACCCATGGCTCTCATGGACTCTATAACCATCTTGTGAGCCTCTTCTGATGAGGATGCGAGACCGAACTTCTTGACCGCCTTGAAAAGCACGCGGTCAACCCTGTAAAAGGGATTGTATATGCCGTAGGGATCTTGGAATATTACCTGCACATTATGTCTGTAGGTTTTCTTGTCTTTCTTGAGCCAAAGTCTTGTATCTTTGCCTTTGTATAGGACTTCGCCTGAGGTCGGTTCGAGCAACCCTAGGATAATACGGGCTATTGTAGTCTTACCACTTCCACTTTGACCGACAAGAGCCACTATTGTTGGTTTTTTTCCCAGTATGGTGAAGGAAACCTTGTCCACGGCTCTTATGGTCTTCCTTTCTGTGAGCCCTAGGCCTCCACCTATTGTGTATTCCTTTGTGACATTTTTAAGCTCTAGGAGAGGTTCTTCCATGAGATCACCCCAGTAGGTGGCATGCAGCGTATCTTCCCGGACTCATCTCTTTAAGAGGAGGTTCATCGTGAGGGCATACAGGTATGGCGTAAGGACATCTTGGATGGAACCTGCAGCCCGGAGGCCAATCCAGTGGGCTTGGGGCTAGTCCAGGTATGCCTTGCACAGCCTCTTTTTCTATGGAGGGTATGGCTGCTACTAAGAGCTTACTGTAGGGATGTAAGGGGTCTCCGAATATGTCATAAACCGACCCTATCTCTGCAATCTTCCCCGCATACATTACTGTAAGCCGATCAACTATTTGGGCATGGGCCGCCAAGTCGTGAGCTACGAAGATGACTGTTATCCCGTAGATGTCCCTCAGGTTTGCTATGCTCTGAAGGATGCCTTTCTGGACAACTACGTCTAGGGCAGTCACAGGTTCGTCTGCTACTATAAGGCTTGGTTTGAGTAGGATCGCCGTAGCTATGATAACTCTTTGTTTCATTCCCCCGCTGAGTTCATGTGGGTACATGCCAGCTACTTCCAAGGGTAAACCAACTTCTTTGAGGCTAGATATAGCCATATTACTAGCCTCTTCTTTGGGCGTGCTCATATGTGAAGTGACGGCGTCCACCATCTGTTCCTCAATCTTCAAAACTGGGTTCAACGAGCTCATTGAGCCTTGAGGTATGTATGAGAGTTCTGTCCATCGCAATCTCCTCATCTCCTCCTCTTCCAAGCTGAGCAGATCTTTTTCCTTGAACATGATCTTACCGCTCTTGATGTACCCCGGAGGCATAATGACCCTCAAGATCCCCTCGACGAGTGTGGATTTGCCACAACCAGATTCACCCGCTATCCCAAACACCTCATTTGAACCAACTGAGAAAGAGACGCCATCTACCGATCGGACATCTCCAAAGATGCTCTTGTAGTAAACCCTTAAGTCCTCCACTTGGAGTATGCGGTCCGTCTTCCTCACATCCCTGTAATCTTCTTAAGCCGAGGGTTGAACGTCTCTTCCACGCCAACATTGATTAGGTTTAGCGAGATGAAGATGAGGACAAGGAAGGTGGTGGGAGCAAGAACCATCTGGTGGCGTCCTTGAGACAAGGCACCGTAACCAATAGCCCAGTTTAGCAGAAGTCCCAGAGAGGGTATCTCTCCTGGTCCCAGCCCTATGACCCTTAGTCCTGTCTCAGCCAAGATAGTCCCTATTATCGCATACGAGAACCCTACACCTATGAAAGGGGCGAGATTTGGCAGAATCTCGGCAAACATTATTTCAAGGTTGTTGAAGTTTGTTACCTTCGCAAGTTCGACATAGCCTCTTTCCTTGAGACTCAGAATCTGGGCCCTTATCGTGCGAGCGGCCCATGGCCATGTGAAGATAGCCAAGGTTAACGACATCAACTGTAGGTCCATTCGCACATAAGTGGCGATGGCTATAAGTATTGGCAGTGCAGGGATAACGAGTACAGCGTTAGTGGCCGAGTTCAATACAGCATCTATCTTCCCGCCTAGATACCCACATGTTGTCGCCACGACCACAGCTATTAAGGTGGCTATACTTCCTGCGACTGCACCTATCATTAGGGAATATCTGAGCCCGGTGAATTGAAGTGCCAATATATCTCTCCCGAAGAGGTCTGTCCCCAACGGGTGTTCATAGGAATAGGGAAGGTGCCTTTCATAGATGCCAAACTCGATGGATTTGTGACCACCTAACCGATAATTGTTTATCCAAGGTTCGAGAACAGCAAGTAGCACAAGCACAAGTAGAATGCCAAGTCCAACCCTCAGCATGCGGGAAGTCTTTAAAAGGGTGGCGAGTCCTAACAGAGATCGTCTAAGGGTTGATTGCTTCTCAACCGTGGAGGACACTTGTTCAGCCTCCGGTCTTTATTCTAGGATCGATAAGTGGATAAATGATATCTATTATGAGGTTTGCCGTGAGGACTGCGAATATGGAGATCAGGATTATGCCTTGGATCGTATTATAGTCCAGGGTTGGAACAGCTTGAATGAGTAGAGTACCTATACCTGGATACGTGAAAATCCATTCAATGAGGTAGGATCCGTTGACCACAAAACCAAGCGACATCGCGAGGCTTGTAACCTGGGGGAGAAGGACGTTCCTCAGCACGTATCGATTCAGCATTTTGATCTTCTTCAAACCCTTCGCCTGTGCGAATAGAAGATAGTCTTCTCCCAGAATTGTAATGGTCAAGGCTCTTGTGGATATTAGCCAGCCAAAGGATGAAACCAGTATAAGCGACAAGGCCGGTAAAGTGGCATGGTAGAGAACATCGGTTATGAACTCTAGGGTCAAGGCAGGGGTCAAGGTAGCTGAAAAAGCCCCCCTCAAAGGGAATATTCCATACGTATAGGCGAAAACCAAGACCAAAACGAGCGCCAATAGGTAATAGGGTACCTGGTTCATGCATAGCGCGACGGTGAAAAGCGCGGAGTCAATCTTCGTATTCCGTTTCCACCCCACGAAGGTGCCCGCGACTATGCCTATTCCCCAAGCTATAAGGGTGGCTATTGTGAGAAACCCTATCGACCACGGAAGGCGACGCATGATCAGCGATTGGGCCGAGTTTGGAAAATTTAGAAATGACGGTCCAAAATCGAACTCTAGGAAAACACGTCTAAGGTACGAAACATACTGTGTAAGTAGGTCTCCCTCAAGTCCAAATTTCCTCTTGTACTCATCTATTATCTCTTGGGTATTCTCAATCCTGAACGAGTACCTATCTTCTATCTGCCTTGTAAAGCGCGAGACAGGGTCTCCAGGTATCAAGCGAAGAAAGAAGAAGACAATGCTGAAGGCTACTAACATAGTTATCAGGTAAATTAGAACCCGCTTCACTATATAGCGTAAGACTTGGGCTTTACCCATTATGAATCTCGACCTTATTGGGTTGAGATATCTCATGATATTTAAGTCTTCTCCCAGTTTCCACCATCAATTGCCATCAGCTAAAGCCTTATATGAAACCTCCGCGGAAATAGGAGCGGGTGTGAAAACCCTTGAATGAAAAACGCATAGTAAGTCTTCTTTTGACTGCAAGTGTCATACTGATGCCGCTCTTGAACTCTCTTGTGGTTCCTGATAGCGCTCAAGAGTTTCCGGTGCCTAAAGAACAGGCCGTCGAATGGTTCCAAGACACTGCTTTTACTGTGCTTGATAGCGCCAACCCGTTCATCCCAATGGGCACCCAGTGGGGTTCAGGCTATCATCAAGTTGTGGAAGAATCTGATTGGTACCCGAATCTTGCTACTGGTGAAATAATCTACTGGAGGGTAACCGGCTGGGAATACTCAGCTGACTACAAGACCTTTACAATTCACATCAGGAAAGGCGTTACGTGGAACGACGGTGAACCGTACACATCAGCAGATTATGTGTTCACCTTTAACATGCTGAAGGAACAGGAGACTCTTTATGGTCACGCAGCAGCAGATGAGTGGATTGAGTCAGTCGAAGCCCCAGACGACTATACAGTTGTGATACACCTGACAAAGCCCGGTCCCCGATTCCACAACAACTTCCATTTCTGGGGAGGAAGTCTAGGCGAAATAAGGCCTGAGCATATATGGAAAGATGTAGACCCAACGACCTTCAAGAACTGGCCACCTGTAGAGACAGGTCCATACATACTTTATGGTGTCTATCCTGAGCTTGAGATGTTCGTGTGGGAGCGAGATGAAGACTATTGGGCTAAGAAATGGGGATACTTCCCAGCACCAAAATACTTCATAGGCAAGAAAGCACCGCCGCCAGACATATATCTGGAGGACTTTGTCGCAGGCCTAGTAGATTGTCCACTGCCCCACATCTTTGGGTGGGATATGATTCAGGCAGCAATGACGCGAACAGAAAATATTACACTCGCACCGTACCTGGATCCGTGTGCACTCGGTGTATCCGCATTCAACCTCGAAAAATATCCACTAAACATCCGCGAAGTAAGGTGGGCCATAGCCCTGTGTCAAAACAGGGAGAAAGTATCCGCACTTTATCCACAAGCTGAAAGCAGTATACCTAGCAAGTATCCGTGGCCAGTCCCAGAGTACGCTTCGTTCTACAATAAATACGGTCCTATGGCAGATAGAGCAATGCAGAGAATCGAGGATGAACTAGGTTTGACGTTTGAGTACAACCCAGACAAGGCTGCTGAAATCTTGGATGACCTTGGCTTCACGGTAAATCCTGCAACTGGGATAAGAGAGACTCCTAATGGGACAGTGCTTTCATTTGAAATTTTGAGTAGGCCTCCTCCCGATGTCGAGTACTTTGTAAATACAGATTTGGCTCTCGAGCTTAATGAGATAGGCATAGGTGCATCTGTCAGAACAGTCGACCCGGCTATATGGCACGAACTTACCCAGCTTGGTGACTACACCATAGGAGGGGGCAGCCTCTGCGGTGCGGACTGGCTTAGTGGCGATATGCTCGGCACGTTCAATAACTTCCACAGCCAGTGGTACGTACCTGTAGGAACACGGTCTATGGGCGGAGGAGTTCACGGCGCCAACCCAAGATACAAAAATCCAGAGCTTGATGCTATAGCTGACCAGCTAGCGACTATGCATCCGGATGCTGCTGAAGCTCAAAGCCTCTACGAGGAAGGCATATACATAGTACTCAGAGACATGTTATGCTCACCAGCTGTAGAGAAGATGTTCGTTCAAACATTCGGCACAAGCGACTTTATAGGATGGCCCTCTGAAGACAATATGTACGTAGTGCCATATGTATGGTGGCCAACGTTCATATTCGTTCTCTTCCAGATCAAACCTGTTGCAGCCCCAGTTACAGTTGTGACCACAACATTGAGAGAAACCGTTACAACCACATTGCCCGCGGAGACTATCACAACAACTGTCACAGCAACTGTCCCAACAATGGATGTGACGAGTGTTGCAGGCGCCGGCATTGTCGCCCTTATCGTGGGGGTAGTGGTCGGCTGGCTTGTCGGATCACGAAGAAGCTAAAAATCCCTCTTTTTCTTTTTTTTAAACCAAAAAAGGAAGCTTGAGAGTTCCAGAATTCATAATCTGATCTCTGTAAATTATATTTAGTGGACCATCTTGAATAGGAACTTTCAGAATTAACCCAATAATGTTCGGATTCCTCAATCGAATCTACCAAGATCATGTTCTCACACAAGCGATAAACATTTACAACCAAAAAGTCGGTTAATCGTTATATAGTGTCCCATTTCATGGTTTCATCAAGATGGCGAAATATACAGTATAGACAGACAATACTATCCTAGATTTCGGAATTCATGATTTGATAGCTGTTAACCATCCTCAATGACCTAGGCTGGAGATTCAGAGACAGAGAATCGGGATAGCTCATCCTCTGTCGATTCACCCATCTTTACCTATCAGTTCCAGCACAGGTTGTTAGTAGGGCATTAGCCATGTTGACTTGCTTACCAACGTTAATACCATGAGGATTGTAGAGATTGTTCCATCCCCAATGAGTACACCGAAAAGGAAGTAGCCTTTGTTCTCGTTCCATAACGTGTGTCCCACAAATCTTGCGATTGCGTAAGAGCTAACTGACCCAGCGAACTGAGCAAGCACGAAATAGGGCGTTTGAAGCATTCCAGTCAGCATGGCAATAGGGAAGGATGGGAGATGGAACACGAAGTCCATGACAAGGTATAATCCTGTAGCAAAGCTGAATCCCATACCCATCAGATATGGAATATCAAGATTCAATATGCCAAGATTGAGTCTGTAACGCCAATCCAGTGGACCGAAGAGAAGACCAGTCCAAAGCCAGGATTGCCAACGCCAGAAGTTCATGGCTTCCACAGGCCACGCTGATATCGTATAGGGATACGCGTAACCTGGAATAGGATTTAAATTCCAGAAAAGCGAGACAAATATGAAGCTGCCAACGAGACCAAGTATAATTATGATGAAATACGACTTGGTGTACTCTTTCACTTCCACATCCAGCATGGAAGCCTGTAAAAGTTGCTGGCTAATACCCGACCCACCAAGGAAAACAGCCATTTCTGGTGGCAGAAACCATATATCTAACCCTCTGTAACCGCTGAAATAGATCATTGTCTCTCGTAAATATGGCATATTGAAGCCGAAGGTTACTCCTGCCGAGTGAGTCTGTAGAAGGGTAATAACGAACGAAACGCCTAGGGTAAAGAGTACAAGAATCCACAAGGGAAAACTAGGTATAAATACCGCTGTTAGACCAATGGCGGCTGACACTGACAACAAATAAATAACAAGCAAGTACTTTGCATTAAGCCATTTCACGCCAGCTCCGCTAAATCCTCCTCTAAGACTCGCAAAAGCTCTCAGAACGGTTTTGTATCTAACGAGAAGCGGGATTATAGCAATAGCTATACCCCATCCAATGGCAAAGCTATTCCAAAAGTAAAGCTGCGACCTACCATAAAGCCACAGGATACCTTGCCCCGCGAGCCATTTACTCTCGGCTGGCCAAAGATCATTTACAGTTATGTAATAGTTCCCCAAAAAATAGAGTGCAAAATTAGCTATGAACTGGGCTGCAGTATATTTAACAGGGAGAATGAAGCCCGCAATATACGATATGATGTCAGTTTGGAAGGCAAAAGAAGTTCCCGGAAGCGAAGTTTCGATAATACTTGTAAAATCAAGTAGATACCGCGGGACGATCTGAAACCCGAAGATCGTCGTTAACACGTTCGTCGCAAAACCGTAGAGAGCACCTCCAGTGATAGCCAATGCGATGATCCTTATCTTGCTGAGCTCCCTTTCTCCAAATGACCTCATCATCTTAGCGTCCCAAGAGGCGGCGGGGAACTCAAGTTTCTCTTCACGAACATAAAGACTGTAAGCCAAGAGCCCAAGCACATAGTTTGCCAATGCAGTTAGAAGCACAGGTATACAGACACTTATCAAGATAGGCAGAGCCCAAGATGGGTCCAAGAAAGTACGGTGCAACATGACTCGCTCTGCATCCATTCCAAGAGGAGAGAAGAATGGTGGAACCTGATCCTTCAGACCGAAGATTTGTGCGATTTCTGAGTTTGCGAAGTACTGGTTACGTAAGATGTATGCGAAATAATAGCCTGTGTTCATCAAACCAACAGATTCAACAATCCTGATAGTAAAAATCTCCTTTGAATTAAGTGGTGAACCTAGTATCCTCGTCAGCCCAACCCATAACAGAATAACTGTCCAGCTCATTGACCCGTAGCCGAAAGCAAGACCCCACAATCCGTTAACAAGCCAGTTATACACAATAGCTGGCTGAATTATGAAAACT
>Ga0315312_1003044_pt1 | contig 11057 bp, 17 predicted proteins | sample TDP7_MG_FD_203629 | JGI IMG/M metagenome (GOLD analysis project Ga0315312, IMG submission 203629) | Freshwater sediment microbial communities from Lake Towuti, South Sulawesi, Indonesia - TDP7 | ecosystem: Environmental > Aquatic > Freshwater > Lake > Sediment | place: Indonesia: South Sulawesi... | reverse complement strand
AGGCCCAACCCCTCCGCCGGCCCGACGGCTCCACCATCCGCTTCGACGAGAATGCGGTCGTCCTCATCGGCGACCAGCGCAACCCCCGCGGCACTCGCGTCTTCGGCCCCGTGGCCCGGGAGCTGCGGGAGAGAGACTTCATGAGAATCATCTCCCTCGCTCCGGAGGTGATCTGAGTGAGCGCCAGCAAGACCCGCCCCAAAGTGCATATCAAGGCCGGCGACACCGTCTACATCCGATCCGGCCGGGACCGGGAGAGCCGCCTCACCCCGGAAGACCTCGAGAGGCTCGACCCCGAGGCCCGGCAGCGTGAGGCGAATCGGCGCCCCGGCCGCCGAGGCCGCGTGCTGCGGGTGCTGCCCGACCGCAAGCGGCTCATAGTGGAAGGCGTCAACATGCTCATCAAGCACTCCCGGCCTCGGGGCCGCGTGAGCCGCGCCACCCAGCTCCAAACCGGCCGCATGGAGCAGCCGGGCCCCATCTCCATCGCCGATGTGATGTTGGTCTGCCCGAGCTGCGACCGTCCCACCCGTGTCCGCAGGGGCACCGTGGAGAACAAGACCGTGCGCATCTGCCGGCGCTGCGGCGAGTCCGTTGACGCCATCAAATGAGGAATAACCGATGACCGCCCGCAAAGGCAAACAACAAGATATCGCCTCCCACCCAACGGCTAGGCCTCCGGCCGCCGTGGCGGTCGGCCCTGCCGACCTAGCCACCGTAGAGGCACCTCCACGGCCGCGCCTCAAAGAGCGCTACCTCCAGGACATCGCCCCAGCCCTGATGAGACAGTTCGGATACCGCAACATCATGCAGGTCCCCAAGCTCTCCAAGATCGTGGTCAGCATGGGCGTGGGAGCCGCCACCCAGGACCCCAAAATCCTCGAGAGCGCCATGAATGACCTCGCCATCATCACCGGCCAGCGCCCGATCATCACCCGGGCCAAGCGCTCCATCGCGGCCTTCAAAGTGCGCCAGAAGAACCCCATCGGCTGCGTCGTCACGCTGCGAGGTGATCGCATGTACGAGTTCCTCGACCGGCTCATCAGCGTCGCCCTGCCCCGCATCCGGGACTTCCGCGGCCTGCCCCCCGAAGCCGTGGACGGCCGCGGCAACTACAGCCTGGGACTCAGAGAACAGACCGTCTTCCCCGAAATAGACCTCGACAAGGTCGCTCGCGTCCAGGGGATGAACGTCACCATAGTGACCACCGCGAAGACCGACGAGGAAGCCCTCGCCCTGCTGCGGGAGTTCGGCCTTCCCCTGCGCGAATCCTAGCGCGAGCAACATCGGAGGTGCCATAGTTGGCCCGTAAAGCACTCGTCGTGAGATTGCAGCGCCCGCCCAAGTTTCGGGCGCGCAAGTACAATCGCTGCCAGATCTGCGGCAGGCCTCGCGCCTACATGCGCCGGTTTGCCATGTGCCGCATCTGCTTCCGCGCCATGGCCCTCCGCGGGCTGCTGCCCGGTGTCGCAAAATCAAGCTGGTAGGCTTGTCCTGAGCCCGCCGAAGGGAAACCACCATGGCCGTCACCGACCCCATTGCCGACATGCTGACGCGCATCAGAAACGCCAACCTGACCCGCCACGATCACGTGCTCATCCCAGCCTCCAAGCTCAAGCTCGAAATCGCCAAGATCCTCAAGGCCCAGGGCTATGTCCAAAAGTACGACCTCGTGGATGACAAGCGCCAGGGCCAGATCCGACTCCACCTTCGCTACCGCCCCCAAGGCCAGCCCGTCATCACCGGCCTGCGCCGGATCAGCCGGCCCGGCATGCGCGTCTACGTGGACGCCAGCCGCATCCCCCGCGTCATGGGAGGACTAGGCATTGCCGTCCTCTCCACCTCCCTTGGGGTCCTCGCCGACCGAGAGGCCCGCCGCCGCCGCATTGGCGGCGAGGTCCTTTGCTACATCTGGTAAGGAGAACCCAGCCATGTCCCGCATCGGCAAATCTCCAGTACCTCTCCCCCCCGGCGTCACCGCCGAGCTGCGCGACCACGAGCTCACGGTCAAGGGCCCCCTGGGCCAGCTCTCCCGCCTGCTGCCCGAAACCATGGAGATCGCCATCGCAGACAACGCCATCTTCGTCCGGCGGCCCTCCGACAGCAAGGAGCAGCGCTCCCTACACGGGCTCACCCGCACCTTGGCGGCCAACATGGTCCAGGGGGTGAGCGAGGGCTACCTCAGAGTCCTCGAGCTCTACGGCGTGGGCTTTCGCATCCAGCACCAAGGCCGGCGGCTCACCATGCAGTTGGGCTTCTCTCACCCCGTGATCCTCGATCTGCCAGACGGAATCTCAGCCCAGGTGGAGACCTTTGTCCCCACCGGAGAGAACAACTACCTCTCCTGTCGCATCGCCCTCCGGGGCATTGACAAAGAACTCCTGGGAGAGACAGCCGCTCGGCTCCGGGCCACCAGAAAGCCCGAACCCTACAAGGGAAAGGGCTTCCGCTACCAGGGAGAGCGCATCCGCCGCAAGCCCGGCAAGGCCGTTCAGGCGGCCGTCCGCTAGCCGTCCCCGCCCGTCCGGGCAGGAAAGGAGTAATGCCACTGTGGCGACAGTCCAAAAGAAATTGACAGGCAGAATCCGGCGCCACCGCCGGGTGCGCAAGCGCGTCCACGGCACCGCCCAACGGCCCAGGCTCTGCCTCTTTCGCAGCCTCCGCTACCTGTACGCCCAGATCATAGACGACGATGCCGCACATACCCTCGCCGCGGCCAGCTCCCGGGAGCCCGCCCTGTCCTGCCCGGACGGCATACCCAATGGAGCCTCTCGTCGCGGCCTCGCCGCCGCCCAAGCGGTAGGTCGAGCGATCGCCGAGCGGGCCAAGGCCGCTGGCGTCACCAAGGTCGTCTTCGACCGCGGCGGATATCTCTACCACGGGCGCGTCCGCGCCCTCGCCGACAGCGCCCGCCTCGGCGGGCTGGAGTTCTAGCTCGTGCTTCGTAGCGAAGGCTACTTCGGCGGAGTGGGCACTTCGCAGAGTAGCAGGAGAACTGGGATATGACCGCCTTGCCGCAAGACGAACAGATAACCGAGATCGCGCTGGAAGAAAAACTGGTGGCCCTCAACCGAGTCCAGAAAGTCCACAAGGGCGGACGCACCCTGCGCTGGAATGCCCTCGTCGTGGTAGGCGATGGCGCAGGCTCTGTCGGAGTGGGCCTGGGCAAGTCCGCCGAGGTGCCCGAGGCCATCCGCAAGGCCGCCGAGGAGGCCAAGAAGAACCTGGTCAAGGTCGCCCTGCTTGGAACCACCATCCCTCACCCCGTGGAGGCCCGCTACGGCGCGGCCCGGGTCGTGCTCAAGCCCGCCTCGCCCGGCACCGGTGTCATCGCCGGAGGCCCTGTGCGCGCCGTGGTCGAGGCCGCAGGAATCAGAGATGTGCTCTCCAAGTCACTGGGATCGAGTAACCCCATCAACATCGCCCGCGCCGCGCTCAAGGGCCTCCAGAGCCTGCGCACCGTCCGCGACATAGCCGCCCTGCGCGGCCGCAAGCCCGAGGACATCGCCGATCACTATCACCTCGCAGGCCTCCCGCTGGAGACCGCCGAGGCACAGGCCGAGCCGGAGGAGACCCCGGAGCAGGAAACATGACCTGTGGTGAGCATGGTCGAACCAAACGCCTCCGCATCACCTTGCGCCGCAGCGTGATCGGGCACCCCAGAGAACAGAAGCAGACCGCCCGGACCCTCGGGCTCACCCGCCTTGGCCGCGCCGTCGTGCGTCCTGACAATCCCGCCATTCGCGGCATGATCCGCACACTCCATCATCTCGTCTCGGTGGAAGAAATCGAGGAAGAAGACAGAGGCGAGCAGCGAGGTCCCTGATGCATATCGGTGATCTACGTCCCCCACCCGGGGCCAAGAAGAAGCGCAAGCGTGTGGGCCGGGGCACGAGTTCCGGCCACGGCAAGACCTCTGGCCGCGGCATGAAGGGCCAGAAGGCCCGCGAACAGGTGAGGCCTGGCTTTGAGGGCGGGCAGACCCCTCTCTATCGCCGCCTCCGCAAGCGCCGGGGCGTGAGCAAGTCCGCGCGCAACATCGGCCTCTTCCGCCGCCACTATGCCGAACTCAACGTCGGCCGGCTGCAAGAGCGCTTCGAGGCAGGGGCCCTGGTCACGCCGGAGGTCCTGCTGGAGCAGCGCATAGTGCGCAATGTGCGCGATGGACTGCGCATCCTCGGCGAGGGAGAGCTAAGCAAAGCCCTCACCGTACGCGCCCACCACTTCAGCGCCGCCGCCCGCGCCAAGATCGAGGCCGCCGGAGGCTCTGTGGAGTGGCTAGGCCCGCCTCGGCGGGCCGCCACCCCGGCCCGGCAGTCCGGGCCTAGGGGGTGATCTGAGGTGCAGACCGCCCTGGGCCCACTCGTCGCCGCCTTCAAGCTCCCCGACCTGCGTCGGCGCCTCCTCTACGTCTTCGGGATGTTCGCCGTATACGTCGTCGGCCTGCACATCCCCGCCCCCTTCGTCAGCGTCAAGGACATCGGCGCTCTCCTCCAGGGCGGCCTGCTCGGCCTCTACGATGCCTTCACCGGCGGCGCCCTCAGGCGCTTCTCCATCCTCGCCATGGGTATTATGCCCTACATCAACGCCTCCATCATCTTCCAGCTCCTGGGCATCGCCATCCCCAGCGTCGCCCAGCTCGCCAAGGAGGGAGAAACCGGCCGCCGCAAGATCTCCCAATGGACCCGCTGGCTCACCATCATTCTCGCCATGTTCCAGGCCGCCATGACCTGCGCCTGGCTCCGGCAGGCAGAAGCCTTGCACGTCAGCGGCCCCGCCCTCTTTCCCGTCATCCTCACCCTCACCGGCGGCACCTGCTTCCTCATGTGGATGAGTGAGCAGATCACCGACAAGGGCATCGGCAACGGCGTCTCCCTCATCATCTTCGCCGGCATCGTCGCCCGCATGCCCGTGGACGTCGGCCGCACCTTCGAGCTGTGGCGCACCGGCGTGCTTGTCTGGACCAATGTCCTCGGGCTGCTGATCATCTGGGTGGCCACCATCGCCGGCATCATCTACATCAGCAGGGGCGAGCGCCGCATCACCATCCAGTCCGCCAAACGCGTCGTCGGCACTCGCATCTACAGCGGCGGCAGCACCTACCTGCCCATCCGCGTCAACACCGCCGGCGTCATCCCCATCATCTTCGCCATCGCCGTGGTCATGCTCCCCGCCCAGCTCGCACAGTTCATGTCCGGCGCAAAGGGCAGCCTGGGCCTATGGATGGACAAGATCGTCAGGTTCTTCAACCCCGGCGAAAACTGGGTCGCCTCCGCCTTCTACTTCCTCCTCGTCGTCTTCTTCACTTACTTCTACACCGCCGTCGCCTTCAACGTCGCCGACGTCTCCGACAACCTCAAAAAATACGGCAGCTTCGTCCCAGGCATCCGGCCCGGCAGACCCACAGAGCGCCACCTCGACAAGGTCCTCAGCCGCATCACCCTCGCGGGTGCCCTCTTCCTGGGACTCATCGCCCTCCTCAACTACTATGTCCCTGATATCACCGGAGTCAGCAGCTTCACCGTGGTGGGCGGCACCTCTTTGTTGATCCTTGTGGGTGTGGCTCTGGACACCGTCCAGCAGATCGAGGCCCATCTCGTCATGCGCCAGTACGAGGGATTCATCAGATGATGTGCATCGTGATCCTCGGCCCCCCTGGGTCGGGCAAGGGTGTCCAGGCGAGCGAGCTCCAGCGCCGCCGGGGCCTTCCCCACATCGCCTCCGGCGACCTGCTGCGCGCCCACGTCCGAGACCACACCCCCCTGGGCCAGGCAGCCAAGCCATTCATGGACCGCGGCGACCTGGTCCCAGATCACCTCGTCCTCAACATGATGGCCGCCCGCCTCGCCGAGCCCGACGCCCAGCAGGGCTTCCTCCTCGACGGCTTCCCCCGCACCCTCGCCCAGGCCCAGGCCCTCGATCACCGGCTCCAAGCCATGAGCCAGCGCCTCGACGCGGTGATCTTCCTTCGCGTGCCTGAGGCCGAGCTGCTGCGCCGTCTCTCCGGGCGCCGCATCTGTCCCCAGTGCAACACCATCTACCAGGTCGAGACCATGCCCCCCAAGAGAGAGGAAATCTGCGACCACTGCGCCGCCCCCCTCATCCAGCGCCCAGACGAGCGTCCTGAAGTCGTCCGCAACCGCCTGCGGGTCTATGCGGACCAGACCCAGCCCCTCCTCGACTACTATCGAGACCAAGGCCTGCTGCGCGAGGTGGATGGCACCATCGGCGTGGAGCGCGTCTTCGCTCAGATCATCGGCATCGTCGCAAATGCCAGGGCCCTCGCTCGGGAGTCACGCGCATGACCCCGCGCAAGGAGAGCACCGGCCTGCTGCCCGGGCGCGAGATCGTCCTCAAGAGCGAAGACGAGATCGCGCGTATGCGCCGCGCCGGCCAGATCGTCGCCCTCACCCTGGATCGGCTTGCCGAGGCGGCCCTCCCTGGCGTCACCACCAAGGAGCTGGACCGCTTGGCCGAGGCCCTCATCCGCAGCTTCGGCGCGGCTCCCACCTTCTACCAGCTCTACGGCTACCCCGCCAACATCTGCGTCTCCGTCAATGACGAAGTGGTGCACGGAATCCCGGGAGCGCGCGCCCTTCAGCCCGGAGACATCGTCTCCTTCGACGTCGGCGCTACCGTGGAAGGAATGATCGCCGACGCCGCCATAACGGTTGGCGTCGGGCCTATCTCCCAGGAGGCCAAGCGGTTGCTCAAACTGACCCGGCAGGCCCTCTACAAGGGGATCGCGCAGGCGCGCCCCGGAAACCGCGTGGCCGACATATCCCACGCCATCCAGCGCCACGTCGAGGCCCATGGCTACTCCGTGGTGCGCAAGCTGGTCGGCCACGGCGTGGGCCGCGCCATGCATGAGCCACCCCATGTGCCCAACTTCATCGAAGACCGTAGTGCCGACTCGCCAAAGCTGGCACCCGGAATGACTCTGGCCATCGAGCCCATGGTCAATCAGGGCACCTGGCAGGTGGTCCAGGAGGATGATGGGTGGACCTATCGCACAAAAGACCGCTCCCTCTCAGCCCATTTTGAGCATACTGTCCTCCTCACCGGGGAAGGATGTGAGATACTGACCAGCAGCAAGGCCCCCGCCCCTGGAGCCAGGCCCCGGGGAATGAACAAAGAGTCCGGGCTTCCACTGCGGGCGCGAGCCGGAGGCTGAACCATGAAGGTGCGATCATCGGTCAAGAAGATGTGCGACCGCTGCAAGATCATTCGGCGCCACGGCAAGGTGCGTGTGATCTGCGAAAGGCCCAAGCACAAGCAAGTGCAGGGCTGAGCCCCACCGCAGGGCAAGGGAGAGGATGGAATGGCACGCATCGCAGGAGTAGACCTGCCGCGAGACAAGAGGCTGGAAATCGCCTTGACCTACATCTACGGGATCGGACCCTCGATGAGCCAGAGGATCCTGCGGGAGACGCGCGTGAGCCCCCACACCCGGGTGCGAGATATGACCGAGGACGAGATCACCCGGCTCCGGGAATACATCGAGCGGAACCTCCAGGTGGAGGGTGACCTGCGGCGCATCGTCACCGCCAATGTCCAGCGGCTCATTGACATCGGCTGCTATCGCGGCCTGCGCCATCGCCGCGGCCTGCCCGTGCGCGGCCAGCGCACTCGCACCAATGCCCGCACCCGCAAGGGCCCCCGCCGCACCGTCGGCGTCCGCCGCAAGAAAGAGTAAGCAGATGTTCCATCACCTATCTGAGGAGCGCCACCTCCCATGACCGCACCGAGAGCCCCCAGACCAAAGCCGCGTGAGCGTCAGGCCGTCAGCCACGGCCGCGCCTACGTCCAATCCACCTTCAACAACACCATCGTCACCATCACTGACCCCCAGGGCGCAGTGATCGCCTGGGCCAGCGCGGGCTCGGTGGGCTTCAAGGGCACCAAAAAGGGCACCCCCTTCGCGGCCCGGCTCGCCGCGGAGTCCGTGGCCCGCAAGGCCCTCGAGATCGGCATGCGCCGCGTCGATGTCTACGTCAAGGGCCCGGGCAGCGGCCGCGAGACCGCCATTCGCTCACTTCAAACCGCGGGCCTGGAGGTCTCCAGCATCCGCGACGTCACCCCCATCCCTCACAATGGCTGCCGCCCGCCTCGCCGCAGGCGCATCTAGAGAGGGAAAGAGAAGGACGATCATGGCACGATACCGTGGAGCAGCTTGCAGACTCTGCCGCCGGGAGGGCGTGCGCCTCTACCTCAAGGGAGAGCGCTGCTTCTCCGCCAAGTGCGCCATCGAGAAGCGCCCCTACCCCCCCGGAGACCACGCCCAGACGCGCCTGCGCCGCAGGATCTCCGACTACGGCATCCAACTGCGTGAGAAGCAGAAGCTCCGGCGCATCTACGGGGTGCTGGAGCGCCAGTTCCGACGCTACTTCGCAGAAGCCTCCCGCAGCCCTGGCATCACCGGAGGAATCTTGCTCCAGCTCCTCGAGCGCCGCCTCGACAACGTGGTCTGGCGGCTGGGATTTGCCACCTCTCGCGCCCAGGCGCGTGAGCTCATTGGCCACGGCCACTTCACAGTGAATGATCGCCCGGTGAACATCCCCTCCTTTCAGGTCCGGCCCGGAGACGCCGTCGCAGTGAGAGAGTCCAGCCGCACCCTCCCCACCGTCGTCGCCGCGGTGAGCGCCGCCGGCGGACGCCGCCTCCCCCCCTGGCTCCGCATCGAAGCCGACGCCATGCGGGGCCTGGTCGTCTCCCTGCCGGCCCGAGACGAGATTGACACCCAAGTGCAAGAGGAGCTAGTGGTCGAGTACTACTCGCGGTGAGCCGAAGCCTGGGCCCCGCAAAGGAGGACATCCTATGATCATAGACACCTTGACACCTCGCATAGAACGCCTCGACGACGGCGCCGACCCCCGATTCGGCCGCTTCGTCGTCGAGCCCCTGGAGCGCGGCTACGGCACCACCTTGGGCAACGCGCTGCGCCGAGTGCTCCTCTCCTCCATCCCCGGAGCAGCCATCACCTTCGTCACCATCGAGGGCCAGCTCCACGAGTTCTCCACCATCCCCGGCGTGGTCGAAGACGTCACCGAGATCCTGCTCAATCTCAAGGAGCTGGCCATCAAGCTCTTGCCCGCCTCGGCCGGCATGGAGATGGGCCCCCCGCCCTCTGAGGGACCTCGCATCCTGCGCATCGAGCGCACCGGGCCAGGCGAGGTCCTCGGCGCAGACGTAGAGACTCCCAGCGACGTGGAGATCGTCAACAAGGACCTGCACCTCGCCACCCTGGACAGCCCGGAAGCCTCCCTCTCCCTCCAGATGGAGGTCGCGCGCGGCCGCGGCTATGTCTCAGCCCAAGAGCACGACACCTCTCGCCGGCCCATCGGAGCCATCCCCGTGGACTCCATCTTCACCCCCGTCCGCAAGGTGGGCTTCCGCATCGAGCCCACTCGGGTGGGCCACATGACCGACTTCGATCGGCTCGTCCTCGAGGTGACCACCAATGGCACCATTGATCCTGGCGACGCCATCAGCGACGCGGCCAAGATCCTCGACCGCTATCTCATCCTCTTCTTCGACTTCCAGCAGCAGGAGGAGCTCGCCGGCGTGCCCCAGGTGGAATCCGCCGTCGCCCGCCAGCTCCAGACCAAGATCGAGGACCTGGACTTCTCCGTGCGCACCTCCAACTGCCTGCGCCGGGAGGGCATCGGCACGGTGGGCGAGCTGACCCAGCGCACTGAGAGCGATCTCATGACTATCCGCAACTTCGGCCGCAAATCGCTCCAGGAAGTGAACGAGAAGCTCGCCGCCATGAACCTCTCCCTCGCCCTCGAGTCCGACGAGCCGGACGAGTCGCAGGAAGAGTGAGAGGCAAATACCCCGCCTCGCGAGGAGAATGCCCAAGCTGTGAAACACCGCATCTCCACTCGGCGCCTCGGTCGCGCCACCGACCAGAGGCTTGCTCTATTGCAGAACCTGGTGACCTCCCTGCTCTGGCATGGCAGCGTCACCACCACCCCGGCGCGGGCGAAAGAGGCGCGCAGCCTGGCCGAAAAGATCATCACTCTGGCCAAGCAGGACACCGTCCACCGGCGTCGTCTCGCCCGGCGCCTGCTCATGCCTCGCACCGGCCTCATCCGCATGAAGGAGGGATCCCATCGCGAATCCCCCGCCGGCGGCGAGACCGACCGGCCCATACAGGCCGGCCAGAGCCCCAGCTCCGTGGAGAGGTCACTGCAGCATCTCTTCGAGCATGTCGCTCCCCAGTATCAGGACCGTCCCGGCGGCTATGCTCGCATCATCCGCCTCGGCCCCCGCCGAGGAGATGGTGTCACCCGCGTCAAGCTCCAGCTCGTCGCCTACCGGCCGCCCGAATCATAGTCCCCCGCAGGCGGGCCGCGGCTCATGCGCAACCTCAAGCTCACCCTCGAATACGACGGAACCGACTTCCACGGCTTCCAGCGCCAGTCCGGCGCGGCGCGGCTCCGCACAGTGCAGGGGGAGCTGGAAGCGCGCTTCTCCCGCTTGCTCGTCGAGACCATAGCCGTGATCGGCGCCGGACGCACCGACGCGGGGGTTCATGCCCTCGGCCAGGTGGCCAACTTCCGCACCAGCCGGCCCATTAAGAGACAGCGCTTGGTAGCAGTCTTGAACGCGGCCCTGCCGCAGGATGTCAAGGTGCAGACCGCGGAGGAGGTGGAAGAAGAGTTTGACGCGCGCCGGTGCGCGCACTCTCGCACCTATCGCTATACCATAATCGAGCGGCCCGCACCCTCGCCCCTGCTCGGGCGTTACGCACTCATCGTGCCCGAACGCCTCGACATCGCCAGCATGAAGACCGCCGCCCAACCCTTGGTCGGCCGGCATGACTTTGGAGCTTTCCAGGCCAGCGGCTCTCAGACCAGGACCACCGAGCGCACCCTGATGCGGCTGGACTGCCAACGAGAGGGGAGGCGCATCGAGATCACCGCGGAAGCGGACAGCTTCCTCTATCACATGGTCCGCATCATCGTCGGCGCGCTCCTCCGCGTCGGCCGTGCCGAGATGGCGCCCGAGGCCCTCCCCGAGGCCCTCGCCAGCACCCGGCGTCCGCCGAGGTA
>Ga0315312_1003043_pt1 | contig 11058 bp, 9 predicted proteins | sample TDP7_MG_FD_203629 | JGI IMG/M metagenome (GOLD analysis project Ga0315312, IMG submission 203629) | Freshwater sediment microbial communities from Lake Towuti, South Sulawesi, Indonesia - TDP7 | ecosystem: Environmental > Aquatic > Freshwater > Lake > Sediment | place: Indonesia: South Sulawesi... | reverse complement strand
GGGCGCGCTCCCGCTCGCGCGCGACGGCCAGCAGGCGCCGCTCGCTTTCCTCGAACTCCGCGAGCGCCCCACGGTACCGGGCCATGGCGGCCTCCATCTCCCCGATCGCCCGCGCCTGAAGAGCCAGGAAGCGGGCGCCTCCCTCCAGCCGCCGCGCCTCCGCCTCCGCGATCGGCCCGCGGTTGCGGTGGCTAATGGGCAGCGGCAGCGCCAGCCCGAAGGTCAGCTTGTGGTGTCCCTCATCGAAGGAGTGCCCGGGGAGCAATTCGAAATCCGGGTACTGCCGGGCCACTTCCAGTTGCAGTGCGGCCTCCAGCGCGTCGTATTCGAGCAGCGCACGGCGGATGTCGATGCGGTTCAGGAGCCCCGCCTCTTGAACGCGCGCTAGGGGCAGCGCTTCTGCCCGCGGCGGCGCTTCGGCCGCCGGCCACCGGACCGGGACGCTCCTGAGGGCCGCGACGGGCAGGCCCGCGGCCGCCGCCACCTTGGCCAGACTCTCCTCAGCCTGACCTTTGGCAGCTTCGAGTTCCAGGCGCGCGCGGCTTAAACCCAACCGCGCGAAGTCTACGTCCGGCCGCGAGACCTCACCCAGCTTCAGACGCCGTTCCAACAACGCGACCGCCTCCGTCCGCGCCTTCGCCTCCGCCGCCAGGACCTCCACGCGCCGCAACGAGAAGACCCGCTCGACCAGCGCCGCCCGCACCCGGCTTCGCGCTTGCCAGGCCGCCTCCGCCAGCCCTAACTTGGCGGCCTCCAGCAGCTTCTGCGCCTGAAGCACCCGGTAACTCCGCTTGCGCGCCGTCTCGATCAGCAGCCCCGGCTCGAAGCGGAGTACCACCGGAGATTCCGGGGAGTTCGTGTAGCCGCCGGCGGCGGCCAGCGACGGATTCGGTCGCGCGCCCGCCGTCACCAGTGCAGCCTCGGCCTGGCGTACCCGGGCGCGCGCCGCATCCAGCTCCGGGTGATAGTAGCAGGTCACCAGGGCGAGTGTCGCCAGGTCCAGCGCGGGGGTGGGCCACACCTCGATCTGCGGGCGCTGAGAGACGACGTAGGCGCGCAGTCCCGCATCCGCCAGCGTGCGCTCCCGGTATTCCTTCTCGCTGCGGGAGGGCATGAGCGGCTTGGGGTGATAACGGGCACAGCCGCCCAGCAGAGCTGCGCCCAGGAGCACGCCCGCCATGCGTGATCCCGCCACATCCCGCAATGTAACGGGGAGGGCCGCACGCCCGCGTGACGCCGGGATTACATTTTCGTCATGTCACCCGCGGCGAACACCAGCGTCGCTCGCGTGCCCCGGCCCAGCTCGCTCTCGATGACCACCTCGCCCCCGTGCAGCGCAGCGATGCGCTTGACGATGGCGAGGCCCAACCCGACGCCTCCGGAGTGGCGCGAGCGCGAGGGATCCGCGCGGCGGAACCGGTCGAAAACGTGAGCCAGCTCGGAAGCCGGGATGCCCTCCCCGGTGTCGGAAACCACCACCAGCAGGCGTCCCTCCTCGAGTGCCGCGCTGAGCGTCACCGCGCCGCCCGCCGGCGTGTGCGCCAAGGCGTTCTCGACCAGGTTGCCCACCGCGCGTTGGAACAGCGTCCGGTCCAGCGCCGCGGTGAACGTCTCGGGCGCCTCCACCCGCAGCCTGATGCCTCCCTCGCTGGCGGACGCTTCGTAGAACTCGCGGATCGCCTCCAGCTCCTGATCGACCCGCAGCGCTTCGCGTCGGATCTCGATCTGCGGATTCTCGGTGCGGGCCAGAAACAGCAGGCTGTCGATCAGCCGCGATAGCCGTACGAACTCCTCGGCGAGCGAGCCCAGCGTCTCGCGGTACTCCTCGGCGGACCGCTCGCGCGCCAGCGCCACCTCGACGTCCAGCCGCAGGTTGTTGACCGGCGAGCGCAGCTCGTGCGCGATGTCGGAGGAGAACTGAGACAGCCGGTTGAAGCCTTCCTCCACGCGGTCCAGCATGGCGTTGAAAGTGGCGGCCAGCGTGGAAAGCTCGGCCGGCAGACCCCGCGCGTTGAGGCGCTCCTGGAGCTGAGTGGAACTGGTGCGCCGCATGGCCGCCGCAATCTCTTTCAGAGGACGGAGGCCGCGGTGGCTGAGGCGGTATCCGACCGCCACCGAAAGCACCAGGCCCGCGCCGAGCACCAGCCACAGCCGGCGTCGGTAGGTGGCCAGGAGCTCGCGCTCGTGTTCGAGGTCCAGCGCCACCTGAATGCGGAAGCTGCCAGCCTGTTCGCTCATGAGGCGGTACGCCCTGCCGCCCGCCTCAGCTAGAAGGCCACGACCGGCAGTTTCCGGCCCGCCAAACCGCGCCACGGGCAGCTCCTTCGCCATGCCGGTGGTTTCCACGGTGACCCGGCCGTCCTGGTCCAGAATGCGCGTGAGCAGGCGTCCGCCCGGGTGCGCGGCGGATTCCGCCTCGACTTCCCAGGTGATCATCCGTGCGTTGCGGGCCGGGTCGGCTAGCAGCGCCCCGAGCACGTTGATTTTCTCCGCTAGGTGGTGCTCGTCTTCGCGCTCGAAGCTCCGCACCAGCGCCCAGTAGAGAAAGCCGGTGGCGGCCGCCAGCAGCAGAAACGTCGAGGCGGCGTGCCAGGCCGACAGGCGCGCCGCCAGGCTCCAGGGACGGCGCGCGCCTTCAGCCGCGGTCTTCGAGAACATAGCCGACTCCGCGCACGGTGTGGATGAGCTTGCGCTCGTAAGGGTCGTCCACCTTGGAGCGCAGGCGCCGCACGTGCACGTCCACCACGTTGGTATCGCTGTCGAAGTTCATGTCCCAGATCTGCTCGGCGATCAGCGTCCGCGAGAGTACCTCCCCGGCACGCCGCGCCAGCAGCGACAGCAGGGCGAACTCCTTGGGCGTCAGCTCCAGCCGCCGGCCCCCGCGCACGGCGCGGCGGCGCGCCAGGTCCACCGACAGGTCGGCCACCTGCCAGCACTCCGGCTGGCGGCTGGGCGAACGCCGCAGCAGCGTGCGCACCCGCGCCAGTAGCTCAGAGAAGGCGAAGGGCTTCACCAGGTAATCGTCCGCGCCCAGCTCCAGCCCGCGCACGCGGTCCTCCACCGCGTCGCGCGCCGTCAGGAACAGCACCGGCGTCTGGTTTCCCGCCCGGCGCAGTTCCGCCAGCACCGACCAGCCGTCACGCCCGGGGAGCAGGATGTCAAGGATGATCAGGTCGTAGCCGCCGCCGCGGGCCAGGTGCAGCCCGTCCTCGCCGCTGGTGGCCACATCCACCACGAAGCCGTGCTCGCTCAGCCCCTTCTTCAGATAGGCCGCCGGTTTGGCCTCGTCCTCCACCACCAGCAGCTTCACAGCCTCATGCTACCGCAGCCGCGAAATTCGTTACACTGGGGGCCATGTACGACAGCCGCCTTCACGCCTCCCTGGACCGACGGCAGTTCCTCACCGTCACGGCCCTCGCCGGCCCCGCGCTGCTTGAGAACACGAGCTGCGCCAAGAAATCTCCGGGCACGACCCTCACCGCCACAGGCACGCTGGGGGGTCTGAAGCAGGACGGCACCGATACCCCCATCGAAGACGCCACCTGGTACATCGGTGAAAAGACCGGCGACGGGCTCACTTACCAGTTCGAGCCCGGCACGCTGGCCAAGGCGGAATACCTCACCGCCGACTTCCTCCTCGACGGCAACCACCTGATCGTCTTCCAGCTCGCCCTCCAGGAAGGCGAACAGGGGCGGACCTTCAGCTTCCGCTTCTCCGGGCTGAACCAGTGCTCGTTCCGCATGCGCATGCCCCTTAGCCTGGTGGATCAGAACCGCTGGGGCATCGACCGCGAGGGCGCATTCCTCAAGCCCCGCGCGGGCGGCGCCCGTGTCGATCTGGCGAAGGTGGACAGGATGCGGTTCGTCGTCAGCCGCAAGAGCCCCAACCCCGCCCGCTGGTGCATGACCACTCTTTTCGCCGCCCAGGGCCAGCCCGCCAGGCTCGACCGGCTGGTCCTCCCCAAAGGCCCCCTGATCGACGAACTGGGCCAGAGCCGGCTGCACGACTGGCCTGCCAAGAGCCGCAGCGTCGAGGAGGTGGTCGAGCGCATCCGGCGGCAGCTCGCGCAGGCGCCCGCCGAGAAGTGGCCCGCCACGTTCTCGAAGTGGGGCGGCTGGAAGGCCCGCCGTCTCGGCAGGGGCACGGGCTTCTTCCGCACCCACCATGACGGCAAGCGCTGGTGGCTGGTGGATCCAGAAGGCTACGCCTTCTGGTCCGCGGGCCTGGATTGCGTGCGCGTGGACACCACGGCGTACTTCGAGGGCCTGGAATCTGCGCTCGCCTGGCTGCCGGACGCCAAGGGCGAGTTCGCCGATATCTACGACCTCAACACTGACCAGCGCCGCCGCGGGAGATTCATCAACTACCTGGCGGCCAACTTCATCCGTGCTCTCGGCCCCGAGGGCTGGCGCGAGAAATGGTCCCAGGTGGCCTTGGCCGAGCTTCAGCGCTTGCGCTTCAACACGGTGGGGAACTGGTCCGAGTGGGGCTTTGCCCGCAAAGCGCAGTTCCCCTATGTGCGGCCCATGAGTTTTCGGCCCAAGCGCGTCACGAACATCTACCGGGACTTCCCTGATGTCTTCCATCCCGAATTCGACAACGACGCCGCCGACTACGCCTCGGCACTCAAGGACACGGCCGATGACCCCGCTTTCGTGGGCTACTTCCTGATGAACGAGCCGACCTGGGGCTTCTCTACGGAAGTCCCGGCGGCGGGCATGTTATATGTCACCGAGACCTGCGAGACGCGCAAGCAACTGGCCGGCTTCCTGAAAAAAAAGTACCCGGATGACGCCGCCCTGGCCAAGGCCTGGAATCTAGAGGCAACTTTCGACCGGGTGGCCGCGGGCAAGTGGAGGGCCGTGCTGACCAAGGACGCGCTGAAGGACCTGGAAGCCTTCAGCGTGGTGATGGTGGAGCGCTACTTCAAGACCCTCTCCGCGGCGTGCAAGAAGGTGGATAAGAACCATCTGAACCTGGGGATGCGCTGGGCCGGCCTGCCGCCCAAGTGGGCCGTGGAAGGCATAAGGTTCTTCGACGTCTTCAGCATCAACTGTTACCGCGAGCGAGTGCCCGCGGACACCACGAAGCAGATCCGCGCCATGCTGAAGATGCCGACCATCATCGGCGAGTGGCACTTTGGGGCCCTGGACGTGGGCCTGCCCGCCTCGGGCATCGGGCACCTGAAGAACCAGGCGGACCGCGCCAAGGCCTACCGCGCATACATCGAGGATGCCGCCGCCAATCCCGACTGCGTCGGCGCGCACTGGTTCACGCTTTATGACCAGTCCGCGCTCGGCCGTTTCGACGGGGAGAACTACAACATCGGCTTCCTGGACGTCTGCAATCGGCCCTACGAAGAGCTCGGCCAAGCGGCCATCACCAGCCACGAGCGGATTTACGAGGTGGCCGCCGGGCGCCTCAAGCCCTCGAGCGACGCGCCGGAGTACTTGCCCCTGCTGTACTGAGCCGGCCTGGCGTCCCCAGGGGGATTCGAACCCCCGTTACCGCCGTGAAAGGGCGATGTCCTAGGCCGGGCTAGACGATGGGGACGGGGAACTTGCGGCAACTGCCGGCAACACCTCTACTGTATCGAGCGGGTGCGGGCCGCGTCAACCGCGGGCGGCCCAACCGCTCCCCGCCCAGGGGGCGCCCGGTCGCGGCTCGGTCACAGCGTTTCCAGCCTCCAGCGGAGCCGGTCGCCGGAACGGTTGCCGTTAAACGGGTGTCGTGATATGCTGGGCCGGTGATCCGGACGTTCCGCTGTAGGGAAACCGAGAAGGTGTTCCGGCGGGAGCACAGCCGGAGGTTCGGCAACATCGAGAAGGTGGCGCGGCGGAAGCTGCGGATGCTGGACGACGCGGAGAAGCTGGAAGACGTCGGCGCGGTGCCCGGGAACCGGCTGGAGGCGCTGGCGGGCGATCGGAAGGGTAAGTACAGTGTCCGGATCAACGACCAATGGCGGATCTGTTTCGGCTGGCGGGAAGGCGCAGCGGAGGACGTGGAGATAGTTGACTATCATTGAGGAGGTGAGTTCAGGCATGCGGGAGAGAGATCGGCTTCCGGCCATCCATCCCGGGGAAATCCTGCGGGAGGAGTTCCTGGCACCCCTGGGGATGACGGCGCACGAGCTGGCGTTGGCGCTGCGGGTGCCGGCGACGCGCATCAACGAGATTGTGAACGAGAAGCGGGGCATCACGGCCGACACGGCGATGCGGTTGTCCCGATACTTTGGGACGACGGCCAAGTTCTGGCTGAACATGCAGGTGTCGTACGAGCTGGAGGTGGCGGAGGATCGGCTAGGCAAGGCGGTGGTGCGGGAGGTGCTTCCGCGGAGGGCGGCGTGAGGGAGGCCACCGCAGAGGCGCGGCCTCTACGGTGAGACCGGCATCACACCTTCAGCCCCTCGCGCAGCGCGGCGAAGAAGGCGTCGATGTCGGCCGGCAGCACGTGGATGTGAGTGGCAATGCGGAAGCGTTCCCGGCTGCCCAGCACCCACAACCGGCGCGCGCGGCACAACTTCAGCACCGCGTCCACGTCCGCACCGGGAATGCGGAAGCTCACCAGGCCGCCGAACATGCGGTCATCGTCCGGCGTGAGCAACTCGACCTTGGGCAGGGCGCGGGCCTGCTCGCGGACCCGCCGCGCGAGCTGGTGGATGCGGGCGTAGACCCGCTGGGGCCCCAGCGCCTGAAGGAAGCGCAAGCCGGCCAGGAATCCCTCGAAGATGGCGCGGTTGTTGGTGCCCACCATCATGAAGCGCGCGGCCTTGAGCTTGCGATCGTCCCAGCCGCCGGTGGCCACGTTGACCCACAGGCGGTCCAGCATCTCCTCGCGCCCCCACAACAGCCCGCAGCCGGCCGGGGCGAACATCCACTTGTGGGGGCTGCCAGCGAAGTAGTCGCAGCCCAGCTCGGAGAGCTTCACCGGCACCTGGCCGTTCATGTGGGCCCCGTCCACCAGGGTCAACACGCCGCGCGCCCGCGCCGCCTCGCAAATCGGGCGAATCGGAAACCACAGCCCGGTGGGCGAGGTTATGCCGCTGAAACTCAGCACGCGGGTTTGCGGGCCGATAGCGGAGACCACCAGCTCAGCGAGGTACTCGGGGTTGGGCGGCGGCAGCGGGATCGCCACCTCGCGGACCCGGATCCCGAAGCGCGCCTGCTTCTGCAACCAGGGGCAGCGGCCGCTGGGGTGCTCCTGATTGGTGATGAGGACCTCGTCGCCGGGCTTGAGGTCCAGCCCATTGACCACCGTATTGATGGCTTCCGTGGCGTTGTGGGTGAGCGCCAGCTCCTCGGTGCGGCAGCCGAGGAAGGGAGCCAGCTCCTGCCGGACATCCTCGAGCGTCTCGTAGCCCCAGCGCGGGTAGTCCTCCACCTGGAGCGCCGCGGAGCGGCGGAGGAACGCTTCGACCGCCTGGACCACCTGGCGGGGCGCGATGCCCAGCGTCCCGGTGTTCAGGTACGCCCGCCAGCCCGACAGCAGAAACTGCTCCCTGCGCACCTGCGCCCACCAGGCGTCCGGGTCGCGCCGGAAGAGCCTGTCCGAAGGCAGCGGGCGCGCCTCGCCCGCACTTGGCGGCGGCAGGCCGAACAGAGCGACTGCCCAGGGGCCGCCTCCGAGCATCTCTCGGCGCCTCATGCGCGTCTCCCCTACGGCGCTGGCGGCCGCTCGGGCTTTAGGTACGGGGCCAGGAAGCGGTAGATCTCGCGCCGCGATTCCTTGGCCAGTTTCGTATCCAGCCGGTTGAAGGCGTGTCCGCCGGGTGCAGCCTGGTAGATCTTGTATTCGAACTTCTTGCCCGCCGCCTTCAAAGCGGTGATCAGCCGCTCGACTTCGAGCACGTTCACGTCCTCGTCGGTGGTGTTGGTGTGGATCAGCAGCGGCGTGGCCAGCTTATGAACGTGGCTGACGGGGGAGCGGCGTAGGTACTCCTTGACGTCCTCTTCGGCGGTCTTGCCCAAATGGTAGGGTGCGGAGAACAGCGCGCGGTAGCTGTCCGACTTGTAGCCCATGCGCGCCACCAAATCGCTGACGGGCACGCCGGCGTAAGCCGCGGCGTAGGCTTCCGGGTGCTCGAAGACGTTCATCAGCGCGATCATGCCCCCGTGGCTCCAGCCCATGATGCCCACGCGCTGGGGATCCAGGAACTCGTAGGTTTCCAGCATCCAGTTGCGTCCGGCCAGCACGTCGTCGTTCTCGCGGCCGCCGTAGTCGATCTGGCGGTAGAAGCCCTGGCCGTAGCCGGTGCTGCCGCGGTACTCGGGCGCGATCACCGAGTAGCCCTGTTCAATCAACTCCCGCACGATGTGAGCCGAGCCGCTTGAGAAGTCGGCGTGCACCCCGCCGTGCACCAGCACGATGAGGGGCTGCTTCCGCGAGCGGTCCAGCTTCTTGGGAATGAAGGTGTAGGCGGGGATGATCAGGGGGTTGCCCGCGCCTTGAGCAGTTGGATTGGGTTCGCGACGGGGCGGCAAGCCGGTGTAGCGGACCTTGTCGAAATCGGCGATGCCGCTCATCTTCAACTGCCAGGCCACATCGTCGATGGCCTTCCGCAACCGGTCGAGGCTGGAGAAGCTTTCCGGGGGAGCGGCCGGGGAGGGCGGGCGAGGGGAACTCTCTTGGGCGGCGGCTGGGGAAGGCGGGCGCCCGGAGGTCTGCTGGGCGGCGACCGGCAGCCACCAGCCGAGCAGCAAGACAAGTAAGTGAGACATCATAGCGGTCAGCCCGGCAGAAACCGTTGCAGGCTGACAAAGAACGACTGCACGAACTCCTCGGCCGTCCGCGCCGCGGCGGTCTCCTCCCCGGCCAGGGGCACGGCGACACGGACCAGCGCGGTGTCGGTGCGGTTATAACGGATCGCATCCGCGATCAGATAGAACTTGGCGGCGTACTCGCTGGCGATGACTCTGTCGCGCGACTGATACCAGTAGAGCACCAGCAGTTTCTGGTCGCCCTTGCTCACCACGTACCGGTTGACCCGGATGGGCTCGCGGCGACCCGGGATCCGGATGGTGGTCAGCCCGGAATAGGCCGGTATCCAGCCCGAGCCGGGCATGCAGTTCTTTGGGGAGTGGGGCGTCTGGCCGGTTCGTTGGGACTTGAAGTAGGCCACAAAGAGGCTGACCACGCGGCGGTTGGCGGAATCGAAATAGACGCGGCTGACCGCGTCGTCAGCGCGGAGGACGGCCTGAACCTCGGCATCCAAAGCCTCCTCCTGCGTCATGCCCCAAGCGCTGAACTGCTTGGGCAATTCCGCCAGCGGACGCGGCGAGGGCACCTCTTCGCGTCGCGAAGCGGCGTAGTAGCCGGCCGCCTGCACGAGCAACACCACGCTCAACAGGCGCGCCCAGCGATTGGAGAGAAAACCGAACGGGCGGCTACTTGCGGGCATCGGCTATCCTCACCGCCAGACTCAGTGCCTGGTGCAGGGCTACCAGCACCACCAGCGCTGCCATGAAGATGACCCAGCCGGAAGCGAGGTGGAAGAAGCCCTCGGCCAGCTCCGGACTGACTTCGCTGAGCAAGCCAGTCGTGGTCACGCGGCCGGCATTGGTGGCAATAGCAATGGGCACCGTAGCCAAGAACAGCACCACGCGCATCCACCTCCGCTGGTCGAACCAGTAGCCATAGACCAAGGATAGGAAGGTCAGCGAAAGCAGCGAGCGGATCCCGCTGCAAGCCTCTACTACCGACAGGGTCTGGCTCGGCAACACCAAGACGTTGCCTTCCCGCAGCACCGGAAGGCCCAGCAGCGACAGTGCAACCTCCGCCAGCCGGCTGGCCAGAAACTGCAACGGCAGGGTGATCTGGTTGTAGATGAGGGCTGGGATGGGGATCATCAGGAACAGCAGGAACAGCGGAAAAGCCAGCACCCGCAGATAGGCCCACCCGCCCAGAAACAGCACGCAGCCGATCAGCGAAAGCACGAACGCCGTGCGCGCCAGAAACAGTTCCGCCCCGAGGTTTGCCAGATAGGACTGCAAAGCGGCGCAAGTCACCACCGCCAGGCCCCACCAGCTCGGCGCCGGTTCCAGGGCAAGCAGCTCCTCCCGCTTTCGCCACACCAGGTAGGCAGCTACGAGCGGCACGAAGAAGCCATGCCCCATGTCCTCGTCGGTGCTCCATTGCCGCACCAGGCGCGCCAGCACAGGAGCGTGACTGATCACCAGCAGCAGCCCGAACCACGCCAGCATGGCCCAGGGCAGCATCGCCGGGCGGGTTGCCAGGGAGGTGGAAGGCTCTGCGCGCTCTGGCATCGAAACCTTTAGTAAAGCATAGCGCCGCCAGCGCCACAACCCTGGTGTGTGCAGGGAGTGCCCGCGGCCGGCGCGCTCTGGTTCCGTTTTGGAACGCCGTGTTCATAACGAAACAGACCGCCGCGGGAGCACCTGCCAAAGTGGAACCGTCCGTGGTCGGGTTCATGAGAAGTTCCCGCCCGCACTGAGTGAAACCTGGGGCGGTGGTCTAGGACAAAGTCCGATGGATGTGTAGGTATGAGACCGGCTTCTCGTCGCGCATTCCGTGAGGCACGATAGCAGAGGAACTTTTCTTCGCCATCCCCGCGGTGGTATCCCGCGTGCATCTGAGGTCGCGCCAGGTGCGGAAGACAACTTCCCGCCGGAGGCAGGGCACGACAGCAGGAAGGCAGGATCTGGAGATGCGAAGTCAAGACGGCGGCGGGGAACGGGTCAACCCGGTGCAACGGGCCAAACGGGATGGCCTCGTACTGGAGCACTTGCCGTTGGTAAAGGCCATCGCCGTGCGGGTCCACGAGAACTTGCCTGTGCATGTGGACATCGGGGATCTGGTGCATGCGGGGATTCTGGGCCTGTTCGACGCGGTGGCCAAATACCGCCCCGAAAAAAAGGTGGCCTTCTCCAGCTACGCCAAGCACCGCATCAAGGGCGCCATTCTGGACAGCCTGCGCCAGCTCGACTGGGCCTCGCGCGACTTGCGGCGGCGCCACAAGCAATTAGAGGCGGCCACTCGTGATCTGGCAGCAACCCTCCAGCGTCATCCCACGGAGGCGGAGATCGCCGAGAGGATGGGCG
>Ga0315312_1003042_pt1 | contig 11058 bp, 7 predicted proteins | sample TDP7_MG_FD_203629 | JGI IMG/M metagenome (GOLD analysis project Ga0315312, IMG submission 203629) | Freshwater sediment microbial communities from Lake Towuti, South Sulawesi, Indonesia - TDP7 | ecosystem: Environmental > Aquatic > Freshwater > Lake > Sediment | place: Indonesia: South Sulawesi... | reverse complement strand
TTCTATGGCTTGCTTATCTGGTAGGCGTTGAGCCAAAAACGGCGTCAATACCGCGTAGCATTCTCTATTTTTGTTTAACTCGCCTGAAGAAGTCAATCTTTCCCACAAAGAATCGGCAATACCTCTTTTCGAGCCGTGATGACTAATTTTGACTAAATCGGCGGCAATCGATACCCCTTCGGAAATCCTTAGAGAATCCTTCAAAATCTGCTCCCAACTTTCCCGTTCGGCGTCACCGCCGAGAATGACGTTAGTTTGACCATATTTCACCAACAATACGCCCGAAATTAGATTATGTCTCTTTGAATTTGCTTCCGCCCTTTCGATTTTTCCCAAGAAATAGTCTTCTATCATTGCCTGATAAGCGTCCACGAGAGAACCATCAGGGCCTAAAGCGAAAATTTTGAGCGGTACGCTTTTCCCTTCGGAGATTACGGTATCGCTATAAATCAGTTTATAACCTTCCACCAGACGAATAGTGACTGCTTTACTTTTCCGCATTCCATCAACCCGACGAAAAAATTCCGCGAGTTCCGCTACGCTTGTTTTCTTCACCAAATGTCCATCTTTCTCATTGGATTCCGCTTGAAGGTGGGCAACTACTTTATATAGCGGGCGAGCTGGGAATCGCCAAAGCTGTTTAATCTTTCCTTCATATTCTGCTAAAAGATGAGTAATGCCGCGGAAATGGTCTTCGTGTGGATGGCTCAGACAGAGAAACTGAAGCGATTCAACCTCATTTCGCCTGAGAAAACGCAACGTCTGGTTGGTTTCAGCATTTTTAATTGAAGGAGCATAGCAATCAACAACACCCCACTCGCCGTTTGGCATCTGCAAGATGATGCTTTCCCCTTTGCCCGCCCCAATGACGTGAACAGTGAGAGGCTTTCTTTTATCATTCATATAAACTTTCATGGCTTTCTTCTTCTAAAAGCCCTTTGTATTCCTCCAAAAGCGCCTGTCGCTCAGAAAATGACAACACTTTCGGTTTTGATTTTTCAAAGTGGAAAGTGAGATTTTCATCATCAAATTCTCGAATGTCACACCTCAGAAACATTCCTTCGGCAACTTCACCGATATTTCTTTTTAATTGCTCCAATGGATACTCCAAACTCAAATCTCTATCCTCGTCTTCCTCAAACTTTCGCAGTCTCAAATAAGCTTTCTCCCCCGAAATTTGTTCGACGCTACAAGTAAATGTATCAAGAATTTCGTAATTTATTATAGAGGGTGCCAACTTTAACTCTCTAATTTTCTGTTCCAGGAAATCCTCAATCAGCACCCTCTTGCCGTTGAAATCATGTGGGTAAACATCTACGGGATGCCTGTCCTCCTCCTGATAAACCAATAACGCTGGTTGCTGTCTACCAAAAAACTGCCCGCTTTTACTCTGAGAGCCAAAAATCTGGCTGATTCGATACTGTTTTCTAACCGACGGATAAGTTGCTTCCATGTAATGCTCAAATATTTGCTTCTCTTCCATAGAAGCTGTATCAATAATTGTAACGGGAATACCTGATTCCTCGAGTTTGTTCAGTTGAAGAAAAAGCTTTTTTACATCACACCAGGGAGTGTCAATTTGCGAATTATAGTATAATTTGATCCTTTCATCCATTTTGATTTGCCCCTTTTAAGAAATCCCATTCAGGAATGCGGAATGTGAACTTCCGCGTCTTTCCTTCGCTACACCCAGGATGATCAAATTCCGAATTCCGAAATCCGAATTCCAAATTCCTACCCTCTGGGGGGTAGGTATAAAGATAGTAACATTTTTTCACAACGGATGTCAAGATGAATCGGTAGCAGAAAACACAGATTTTCTCATCTTACCCCTGACCAAATGGAAATTTGAATTTATAAATTCATCCTTCAACGAGGAACACGCAGGGACGAACCACGAAAACCCACGTCGGAGTCCCAGTCGTCGGGATTGCCCACGGCGCGAACGGTGGCGCGCACATAGCTTGGAGTGTCTCCCCACGAGCCACCGCGCGCCACGCGCAAAGTTCCCCTTGATGGACCTTGTGGGTTGCGTTGTGGACTATGGGTTGGTAGTAGCAAATGGACAAAAACCAACGATCTTAATTTAGTGAAGTTATTTCCTCCAAGCGAATGAAAACGAGAAAACGGGAAAACGAGAAAACGAGAAGGATTTTGATTCCAACGTGGGCAAAAACTTAATCTTTGGTGTTTCTCAAAGGTCTTAACTGCTTTCTATTTAGCTCTTTGTCGACGTTGAAAAAGTATTTCCCATATTTGTTTATATGGTCAAATCGGCATGGCGGAAGGTGGATTAAGTCGCTTTCATTGACGGTATATCCCTCTTGTTGTAGTTTGTCTATGATGGCTTCTATGTAACGGGTATTCCAAACTATTACTGCATTAGTAACCAATGTTAGCGCACTTGCTTGGTTGTCTATATCCTCAATCTGCGATTTCTTAATCTTCCCTTCGTTAGCGAACAGCAGAAAACGTCGGAGTTTATGAATGGATTCTCCTTTATTGAGTTGAATGCCCACTCGACGTTGCCAGTCCTCATCAACGAGATAACTGGGAATATAGATTGACTTAATCAAACGTCCATACTCTTGGATTACTTTCGTCAAAGCATTCTTTCGAGGATAGCTTTGTAACTTACCGATAAATAAACTGGCAGTTACCCATCCAAGTTTTATGGAAGCTACGACTCGCAAGATATCATCCCAGCTTTTAAGAATTCTGTCTTCTTTAATGATTCTTTTAAGAATTGGTGATAAATTCTTATAAGACACTGTTTTATCAATATGGTAGATTTCTTGGTCTCCGATATCCCTGATTCGAGGTGAGAATTGCATTCCGAGCAAATCAAATAGAGCAAAGACCAATTCCGTATATCCGGCCGTATCGGTTGTATGTTCTAAAATTTCAAGCTCGGTTTCATTATCTAAGATGGCATCGAGGACGTAGGTTGCATCTCTGGCTGTTGTTGGAATTACCTTTGAACCGTATTGAGAAAATTGATCACTTGTCCAGCTATAAAAAGTTAGTCCTTTTCCGTATCCAAAGTATCTTGGATTGGCAGTTGCAATACGCGACTTTACAGAAATAGGGAAACGTTGACCATCTGATGATGACATCATTCCACCTCCCCAGAGGTGACTTAGGGTTTGGTTATATTGGAAGTTGACAAGTTTGTTTATTGCGGCTTGAAGTGTGTCTTCTCTAATATACCAATTGTTGCACCAAGCTAACTGGTCATAAGTCAAATCTGAGATTTGAGCCATTTTCACAAATCCAAAATTACATGCGTTAGCGAGGATAGAGGCATATAACTGGGTGAGTAAATCTTTTGTCTTTGGTTGGTGTCCTCCTGGATGCTCAAAACAGTCGGTAAAATGTGTCCATCCATCCACTTCGATTAAAAGGTCGGTCAAGTCAACCAAGGGTAACCTTTGGGCAATTAATTCTCGTAACGTAACGCTGCTTTGAGGTAGGTCTTCTGCTTGTAGTGGTGAGATAACCAATTTCCCCTTCTCTATTTTGACATCATCATTTAAGGAAAGCTTTTTATCTAACTGGGAAAGAACTCTTTGTAGTTGAGCTTTTCGTTGCTCTATACGTTCTTCTCCGTTTTGAGGTAAACCTAACATTCTCAAGGCTTCGGGTCGTATATTGGGCCATTTATCTTTCGGAATCAGATATGTTTCTGGGTTGGCATATTTTCGACTATTTTTGACCCAAATATCTCCAGAACGTAACGCTCCACGAAGTTCCCAAAGGGCGCTTAGTTCATAGTAGCGACGAACAATCCTATCTTTTTCATCTAACACGTAGTCAAGCCAGGATTGAGAAATGAATGCTAATGGCGCATCCTCTGGAACCTTTCGCTTACGTGTTGCGTTAAGTGTTTTTATCAGTTCTAAAGCTTTTATCAATGGGTCGTCGGCTTTGTTTGATTGAAATTTCAAGGCATCTAAAAATTTGGGAGCAAATTCTCTGATGTAGCTGTATCGGCTTGCGAAATAATCGCTTGACTGGTCATCCAAAGGTCGAATCAGTTGGTCGCATTCTTCTATCGAAGCACGAAGCTCTTCTTCCGGAATTTTTGAATAAATAGTTGAGCGTAAGTGGAAATCGGAAATTGTTTTATCTAATAAGATTCGACCTATCTGTTGAAAAAGAATCAATTTTTCATTGGTTGTCTTCGCGAGAGACAAGCGGAATTCTTGGTTCTCCCGTTTTGCCTTCGTGTAGGTGTCCCAAAGACAGCAGTCAAACAGTTCTATCAGTTCGTCGATTATATCAACGAGTGATTGACGGAGGAATGCGAGTAGAATCGGGTAACGGCGTTGTTCACTCATTCTCTGGAGCGCTTGATTGGTAGCGCTTCTACCAATTTGTGCTAAAAACTTCTGTCGGTTCGGGTTCAATGAGGTGAGATGCCATTTGTCCACCCCAACTCCATGTAAGAAATCAAGTTTCTCAATCGCTTCCAGAATATTCTTTGGAGTGTTGGCAGTGGCGCCATGACGAAGCCAGAAAAGCGGGGTTCGTCCCAAATTTTCATCTTTTATCAGTATCTTGTCCAGAAACGTCTTTAGGTCATTACTCATGAGAAAGTCCAATTGTCGATAAGTTTCTTCTTGCGCTTCTTGTCTGGCTTGAATCACCATCCGCTCAAGAGTCGTCAGCCCTGGGCGGACAATCTTTTCCGAATAAAGCATTTGGCAAGCTATCCCCAAGAGCAAGGTTGGTTTATCATGCTCTAAAGCTCTTTGAAGTAGCCATTCTGAAAGTTTGGCTAAATCGTAATCGCTTGCTCTGCGGAATCCGAGATACTCTTGAATTTTTAGCAAGTGGTCAGTGCGAGTCTGAGGTCTTTGAGCATAGGTAGAAAGGGAAGGAGGATCTATCCCAAGCTGATTAGCTGTATAAACGATTACCGATGATGGCGCAGTTGTAATTTCATCTGGGCAAAACCCTAAGTACCGTAGCGCACCAAGTTGAATGGCAAAGCCAAGTCTATTGTAATTGGCGCTGGTTTGGGGTATTTGACTCAAATCAGAAGGAGTAAGCGTAAAAAAAGTATAAATATCTTCCTTCGGAATTTCTTGGGGGAAGTTATTCAGACGCTCTCTTTCGGCTGTTGTAAGGAATTGTCCTGGCATTTCATACCTCCAGTTTAAAAGAATGAAAACGAGAGAACGAGAAAACGAGAAAACGTGAAGGTGAGGTTATTCACTGTCTCGTTTTCACGTTTTCTTTTCTTCCTCTGGTAAAACAAACGAGGGTAATCTTTACTAAAAATTCTTTCTTTTTGAAATCTGATGAAATCTTGTGTTTTAAAGTTAAGAAACTCATAAAATAAATCTTCGTTAAGGAATAATAATGTTTTTATGAGTTCTTTAACGACAAAAATCACAATATGATTTCAAAAGGAGAGGATTTATGCTAATTGGATATGCTCGGGTTTCAAAAATTGACCAGAATCTCAACCTGCAAATTGATGCACTAAAAAGGGTCGGTTGCTCAAAAATCTTTACCGACCAGGTTTCAGGAAGTATAAAAAGCCGCCCCCAACTGGAACAAGCCCTTGATTTCCTTCGCGCGGGGGATATTCTTGTGGTTTGGAGATTGGACCGGCTGGGTCGAAGTTTGAGGCACTTAATTGAGTTGGTGGCAGAACTACAAGAGAAAGAGATTGGATTTAGAAGTCTTACCGAAGCCATGGACACAACCACTTCAGGAGGGAAGCTGATTTTCCACATCTTCGGCGCATTGGCTGAGTTTGAACGGAATGTGATTCAGGAGAGAACAAGAGCGGGATTAGAAGCCGCAAGAGCAAGAGGACGAAAGGGGGGCAGAAAACCTAAGCTTACGGAGAAACAGCAACAAGTCGCGGTGAAACTATACCACGAGAAAGCACATACGGTTGAGGAAATCTGTCGGATTATGGGAATCTCGAAACCGACGCTTTATAGCTACATCAACAAAGCAGAAGGAGGAAGTGAGAAAAGGGATGCCACAGCAAGAACAGCAGACCAAGAAAATCCAATACCACTGGGAGATTGATACCTACAAGCTATCTGTACAAGCAGCAATGGAAATTTACGAACTGTCAAAAGCGTTTCCCGAAGAAGAAAAGTATAGTCTCACCGACCAGATTCGGAAATCTTCGCGGTCTGTTTCTGCTCAAATCGCCGAAGGATGGAGACGGAGAAAATATCGGGCGGCCTTTGTCAATAAGATGAATGAAGCTGAAGGCGAAGCTGCTGAAACTCAAGTTTGGCTTGAATATTCGGTGAAATGTAGATACATGAGTAGGGAAGATGGGGCTCGCTTGCATAAGAAGTATGATGAGATTATAGGAAAACTGATAAATATGGGAAATCATCCAGAACAATGGTGCCTTTCATAGGATAATCCTCTCGTTTTCCCGTTTTCTCGTTTTCTCGTTTTCATTCGTCTGGAGGAAATAATGTTACAAATGAAGATCGTTGGTTTTTGTCCATTTGCTACTACCAACCCACTATGAGCATAGTAATCCTCATCATGCCAATCCGTACACCATTCCAATACATTCCCCACCATATCCATCACTCCATAAGGGCTAGCGCCAGCGGGATAACTGCCGACGGGCGTCGTTGTACCTGTCCCGCTGTCCAATCTGTCCAATGAGTTGCATTTTCTTTTATCCCACACATTGCCCCACGGCCAGATTCGCCCATCAGCACCTCTTGCGGCTTTCTCCCACTCAGCCTCGGTTGGCAATCGCTTCCCTGCCCATTTGCAGTAGGCATTCGCGTCGTTCCATGAAACATTGACGACAGGATGTTTCTCTTTGCCTTTCCTGTAATAGCCCCGCCAATCACCCTCCGATTTGCAACCTGTCGCCTTCACAAACTGCTCAAACTGCGTATTAGTCACCGGATACTTGTCAATGTAAAAGTCATCTAAGTAAACGCGATGCTGGGGCTGTTCATCGGCGAACTGTTCCCGATTCCAACCGGGGAACTGGCGCAGCAATTCTTCTATTTGCTCATCGCTTGTGCCCATAATAAACTCGCCTTCGGGTATGAGAATCATTTCCGCGCTATCGACGGGGTGGATGATAGTGGATGACAGAGTGCTTGGTTGTGGTTGAGGCGTAGCAACAACAGGACGACGAGGGCTCGGCTGTGGTTGAGGCTGAACAACTGGGGGTTTAGGTTGCGGTTTCGATGGGACTACCACTGGCTGAACGGGACAGGTTATATTTAATAACGCCTGCTTAAGCGCGGCAGTATTCGGATAGCGCTGGTCAGCGCGCATTTGCAAAAGTTTGTCGATGATTTGCTCGATGCTTGAGCTTAAAGACGGTTTGATGTTTCGCACAGGGTCAAACACAAACGGCGGACGGCTGCGCGGGTCAATTCCTGTCAGCAGGTGGTGCATGGTCGCCCCCAAACTATAAAGATCACTTCGTGGTTCAGCCATGCCCTGCCACTGTTCAGGCGGCGCATAGCCGGGCGTGCCAATCATCGTGCCTTGTGCACGAGGCACGAAGTTTCGAGCGATGCCAAAGTCTATCAGGATTAACCTTCCGGTGTCTGTCACCATGATGTTGCTGGGCTTGAGGTCACGATAAATGATGGGCGGCTGTTGCGAATGCAGATATTCCAGCACAGCGCAGATACACAGCGCCCATTCGATGACCTTTGCTTCTGAGGCATAGCCTCCGAGTTCGGTTAGATGTTCCTCCAACGAACGCCCTTTGATGAATGGCATCACTAAATAGTGCCGCTGCCCTTCGGTGAAACGGTCAAACACATTGATAATGTTCGGATGCTGCAGAGCGGCAAGAATGTCCGACTCCTGCTCAAACCGCCTTACGGCATCAGCTCGCTCAATAGGAGATGTGAAGGTATCCAGCATCTCCTTGACAGCGCAATTGCGGGTTGAAAACCGCGTATCCTGCGCCAAATAAATAGTGCCCATCCCGCCTTGCTTGATGGCGCTTTGGATACGGTAGCGCCCTTGCAGGAGGGCACCGTTGGGTAGAACTGTTGCTTGAATACCTCGATTTGTACTTGCCTGCGCGGGAAGTGATTCCCCACACTGGTTGCAAAAACGCGCTGTATCTCGATTATCCAAACCGCAAGCAGGACATTTCATAAATTCACCTTCTTTGCTTCTTGTCAAGACAAGTTTTAGGCTACTGGAATCAATTGTTCCCATTAAACAGGTTGGAAATGGCTTAAAACCCGATGCTAGCCTGCTTTTGCAGAAAGACCAGCCCATTTCCGCTTCGATGAGGTTTGTAATCGCCTACTCAGTAGTCTGCAAATGAGAGAATCGGGAAATTCCCCGCTGACTTTGCACGCGGGCTTCAGTCAGCGGATGCACACAGTAAGAACAGCGAAATTCCATGTGCGAAAGTCCGCTAGCTTCGCCAGCGAGGAATTCTATCGCATAGCTGCAGGCTATGCGAGCTATTAACCTTTGGTGCTAGTTCACGAGAAATTAGTAGCCGTCCCGCTATGCGGGATACACGATGCTCGTTTCCTTCTACGCCGGAAAGGGTTCGTTGCTCTGACTGGATTCTCAACTATCAACTAGCACCAAAAGTTATTATGTTCTACCAACACTTTGCGGACTACCGATACTCGATTACTTCTTCCCCTCCAAAGTTTCTCATAACCTCGATGTAGTTCTTGAAGGCTTCACACGCTTCCTTGACATTTTTTTCGTATTCCAAGATATCAGCAATGTCTTTGCACTTGAAAGTCTGACCATTCGTCAAGCCTTCGATGTCGATGTTAAGAGTAATAGCTTTTCCAGTAAAAGGAATTTTAATTTCCTTTTGCAAGAGGACTTCTTTGTCAGCCTTGTACTTTTTGACAAGATCAGCTTCCTCTTTTGTAAGTTCGGTTCTTGCTTTTAGTTCAAACTTCACGCCTCCAAGCAAGCCTTTTGCTTGGTCTCGTGTGATGAAGAGTTTCATTGATGTTCTCCTTTCTATTTTTTTGATAAGAGTTACACAGTTGACTGTGCACCCCAGCCTTTGCTATAACACACTCATCCGTTTTTTGTTAAGGGAACTATACCTAACTTGCGCCAGAGCATATTGCTGTTACTTTGGGCGAAACTATCGTAATTTCATTTTTTCTTTCTTCCCCAGCATTCTCCAACTTTTTCTCTTTCTTTGGAACCACAGTCTGGGCAACGATTGCCTCCGCATTTATAGCAGTAGCATGTCCCACACTTCTTGCACTCATAAATGGCAAAAAACACGCCACCAAAAATACCTCCTGATGGTTCTGCGCCACAGTTAGGGCATTGATTAAATCTCGTCATGTTCAAATCACTTCCTTATCCTAAAGTTACGACCATTACCATGTCGCCTAATGTTTCCATGGTTGCCGAAGGGAATTTTGACGAAGCAAAGTGCAACTTCACAAAAAGTTAAAACACGACTTTGCGATTTTTCCACCAAACGACAAAGGTATACCAAATCATTTTCCAGAAACTCTCTGGACTGGTTTGGAAGGAAATATCCACTTGCTTGGAACCGTCGTTGGAGTTGATGGTAAGCTGCCCTTGATAGTTTTGGGGTTCCTTGCTTCTTTTGAATCCCGCTGTATTGACTAAGCATTGAACCGTCTGGACGTTGCTAGTCTGAAATTCCGCTGGCTTCAAGCGCAGCCAAGGCTGGTTCGCGCGGAGGCTGCATTGGAGAATGCCATCACCGGTGTTCCGGATGACAATAGGCAAGATTTTACGCTGCTTACGGATGAGAACTCCATACTCAAGCTGATTTTTATCAACGTCCAACATAGGAGATAACACCCGCAAGGTAATAGGCACTTCTTTCTTCCCGCCATTAGAGTCAATGGTAATTATTCCTTTGTAGTCTAAACCATGTTCGAGATTGGCAGTATCAATGCGAAAAGGAATGGCTCTATCCATCGGAATTGAAAAGCGAGTCGTCGTGGTCGAAATCCACGGTTGGTCAAACGTAATAGTCCCCTGTAGAATACCGCTCTTTGGATTACTATTCACGATAAACAGAGAAACCTCCTTGGATTGGCCGGGGTTCACGCCGCCGAGTTCAACCGCTTGCGGGGTAATCTTCAACGTGGGAGCTTCTACCGTAACGAGGATTACAACGGTTTCCATCCCGCCATTGGAGGTCACGACAACCGCCCCGCTATACTGTCCACTGGTGAGTTGAGAGACATCGACGGTCACCTGGATGCGCCCAATTTCATCGAAGGTAAAATAGGTTTGGTCTACTTTAATCCATGCGCGGTTTGTCTCGATGATGCCCTTGAGCCGCTCTCCCCGAGTGCTATACGCTGGGTTGGTAACGTTAAAATTTTTTACGACGGCCCCCCGATTCTGCTGCACAGTGCCGTAATCTATCGACTTGACATCGACGGCGAGCACAGGCCTGATTTTTACTTTAGGAGACACAAATTGCGGAGTATAGCCCTGCACTTGGAAGTCTGGCTCAGACAAGTGTTCCAAGTCCGCCAACATCTCTCTTGCCGACGCATACCGCTCTTCTACGTTGTCAGCCAAAGCCTTTTCAATGACCTTCGCAAAGTTTGGATTGGCTGTGCTGATAGGTGGGAATGTGAAAGGAATTGGCTCTTGATTCGTTAGAAGGTGATGCAACGTAGCGCCCAATGCATAAATATCTGAGCGGGGTTCCGCATGTCCCATTACCTGCTCACGTGGGGCATACGCGGGGGTACCAATGGAAGTGACGCTGACAATCGGATTAAAGAATCGGGCAATTCCAAAATCGATCAATTTTATCTCACTAGTTTTTAAGCGGATAATATTGGCAGGCTTAAGGTCACGGTAGATAATAGGCGGCGTATAACTATGCAGGTAGTCTAAAATCCTGCAAGTTTGCTTGGCAATGTCCAAAACATCATCCTCGGGGAGCGGGGCGCCTGTATGCGCTAAGGTTTTCTCCAAATCATCCCCTTCCAGATACTCCATTACAAGGTAATGCCGGTTTTTTTCCGTGAACTTATCGTATACCTTGAGAATATTCGGATGCTCGATAGAGGCTAGCAAATCTGCTTC
>Ga0315312_1003040_pt1 | contig 11060 bp, 10 predicted proteins | sample TDP7_MG_FD_203629 | JGI IMG/M metagenome (GOLD analysis project Ga0315312, IMG submission 203629) | Freshwater sediment microbial communities from Lake Towuti, South Sulawesi, Indonesia - TDP7 | ecosystem: Environmental > Aquatic > Freshwater > Lake > Sediment | place: Indonesia: South Sulawesi... | reverse complement strand
GCTTTAGCGTAACGATTCCTCATAAGGAAAATGCCTTAAATTATGTTAAAGCAAAGCATGGTTTTATCGAACCTTTAGCCGGAAAAATCGGAGCGGTCAATACTCTAATATTTGACGAGTCACGAGCAACGAGCGACGAGCGACGAATTCGTGCTTACAACACCGATTATGCTGCTGCTTTAGATGCGATTACTTCGAGACTTGATATTGGTCAAGCCGACTTAAAAGATATGCCCGTAGCGATTATCGGCGCGGGCGGTGTCGCAAGAGCTATTGTAGCTGGCTTAAGTGACGTTGGTGCAAAAATCAAGATTTACAATCGCACCATCGAACGTGCTGAGAAACTTGCTTCTGAGTTTGGCTGTGAGTCTGCCCGCCTGGATGATTTACAGAATTTGGATGCGAGGTTGCTCATAAATTGTACAAGTATTGGAATGCACCCGGAAGTTGATGCAACGCCTGTACCCAAAGAGTACTTGAAAAAAGGCATGGCCGTTTTTGATACGGTTTATAATCCCGCCCAGACAAAGTTATTGAAGCTGGCTAAAAGAAAGAAATTAAAAACAATCGACGGCTTATCAATGTTCATCAACCAGGCCGCCGCCCAGTTCAAGCTTTTCACTGGCCAAGACGGCGATGTGGCCCTTATGCGAAAAACAGTTATGGGTTGTTTTTCTCGTGAATAATTTGTATAATGATTTTAATTCAACAAAAGCCGTGTAGGATTGAAGAAATAAATATGGGATATTGCAGTGCATAAGATACGGGTTTATATTGATACTTCTGTTTTTGGTGGTACACAGGATGAAAAATTCATTGAGCCAAGCCAGCGTTTTTTTAAGCGTGTGCACAAAGGCGATTTTGTAATAATTTTATCTAATGTGACTCTTCGTGAGCTTGTGAAATCTCCTGATGCGGTCCAAGCTGTCTGGCAGAGTCTACCGGTTGAGTTTGTTGAGGTTGTGCAGATTGATGCCGACGTTGAGGAATTAGCAGAAGCATACATTCGCGCTAATGTTTTAGGTAACGATTCACTAAACGACGCTCTGCATGTGGCGGCAGCGACAGTAGCTGGAGCAGAACTGATTTTAAGCTGGAATTTCAGACATATTGTAAATTTCATTAAAATCAGGGGCTTTAACAGTGTAAATATTAGTCTCGGATATCGAACCTTAACTATACTAAGTCCATTAGAGGTGAGTTATGGGGAAGAGGAAGAAAAAATTTGATTGTGTGCAGATGAAGAACCAAATCCAAAAAGAATTGATGCGAGAGTACCAGGCCAGAAAGGCTGGATTCACTTCTTACGCAGATTTTTTAAACGCCACCGCGAATGAATCGAAAGAGATACGCATTTTTCTTGATAAAGTTGCTAAAGCAAAGGCAAAAACAGCTGCCAAAAGCTGACACCTATTAGCCAGGATTAGCGGCGTAGCTCATAACCTATAATCCTTAGGAAAAAACTTCTCGCAGTTCAAACTCTTCACCGGCCAAGATGCCAATCCTGAACTTATGAGAAAAACTATTCGTGATTGCCTATATGTCTGATAATTTGTATAATTTTTCTTCAAAAATTAAAGGACCAAGGTTTCCGAGTTGAAAGAATGGAACCCAAAGAATCAATCAAAGCGACAATAGAGAACTGTAAACAGATTATTAAAAGTGACCCCAACAATATGGATGCACACTTATTGTTGGGAGCCTGTTATGTATCTGTAGGACTATACCAAGAATCGATAGAAGCTTTCAAACAAGTTATCAGAATAGACCCTAATAATACAAGTGCTCACTGTGGTGTTGGTGCTGCTTACGATGAATTAGGTCATTACCCAGAAGCAATAGAGGCATATAAAGATGCTATCAGAATAGACCCTGATAATGCAAATGCTTACTGTTTGTTGGGAGCCTGTTATGTATCTGTAGGACTATACCAAGAATCGATAGAAGCTTTCAAACAAGTTATCAGAATAGACCCTAATAATACAAGTGCTCACTGTGGTGTTGGTGCTGCTTACGATGGATTAGGTCGTTACCCAGAAGCAATAGAGGCATATAAAGATGCTATCAGAATAGACCCTGATAATTCAAATGCTTACTGTGGTGTTGGTGCTGCTTACGATGGATTAGGTCATTACGAAAAGGCTATACAAGCGTACAGGCGAGCTATCAAAATAAATCCCAATCATGCGTCAGCACACTTTAATCTTGGTATCGCTTACGACAATTTAGGTCGTTATGAAGAGGCAATAAAAACGTATAAACGGGCTATATGGGCTTATGAACAGGATAAGCAAATAAATCCTAATTATCCAGCAGCATACTACAATCTCGGTCTTGCTTATGACGAGTTGGGACATTACGAGGAGGCTATACATGCTTATAGCCAGGCTATCGAAATAAAACCCGATTTCGCGGAGGCACATTTTAATCTCGGACTTGCTTACACCCAATTAGGTTATTATGCAGAAGCAATAGAGGCATATAAAGATGCTATCAGAGAAAAACCTGACTATGGCGATGCATACTATAATCTTGGTGTCAATTACGGTAAGCTGAAACGTTATAAAGAAGCCATAGAATCTTTAAAACAAGCTGTTAAAATAAATCCAAATGACATTGAAGCACATGGTAATCTTGGTTTTAGTTATGCTCTTGTTGGTGATCGGGAATCAGCTTTAGAAGAATACGAAATATTGAAGAATTTGGACCAGGGACAGGCTAATAGACTTTTTGAGGACATTAGTATTGTAGATAAAATGAGTTCTGAACGACAAAATCCAGTGCAAGAATTAGAAGACCTTATTAAATATTACTCGGGATTGATTGATCAGCATCGGGCTTGGCTTCGACCTTTTGGACAACAGCGAGTGGAAAAATGGGAGGATTTACTTAAGTCAAATCCTGAAGGAGCAATTTGTGAATCTCTGACGCGAAAGATGTTATCAGAACATGGGGTTAAGGTTGAACCTTACGAAGACCTATCGAGTGGAGGTCCGGATTTTAAGTGCACAAAACATAATAAATGTTTCTATGTCGAGACAACCTGCATATCTATTAAAGCTGCAACAAGAGAGAGTGGTTTATATCCCACTAGTAGTCCCGATGTCGATGATTCTTCGTACTGGAACATGACAGAAAAATTTCGTTCTGAGATTACTTTGAAGATTGAGCAATTTACCAAAGTAAATGCTCCACGCATTGTTGTAATAGGTACATTACATCCCAAAGTAAGTGATTGTTGTATTGATGAGTTGGCTGCAGAGCAGCTACTAACATCTCCTACAAAAATAACGCATGATATAAACAGTAGCTACGAGCCGATTGGGAATACATACGAAACCACAGGATTAGAACATTCAGCATTTATACGATTTATTAAGGATTCGTCGGGTAAAATTGAGTTTGCACGAACCTCGATTTCAGCGGTTTTGCTGTGTGGTTTTGGCTCTATTCCTCCGAATGTAGTAGGTTGCCTTCATCCTAATCCAAATTACCCATTTGATAGGACTTTGTTACCTCAAATCGAGTTTTGCAAGTTGGCTGAAGGATACCAAACCGGTCAGTTGAAGGTAGAGTGGATTTAGTGCTGCTCTGCGATGATGATTATTGGTATATTAAAAGCAGAAAGAGTCAGATGGATACTGAAAAGCAAATTGAATACTGGAAGACGGGTAGCGATGAGGATTTCGCAGCGGCTCAGTCACTGCTGGAAAAAGGTCACTTGCGTCATAGCCTTTTCCTTGCGCATCTTGCACTTGAAAAGATGCTCAAAGCACGCGTGACACGCAAAATGAATGATGTTCCTCCGAGAATACATAATCTTAGTCGTCTTGCTGGAATAGCTGGTCTAAAGCTCGACAAAGAGCAGGAGCAGTTTCTACGTGAGTTTAATGTTTACCAATTGGAAGGACGTTACCCCGATTCTCAGGAAATTCCGCTAACAGCAGATTTTGCAAAGAATGAAATTTTAAGAGCTAAAAAGATGTTATTATGGTTGAAGAAACAGTTATCACAGCAGTAAAACGATATCTCACTGACCTGCCGGCCTTTGGCATTCATGCCCGACGTGCGGTTCTGTTTGGCTCTTGTGCACGAGGCCAGGCTGGAGAATGGAGTGACATAGACTTGATTGTGATTGCTCCGGAATTTGATGGCCCACGAGAGATTTCGCTGGTTCAAGCTCTTTGGCGTGCAACTGTTGTTGATAACCGAATTGAGCCGATTCCCTGTGGTGAAAAGGAATGGGAAACCGAACAGGGCCGTCCTATCCTTGAGATTGCCCGGCGTGAAGGCATTATTATCGCTGCGTGAAAAGTCAATGATTTAATGAGTTGGTAAAATGGTTGCAATGAAGCAAATAGAAGAGTTTGACCAGCAGGTTGGTCGCGAGTTTGGGTGGAGTTCTTCTGCCGCGCAAACACAATTTTGACTCCATATAACTAAATTCCGGCGATTTAGGTGCCAAGAAGGACTTTTGCGCCTTTGCCTTGTTGAATTAGGGGGACGAAGCTGTCCAATTCTTTGAGCACTTTGGAATCGGTTAGGTCGATCACCTTTTTCTTTTCATGGGACATATAAGCAGCCATGATAAGCATTGTGATTAGTCGGCCATATTCAAAATCGAGCAGAGCGTTTTTGCCTTTCTCAAAAGCCGGAAGTGCATCTCGCCATTCAGCTATGTATCCATACAGGTCAGGCTCGTTGGGCTGGAGAACCAAGGCCCCACGGGTTGCCTGAGCCTTCTCCAGAGCCAGCTCGCTGTCTGCAACAGCGGCTGCCGCCGCATCACTAATAAATAAACCGGCAGGCGATTGCAAAGAGTTGACGGTGTACGAATAACCCGGACCAAAGGCCTCCATAAGGAGTCGCAGCCCGGGTGCGTCATACATCCAGGAATTGGTAGCTTGGACTATACTGTGTATGCCAGTCTTAGGGTCTTTGAACTCGATGGTGACGCTGGAATAGTCCTCGGCGGGCGTGACAGAGTAATCCACACCTCTATCGCGAAGTTGGCTGAGCCACGGCTTCTTACCCCATTTGAGTAGTGCCATGCTGGCGGTTACGGAGACAGGCTTGAGGTAGTTGGGCGGCTTGCCGCTGGGTGTCACCGTATACATTCCAGCAGCTATACTGTGGCAGCCCATATCACAGCAGACGCCACCTCCCTGTTTTGTGGGGTCCCAGAACCATGGCTCGTGCGGTCCGCCGTGCTCCTCTGCGCTGCGGGCCAGATGCACGGCACCCATCTGCTTCTCCACCACTGCAAGCTGACGCCGAGCCTCGACTATAGAGGGCATGTGGATCTGGTTTTCGAAGTAAGCGGTGGGGACACCAATTTCCTTGGCCATCTTTACCATTGCATTTGCTTCTTGGAGGTTGCGGGCGAGAGGTTTCTCGCAAATGATTCCCTTGATTTTAGCTCCAGCCTTTACGGCCCGGGCTATGTCACGCATTATCTCGACACGAGCAAAGTTTGGGGCAAAAATGCACGCCACGTCAACAGCAGCACAAAGCTCAGCCGTGCTCTTATATACTTGGGTGTCGCCCAGGCCATCTTCGCGAGCACGCTTGGCAAGTTCCTCCGCTCCTTCAAGCGCATAGATACCTGTTAATTCGACGCCGCGGACTGAACGTAACGCTCTTTCATGAAATCCAGCTACAAAACGAGCTCCAATCATTCCTATCTTTAGCATTGTCTAAACCCTTTCAACGCAACTGAAAAGTTAAAACTTAAAATGTAAAACTAAGGAACTCCATAGTTTTCACTTTTGCACTTTAAACTTTGAGTTTCCTACCAATTTGGCTACTGCCTATTATTTACCGTACTTTTAACTAAAGCACAACCAAAACACCAAGAAAAAGCAAGAATTTGATGATACAGGGCACTATGAGTTAAAATAGATAAAAGGGGATATTTGGGAAAGGCTAATTTTGGGGGATAGCACCATTTCCGAAAGGACGTTGCCAAGCAAAGAATGCAGATAGTTGCAAAATGCGACCGAAAAAATGCGCAAAAATTCGCAAAAACACGCTTTTTCTGACAAAAATTAAAAAAAGTGCACACTTTTTTAGTATTTTTTGAGAATACCTGTGTAAAATGATCGAAATATATTTATTAGCTGCTCTGCCAATAACAGAGAGAAATCGGCCGGTTAAACCGGTACTGTAATAGAAGTTTGGCAGGGATTTTGACTATTGTATAGTAAGAATTGTGCGGGAAATAAACTTAACTATAAAACAAGCTAAATGGAGATAAAAAATGCCTGCGACAGAAGTTGTAAAGAAACAACAGAAACAACTGAGTATGCCCGAAATAAGAGTTAAGGCTAAAGCGCTTGGGATAAATCCTGGCAAAATGAAGAAGGCCGAGCTTATCCACGCTATCCAGCAAACAGAAGGCTACACGCCGTGTTTTGGCAGGTCAAATGGTCGATGTCCTTACACCGACTGCTGCTTTATGAAGGATTGCCTTAAAGTCAAGTTATAAATTTCGTGTTGTGTAGCGCGTATTACGTACTTCAAAGGGCGGAGGAACAAAAAGCGTCCATCCAAAGGCGGATTTTCAAAAAAGAAAACCGCAAATCTTGGCATAAAAACCAAAATTAACCACAAGATTCAAAGATTTTTTGGCAATCTTACATTTCGCATATTGTGAATCACAGTTCGTAACATCAGCCCTTCGCTTAAGAAAACTATTTTGAAACTTGCCTGAAAACCTTGAATGTGTTATGAAGGATGTAAGTGTGCTGACCAATACCGTCAAAGTACCTGTGAAAGGTTACGACTATTTCGCTATGGCAGTGAAGGATATTGCTAAGGCCTTCAAGAAGGCCATTGTGAAACCAGATAAACTGGGCCGAATTTAAAGGAGAAATCATGAAGAAGGTCACTATCCATACATTGTGTGAGAAGAAGAAAAACCGGCAGCCAATAACTTGGCTTACCGCCTACGATTATCCAACCGCGCGGTTGGAGGAGAGAGCCGAGATTGATATCATCTTAGTCGGAGATTCGATCGGGATGACCATATTTGGATACGACTCCACGCTTCCGGTCACGATGGACCTATTAATTCCACATACCCAGGCGGTACGCAAAGGTGCTCCCAATGTCTTCTTGATTGGCGATATGCCATACATGAGTTATCAGATCAGCTCGCAGGAGGCGATACGGAATGCTGGCCGGTTTATGGCCGAGTGTGGCTGTGACGCTGTCAAGCTGGAAGGTGGAAGGGAAGTGCTTGATACTGTCAAGGCCCTGGTTAAGGCGACAATCCCCGTCGTCGGACATTTAGGGCTTACGCCGCAATCTATAGCGATGCTCGGGGGGTTCAAAGCCCAGGGCCGCGATGCCTCGACCGCCATGCGGATTATTGAGGATGCCCAAGCCCTTGAGGAAGCCGGCGTTTGCATGATTCTCCTGGAAGCCGTTCCTCCCGAGGTTAGCAAGATCGTCACAGAGCGAGCACAAGTTCCCGTCATTGGTATCGGGGCAGGCCCTTATGTCGACGGCCAATGCCTGATTATTCACGACATGCTGGGCATGTTTGAGGCATTTACACCAAAATTCGTGAAGAAGTATGCCAATATCGCAGAGCAGATCGTCAAGGCACTGGAGGCTTTCAAAGATGATGTCAATAAAGGGCAATTTCCGGGCCCTGAGCATTGTTACAAAATGCCGGAAGCCGAACTGCAGAAACTCCAGCAAATGCTTAGACAAAGAGGCCACCAAGTGACTTCGGCACAAAGAAAAGAGGAGTGAACTAAAGTGGGCTCCAAAACGGCGAAAGCCGATACTTTTTGGTGCGGGACAAGAGAAACAGAGAAAAAAAATTAAACCTAAATGAAGGAGCTATATTATGTCTACTCGGCAATTAGCAAGACGTGATTTTTGTAAAATTGCTTTGACAACTCCTTTGGTTGCTCAAGCAAAGGTCAACTTCAGTAGTGGTACACAACAAAAGTATCCATATTTCGGCAGAGATGTGGATTATAAAGAATTTAAAATTATCGATGAGGGATTGAAAATCGTCAAAGTTGAAACATTCGCTAAACCGACAGTGGGTGTTGTCCGGATTCAAACCAATGATGGGTCCGAAGGTTATGGCCAGATATCGCCCCATGATGCCGATTTCTCTTCCATGATCTTACATAGCAAAATTGCGCAACATTTTCTGGGTAAAGATCCGGCTCATATTGATGCCCTCGTCGACGATTGTATAGATGCCAACTACAAATTTCCGTGGAGTTTTGTTTGTCGCGCATTAACCGGCTTGGACACGGCAATCTGGGATTTATACGGAAAGATAAAGAAAAAACCTGTAGTTGAATTGCTTGGTGGACGAATTTGTGCAATTCCAGCGTACGGTTCCAGTATGCGCAGAGATGTTACTCCTGAAGATGAAGCCTCTCGGATGGTAGCCTTGCGTGACAGCAAGGGTTTCACTGCATTCAAACTGCGAGTAGGTAAAAGAACTGGCCATGACGAGGATCAATGGCCTGGCAGGACTGAGAAGCTTGTCCCCACTGTCAGATGTGCACTTGGCGACAAGATCGATCTTATGGCGGATGCAAACAGTTGTTATACACCACCCCGAGCTATTGCTGTTGGTCGCGTATTAGAAGATAATAACGTTTTCTTTTTTGAGGAACCATGCCCGTACTGGGAGTTGGAATGGACTGCTGAAGTGTCTAAAAAATTAAAAGTGCTTGTTGCAGGTGGTGAACAGGACAATGATTTGGCACAATGGCGTCGGATGATCAATATGAATGCGGTGGATATTGCACAACCGGATGTTTGTTATATTGGCGGTTTAACCAGGGCCCTTCGTGTCGCTCGGATGGCACATAAAGCAGGAAAGCTCTGCATACCTCATACTTCTAATGTATCCATGGTAAGCGTATTCACCTTGCACATGCTTGGCGCTGTCCCAAATTCAAAGTACATAGAATTTACAATTGATGATACTTCAGAACTGGCGCGTGAAAGTCGGGCGATGTATGAGCCTCAGTTAACTGTTGTTGATGGTAAAGTAATGATACCCAATGGACCGGGTTGGGGCGTAACCTTCAAAAAAGAATGGTTCGAATCTGCAGAATACCAAAAAAGTGAAAAAAAATAATACAATAAAAAGAAGGAGGTTCGATTAAATGAAGAATGTGAATCGTAGAGAGTTTATCAAGTCTGGAAGCGAAATTGCAGCTGCAATCACTTTAGGCAGTGGCTCAGCCTCTTTGCTACCTAAATCTTCAAAAAAAGCTAACTCTACAAAAATGATCGGTATCCAGATAGGAGCTCCTTCTTTTGTTGATGAAGGAGTTGAAGGTTGTCTGGACACGATTCAGCAGCGTGCTTGTGTTAATGCACTCTTTACAATGGTGCATTCATATAAAGAAGGGCTTTCGGGCCGAACCTGGCCGCCAGTTGACCACGGACGTCAGTATAAAAGCCCGAAATTTCACGGAGGTTACTACGCAACAGTCCATCCGGAATACTATAAAAATACCATCTTCAGGGACAATCCGCAGATTTTGCGTGCACCTGATGAGGGTGATTTTGATGTTCTGGCCTCTGTTATACCGGCTGCGCGAAAGCGCGGAATTAAAACCATCGCCTGGGTAGCGGATCAAGTTCACGATGATATTCCTCAATTTAAGGAAATGGCCGAAGTGGATCTTCATGGTCGTAAACTTCCACAGGTTTGTTTCAACAATCCGCATTTCCGTTCTTTCCTGATGGCCATGGTCGAGGATTGTGTACAATCCTATGAGATTGACGGTTTATTATGGCGGTCCGAACGCTGGGGTGCACTTACCAATACACTCCGCTGGGATGGGAAAAATGATTCGAAGATTCCCTGTTTCTGTCCATTTTGTCTCGAAAAAGGACAAAAAAATGGAATCAACATCGAACGCGTAAGCGAAGGATACAAAGTACTTGAAAAGTACATCGCTGAAAATCGTGCGGGTAAGCGACCAGCCGAGGGTTATTACGCTGCTTTCTGGCGTATCCTCCTTCAATACCCGGAAATCTTAGCCTGGGAAATGTTCTGGTACGATAATCTGCGTGAGATTTACAAACTTGTTTATGCGAAGTCTAAGACTGACAAGGGCGATCTTCCAGTCGGAACGGCAATACCGCATAGCATCTCGTTCAATCCTTTTTACCGTGCTGTTGTTGACTTACAGGAGTTATCCAAATATAACGATTTCATTAAGATCATCTTCTACCATTCTGACGGCGGGCCTCGTTGCTGTCATTATGTGGACGGTATGCTTAATACATACCTGAAGGACCTTTCACGGGACGATAGACTCTCATTCTTATACAGCATCATGGGATTTTCACAGGGCAGCTACGAAAAGATATATGCTGAAGGGCTATCGCCGGACTATGTGTACAGAGAAACCAAAAGCTGGCTGGAGGGGGCCAAAGGCTCCGCCCTGCAGATCTGGCCGGGCATTGATGTGGATGTATCGCCGGGTGAAAACGATCCGCCGCGGTCCCGGCAAGGCGTCCGTGATGCGGTACTCGCGGCATTTCGCGCGGGAGCTCCAGGCGTGGTTCTGGCCAGGATGTACTCGGAAATGACCCTGGACCACCTCAGCGGCGCCGGAGATGCCGTCCGACAGCTCCGATTAGTTTGACAGTTTGTTCGTGATTTATTTCTACCACGCGAGGTGATTAGGTGAAAGCAGAATATATACTTTTATGAAGGAGTTAGATTAAAATCAGGCGTCAGAATTTGGAACCGGCTGGGCTGTCAGTTTTATTTGATGTGAAAAAACAGGATGATTGAATTATTTTTTTATTGACGTTCGGTAATTGCTCCGGTAGTATTTTTGCGGTTTTGATAAGGGTATATTTTCGACCCTCAAAGTATATGCCCTAATAAAAACCGAGGGTATTTTTATTGTAGGCCTGGTGGCCTAAGGAGAGTATCGTGGCAAAAGGTAAAGTAAAATGGTTCGATGAGAGGAAGGGGTTTGGTTTTATCATTCCTGACGATGGTGGTGAGGATTTGTTCGTCCATCACACAAGCATTGCAGGCCAGGGGTTCA
>Ga0315312_1003039_pt1 | contig 11060 bp, 9 predicted proteins | sample TDP7_MG_FD_203629 | JGI IMG/M metagenome (GOLD analysis project Ga0315312, IMG submission 203629) | Freshwater sediment microbial communities from Lake Towuti, South Sulawesi, Indonesia - TDP7 | ecosystem: Environmental > Aquatic > Freshwater > Lake > Sediment | place: Indonesia: South Sulawesi... | reverse complement strand
TCGCTTCCAACTATTCCAAGATGATGGGTCGAAGCTCTTTCACCCCTCGACAACCGCTTCCTTCATCCACCGTTCTACAAGGCCGCCTGTTGTCGGCGAGCGGACTCACTAGCCCTCTTTTCTTATTTCTTGCCCAACACCGACTCATAGTGAAGGATTAGTTGTCTAGTGGCCTTCTCCCAGTGGTGATACTTGATCACCCACTCGCGTGCCTCCCTCCCTAAAGCCTGCCGGTACTGTTCGTTGCTCACTTTGATTAGCTGCTCGCAGATTTCGTCTTCTGTACGACAGTTCAATACTGGCGGTCGATCAGCGTAGATCAGGTCGGAGGCCTGCGTATTGATGTAAATCATTACGGGCTTGGCGCAGGACATTGCCTCGAGCGCGATGAGCCCGAGAGAGCCGATGTCAAATTGATCGACTACTACGTCGGCCATATGATAGTTCCTGATTAGCGTCTCAGAATCTAGTTCAGGCATGAATTGAATGTAAGCACCTATCGCTAGCTCGTGTACAAGCTGCTTTGTCTTCTCTACGTCTGGACCGCGTGAGAGCATCTTGACGACGGCTTTTGGATTTTTCTTGACGAAACGAGCAAACGCTCTGAGGAACCGATCATTGCCCTTGGTTGAGGATCTTTCATTACCTTGGTAGGACCAGTCGAGATGAGAAGGATGAAACAACACGAGGGTCCCGTTATCGCGCCTCTTCCTTCTGAGGGATTCGTTGGTCGGACGATACAGATCTGTGTCAATCGGGAACGGATAAAATTTCCACTGTGGGAGCTTCAGTCTGACAGCGCAAGAGGTCTGATCGATGTTGGCGAGAAGCACAACCTTTGACTTTCTGAAAAGGGCACGTGCGTTACGGCTCTTGCGATGACCGTAGAGACCAGGCGCGAAGGGTAACTCACGGATATCGCTCCCTGTAGCAAGAGAGATAATGGGCTTTCGTGTGTACTTTGCAAAAAGCCTTAACGCAATGTCACCCAGGAGACCGCAGCAAATGGAAACGATCAAGTCAGACCGCTCGACTGCAGCTAGGATTGAGACATGGTGTCTTGCCCGCAGCATCTGCCCCCCTAGCGTCCGCTGGGCCAGCACCTGCGCCTGTCCGAGGCAAAACATCTTGTCGCGAAACGCATCAAAGTCATGATCGCGCGCCAACTGGGGCGGGTTGTTACGACCATAAATCAGAACTTGATGTACATCCGGTTTTACACGATTCACGTACCTTAGAATGTTGTATCCGATATTGCAGTGATTGCCAACAACGGCTACTTTCATCTAACTGGAATCACCACCCTCCTATTCCGGATCCGGTGGACTATAATGATTCCGATATTCCCGCTGGAAAACGCTCTCTCCCAACTCTGTTCTTTGAGGCTTTTGAAACGTTCATGGGGAAAGCATGTCACGTTCGATTTTTCGCTATGCATTTTCTCTGCTGGGTATGCCGCTAGAAAGCACGCGAACAGAGGACGTGTTTCTTCCATCGAGAGTGTAGTCTGAAGATTCTCTCCTAATCCCTATGGGCCTATACTCGCTGCCTCATCGATGGGCTGCTTCGACGATGCGTGTCGGTGCTTGAAAATCGGGATCCGCCGTTTGGAAGGCAATGATTTGCCTCCATTCGGCAGACAGTCGTCGGACTCGATCTGCTAAGCCCACGCTGGCCGATTGGGAAGAGACTGAAGTCGTCTGCTAACCTTCATACTAGCAGTCCCCTCTCCACTCGGCGCCTCGGGACAAGAGCCCCACTTACTTCCCCAAAAAGCGCAATTGACCAATTCCCTCCCTGCAGGTCATGATCCCAGCGTGAGTTTCCTAGGGGACCTCCGATGCCATCCGTTTCTTGAACATATTGTAGAAATGAACGCCGACCTGATAAGAGGTCCGTTCTTGCAGCTTCGACTTGAGGCAAGTTTTGGTTACTTGATGCCCGTGACAATCGCCCACACTCCCCATAGTTCGTTATGAAGCAGGCGCATTACCTTCTCTAGGCTGTTGACTTCATGAGACAGGGGAAGCAGCAGTTCACACCGTGTGAATCCCGTCTCTTGCACGAGATCTCTAAGCTCCCACTGCGTCCAGCAGGGTCGCTTGTGCCCTTCGCTGATTTCAAGACGCTTCTGGGTTCTGCGATTGTAGTCAAAGAGCACGACTCGGCCTCCTGGCTTGAGGATCCGGTAACACTCAATCAGCACCTTGCGCGGGTTCGCCATCTGGTAAAGGGCGCCCACTGAGAACGCCAGATCAAAAGATTCCGCACGTGCAGGGATATCGATGCCCGAGCCGACTATGTCCACGACCCTGAGGCCAATGCACTCATACGGTTCATTGGTCACGTCGAGTCCGACGTAGAACCCGTCTGTCGAGTTGCGATATTGACCCACTCCACATCCAACGTCAACAATCATGTGTGTTTTCTTGGCGAATCTCCTGAGGTAGTACTCCACAAAAGGTATTCTATACTTGTCTGGGACGCACATCATCTCATCGCTTCTATCCAGTCCCAATCAGCTTCATCCAGAGCATTGATTTTGTCGACCGGGACCGCCAACGCATCATTAGAATTCTTGATCCGAAAGGAGTTGTACCCAAGATCTGCTAGGAACGATAGCACGAGATCCCTTGAGGCCTTACTCCTCCTCAAGAGAGTATCGTCTAGCTCCAAGCTCACTATCGGTCTAAGGTTCCCAAGAGTCTTCCTTCCGCCCCTCAGGAAATTGTATTCTCCCCCCTCAACGTCAACCTTTATGAAATCAACCCGTGCGATTCTATTCTGGGCAACGAAATCGTCCAGAGTCGTGCATTCAACTTCAACGGTGGGCAGCGAACCAGATCCGTCAACCACAAGAAAATTACTCGCGCCAAGCCCGACCGTCATTCTTGCCCTGCCGCAATAGCTCGACAATGCTTGAGGGACTACGACGACGTTCCCTAGCTCGTTATACGCAATATTTTTTCGTAGATGATGCAAGATCTTAGTATCAGGCTCGAAACAATAGACCTTGCAACCGCTGAATCTCTTGGCGACTTTCAACGAGTAGTAGTACCCGTTGTTAGCACCAACGTCGACGAAAACCATGCTATCCTGCAGACAACGTACCAGGAAATTCTCCAGAGGCGTACCTACGTCAGCGCGCCGAAAATCCAGACCCTGCCCGTCTCCCAGCGTGTACCGGTCGTCACGAAAATTGTAATACAAGTATATCCCGTCGTGCGCCTTTATGTAGAAATCGCCGTGATTGGTCATGGATCCGCCGACCAGTTCGTTCCGCACTATGAATGAGGATAGCCTCTGCAACTCACTGAAAAACATCCGTCTGATGTACTGTTTTCGGTCTGCGAATCTCAGAAAGAGTTGCGTTTCAATTCGCTTGAGGACGCCACGTGATAGTTTGGTTCGCCTTGCGATTCGTGCCAAGTAGCGAATTGCCGCCATAAGGAATGGTGTGCCTCGGCCGGGCACGCCGGATTGAAGTGGAGGGGATTCATTCTGATTTCTCATCGCGGATACCGCTTGATGTCGGTTACTCGTGCCGGTAACTGGTCGTCGATACTACATATTCCTTACCGGGCTCAAAGGCCGTTCTTCTCAAACGTTACCACACCTGAAATAGCGATCGACCGAAGTCATTCTGCTCTCCTCTACATGACGTTCCGATTCGCTTTACTGCTATCGAAGCATACCCCTTTTACTCGGTAAGTTCTTGGACCAATGCGGCTACATCAAGACATGAAGAATCCGGACTCCTTCAGGAACGCGTTGAAGCAACTCAGTGAGCTAGGCAGATGGGCATCCAAGTAGAACCGCTCGCCCGTAATCGCTCCACACCCGGAAAGTAGGATACCATGGGTCCGTAGCTGCTCGCGAAGCGCGTCAAGCACCGATCTGGCGAAGTTTGGCTGGCAAAGGTCCATCAACGCTTCCAATTCATAACCCAGAAAATGAGTTAGACTGCCCACCTGTAGGGCATCCTTTTGTGCTAAGTAGTGTTCCAGATATCGACCGGCGGCAACGCGGTATTTGGGGTCTTGGAAAACCCCGGCAGCTTGGTACAATGGAGGTAGTACCCAGGAGTGAACACTCTCGGGACAGAGCCTGAGTAACGCGTGCCGAAACCGCCCTTACTACCGTCAACCACTTGCGAACACAGATAGAAGGCCACAACGAAGACATTTGCTAATGGCATCCTCAGGCCAAGGCGTTGAGTGAATTTTGAACCTCATCGAAATACACGGCTCTCATTCAGCACGGATGTTCGCGAGTTATGCGCTTCACGAGATCAGTCACCCGGCCATAATGTCTGATCCTTTGAGTAGAGGAATTTGATGAAAAGTCCAAGGATCGTGCATACCGGTTAGGTTTGCGCTCTATCCGAGTCAGCAAAGAAGTCTGTACAAAACGTCCAAGTATGTTGCGAAAGCTCGTGAGTACCTTTGGATCCAGATGAGTAGTTAGGTGATCGAAATCCCGTAGAGACGACCGTAGCCGGGGAGGTCCGGCAGAATTTACATTGTAACCGATGGGGTGTGAGGGTTGTCATCACAACTGATCAGATGCCAAAACGGAACAACAGACTTGGTCCATGAGCTGGCTAGCCCTGCTGCGCTTTACGGGCCATCAGCATACTGGGGATCGTCACCAACGGGACTATCTTTCCGCTGGCAATGAGCTCGTCCACATATTGCTTGACAGCTGGATGCTGATTGTCGTAATCGTGAAAGATGATGCCGCCGCCTTCAACGACGAAGGACGACCAACTTTCGAAATCCGACCGGACTCCCTCAAGGGTGTGCAGACCATCGATGAAGAGAACGCGGATAGAGCCATTCGTCCACTGCGCCGCAGCATCAATCGAGGTGTTCTGGATAGCGAGCACTCTGCAATTCACCCCCGCGCGTCCGATGTTCTTCCAGAATCTGGGTAGACTCTTCTCATTGCCTACATAGCCGGTGAAAGTGTCCACACAGTACAGCATGTACCGGTCGTCGTTGAGGGACATCGGCTTCGCCAAGTATACCGCGCTTCCTCCCTCGTAGCTGCCAATCTCGACAACATGGCCATGGCCAAAGGGGAGGCAGGCAGCACGCCACAACAATAGGCGGTGACAATCGTCAGGCATCATACCAGTGTGCCTCACTTGGAAAAGCAAGCGAACAAAAGCCAGCGCATGAGGCAGGCGCACCAATGCGCCGAGATGAGATACACAGAACCAAGTCACACCCAGCCACCAAGTGGCGTATCTCTGCAACAGTGAACCGATGCGCCTTACAAGCAGCATGTGCATCCTCAGACGCTGAACGATTTGCGTTTCAACATGCACAATGGAAGTATGTGAACACTTGTGCTCGCAAGATCGAAACGTAAACACGCATTCCAGTCACCTAGCATTTGACTGTGAGTCCATGGGGCTCTTCTACTTACCCCGCAGCACGAGCTCGCGATAGAGCTCGACCACTTCTTGCTCTACCTTTGCAGGGGCGAAATGTTCGTTTGCATACTCGTGACCACGGCGGCCCAAAGCAGCTCGTCGTTCATGTTGCTCTATCAGACCAAGCAAGGCTTCCCGGTATCCTTGCGGTGTATTGTCTACCGCCAGCACCCAGTCTCCGTCCAGTTCCGGCGTTGGAGCCCGATCCCGATTGAGGACTACGGGAAGGCCAACTAGCAGGGCCTCAATCACGGTCTTCGGGATACCTGAGTAGCTGCAATGTGCAGCAAAGATGTCGAAGTCCGGCAACATGTCACACAATTCATCATTGCTGACAGCTCTCAGAAATGACACCTGGCCCGCTGTTCCGCAATCCCTTGCAATCTGCCTTAGGCGTTCGTGAAGCTCTCCGTCGCCCACCAACGTAAGCATGACCGGCAAGTCCTTCACGGCACGAATAAGGTTGACGGCGTTTTTGCCAACGATTTGACGTCCCACTGAAATCACACGAGGCGGAGAGTGAAGAGCATAGCAATTCTTGCGATGCAAATGGGTCGGATTCACGATGTTTGGGATCATTTCCACTCTACTGGCGCCGTACCGTGAGGCATATTCTTTGTACGACTCGCAGACTGCAATGGCACAATCGGCTGCCGTGAGAGCGATACGCTCCAGTGTCCTATGACGATGCAATTTAAGCATGTGAAGCAAGCAAGACGGAGACCGCAACTTAAGCCTGGTGACACGGCCACTGTCCTCAGGATGAGTGTGCAGTGAAATGACGGTTGGAACGCCAAGCACTCGTCTGATTTGCGCCGCCAAGAAAGCATTGAAGGTGTTTCCATAACAACGTATCAGATCCGGCCGGATCTGCTTGGCCAGCTCAACTCCGGGTTTTGCCCAACGGCCCAACATGAAAGAGCTGTAGCCAAGTGTCCTGACGAACAGTCTCGATGCGAGTGGAAGATTGTACAGATGCAGCCTAGCTCGACCGACAGTCTTCTGAAGATCAGCTGGGTTGACGGTCTCGTTGTTTGTCATCACAATATGTACCTCTTCGAAGAACTCGCCCGGATTGTAGTAGCGATCTGTAAGCTCGCCTTTTCTAACGATCGAACTCAACGAGTCGGAAACGATGACCATCAAACGCTGAGCCTTCACACAATTGACACCCGTTCTCGACATCGCCAAGCAACATCCCACAGTGTGTCTCTCGTGCTCACAGGCTAGGCGTCAATCATCTCGCAGTTGGGAGCTCAAGTGAGCAACTCATTCTCGCTTCCAGCAGTTTGACGACTCGCTGAGCAGGATCCGTCAGTCTTGCAAAAGCAATCGTAAACGAACTTTGCAGGCGCGGAGCCCATTGTTGCTCTCACCGAAGGCTCGAATGCTTTTTCAATCGTGCTCCTTGGTTCTTCCCTGTCCCTAGCATACAAGCATATTGCGTGGTCGACATAGGTTTCGGCACCAGCCAAGTTCTCAAAGTTGACCAATATCGCGGGCTTATTCAACAGCACAGCTTCGCTGACCGTCGTAGATACCTGACTGATCACCAAGTCAGCAATCATTATCGCTACAACTAGTTGCATTTCAATGATCACCTTCTTGGGAGAGATCATGGTTCTTCGCTGCTAGCCCCTCGAAGAGAACGAACCATTTCTTGATTACTTTCTCTATGTCACGATGCTCCTCCACAAACCGTCTCGCGTTTGTGCCGAGCGTGAGCCGCAGCTGCTCTCTCTCCATTAGGAGGAGAATCATAGTAGCCATCTCGCTAACATCTTTGACATGATATCCCAGTGAGTATTGGGTAACAACTCGATCGGGATCAAGGAAGCCCAGATAGGGCACGGCATGCATGGCAGCTTCGACTAGGACGTTTGGAAATCCTTCCACCTCGGAGGTATTGACAAGAAGTTTGGCCTTGGAGTAGATTTCCGAGAGTTCGGCGGGTTTCATCGGACCCAAGAGGCGCAAGTTGGGAGGCGCACCTTCTATGCTGCGGATGTCTCCGACCATGACAAATTGATACTGCGGAAGCATTCTAGCTAGCTGCCCGTACAGCCAAGGCCTCTTGTATGGCCTATCCCTGCCTACCCAAAGGACGTAGCCGTCTTCTCTCGAAAGATCAGGACAGGGCAGTATGCGAAAGCCGTCTGGAATGAACCGAACTCTATCCTCGTCTATGTGTCTCGTGAATGCGCTGGCTGTGTCCGTACTGTTTGCAGCAACTATGTCGGCCTGTTTCACACCTTGAACGTAGAGTTTCTTGGTGCTGTCACGCCAGCTTCTCCAACCCCACGTGAAGGTCAAGTCTGCATCCCACAGACTGGTGGATCTGAAAATGAATGGCTTCCCCTTCTTTCTACAGAACCAGGCCACGTATGCGGTCTGCCTGCCTGCGCACTCTTGGATATACACATCCGCGCCCACGTCAGACAGGGCAGATTCATATTCTCGTGAGACGATTCTATCCAAGTAAGAAGAGAGGACCGACGAAGTCTCCCGGCCGCTCTTCTCAGCGATGTCACCGAGCTTGGCCATGGCACGCTGTGAATGACCGCTGTGAATAGCTCTACTCAGCCAACCAGTCCGATGAAACCGGATTGATTGAGAACTTGTTTCAGCATGTCGTAGGGATGTGTAGTGAACTTCCACGCCCTCGTCTGCCAGCCGTTCAGCTAGCACTGACATGGCCACCTCAGCGCCGCCCACGACGCCGCCGCCAGGATACTCGCCCACAATACATATCCGCAAGGGCTATCGTTCTCCCTGCACTACCAGCAAGTCGACCTTCGACCAATACGCTTGCAGAATCGCCAATTCACGTCAAGTGGCTTTGACTTTCTCATAAACCTCGCATAACCTTTTCACGGCATGATCTGCATAGTGAATCCTAACATATTCGAGCTGTCGTTGAACCTGAATTTCAGCCTTCTTTCGATCACCTAGAAGCGCGTCTACAGCATCTGCAAACTCTTCGACCGAGCAGTAGCTGTTCAATGGAACGTCCGGGAAGAATCCTGGCGCCAGATGGTGAACTACGGGTCTGCCACATGCCATTGCCTCGATCACCGTCGTATCAAGCTGTCCTATCCCGAAATTCCCCAACGCTACATCGGCTAGTCGATAGTAGGCACTCATGTCGTTATGGGGGATCCTGTCAACCCACTTCACATTGATGCAAAGTTCTTCCGCTAGTCTAAGTGCTCGTTTCAAGTCACGGCCGTATCTGATCGCGATAAGCACGACGGGGCGGCCTAGCTGTGATACGGCCTGCAGTACTCTGTCGGTCCCCTTTATTGTGAAATCCACAGGAGAGCTATAGAATACTGTTGGTTCTCCGTGGCATTCTGGCAAAGGCGTGGCGGCAAAAACCTGTGGATCGATCGGAATGGGGAAGTATTCGGCTTTGTCGGTGTACTCCTCGATCTGCGGAACTATGGTCGGCTGCGAGCTGAGGACGTAGTCCAGATTCTTTAAATTGTGCTTGACCATCCAGCCCCATCTTGAATGAAGGGCATCCCTCACATCAGAGCCACATGCATGCCCCACGGCCGGCTTCTTTCCCATCTTGAGAGCTAGATACGCATCCTGTAAGACGTAGAATACGTGGTAGAGATCAGCCTTAGCTAGCAGAATCTTCGCAGCCAATCCTATCGTCTTGGAGAATACGCGTCTTGATCTCTCTATGCGTTCCACATCATAAGGCAGGTACTTTGAAAGCACCTGGGCCTGGGAACTGCAATCATTGATCATGCAAACCTTCTTCACATCTCATCAAGACTTCCAAGTCGATATTACTCGGATCAGCTTCTGCCTTGGCGCCGAAAGTATTCCGGCCAATCACAAGGCAACGGAGGGCCGTCCAAGCCACCCTGCATCTCCAGCCGCATAGTACTCTATTCCTAGCTGCCGGAAGTCGAACTTCTTCCACGTTTCTTCTACATTGTCGAGAATCAACTTGCAGTTGCGAAGGCTCGCTAGAAGGATGGACTCTGGGACCGCCCTGTACATCTGGTGACCAGCAGTTATCAGTATGGCATCAAACTCCTGTAGACCGCGCGGGAACTCGAAGGTTTCCGCCCCGGATATTCTCTCTATCTCCTCTTCGGAATAATACGGGTCGTGAATCTTGACCTGAACGTCTTTCTCTCTCAGCCGATTCGCGATGACTAGCGTGGGACTGAGTACGTGGACTTTGAGGTCGCCTTTGTAGGATAACCCGAGTATGCCCACCCGCTTAGCGCCCCTCTTGATCAAGCTGTCGGCCACAAGGCCGGGCAACTGGCTGTCAGCATCAATAGTCGCTTTCAGTATCGACAGCTGTTCAGGATGACGGGTTCCTGAGAGGACGTACCGCGACGAAAGGGGAATGCAGTATCCCCCTGTTCCGAAGCTTGGGTGGAACGTGCCTATGTTCCACTTGGTTCCGACCATTCTTAGCACGTCAGTCATGTTGATGTCTGGATAGGCTAGTGAGAGCTGGTTCGCCAGAGTTATCTCCACATGCCTGTAGGCGTTCTCAATACTTTTGACGATCTCGGCGTGCCTGTGGTCAGGTGCCGGTATTAGCGTATCACACACGATGGAAAGCACATCCATCATCACCTTGGTCGTATCAGGCGTGGTTCCGCCCACCACGCGCGGGAGATTCTTCAGATTCTTCTCAGGACTTATGAACCAGTCTCTTCTAGGTGCCACACCCACGAGGAAGTCTCTGCCAACCTTGAGACCTGCAGACTCCACGATCGGGATCACAAGTTCGTCAGTCTTGCCGGGTGTGAGAGTGGACTCTATTATCATGAGCGGAGGATTGTTGGGCTTGCGGTCAATCTTGGCCATCTTCTCAGTGACATCTGTAAGCGCTCCGTCCCACGGTTTGTCTCCCTTCTCGGTGGGTACCGCAACCATATGCACGGCAACCTCATCTTTCAAGAGTTGACGCCAGTCAGTAGTTGCCTCGATCATGTGCGCATCGACTAGTGGCTTAGGATTGAAGCCAAGCCAGTACTCCATGCTTGGTACAGGTATTCTTCCATCGTTTACTGCATGAACGATCGACGAGTCGGTATCGGTTCCCAGGCATTTGACGCCGTTCACTGCGAAGTTTGCCAAGGTTGAGTAACCTATGAATCCGGTCCCCCAGACGCCGACCTTCCGGTCCCCTCTCAGCAGCTCAGCCCTTAGCCTACCCATTCAACAAACCACTGCCAATCTCTGAAACTCGATGCACAGCTATCGCATGGTTTCTCTTAGCAGTTGCCGTAGAATGAGGATACCTGTCCGGCAATGCATAGGCCATTAACCCCTTCTCGAAACATTGCACGGTAGGCAGATGGATGGACCGGGCTCATTGCACGGTAGGCCTGTGGCCATCAAGTCCATGCTTATTCTCGTCAGCGACCACACGCGTGCACCGTTGGATCTCCAAAGTGTCCAGGATGGTTTTGAGAGTCAGCTTCACAAGCGTGCTTCGGATGTTCTTCTCGCTTCTATCTCGTTCAGGTCCGCGAAGTGCGGGTCCTCGGCCAGCACGAACTTGGCTTTGCTATTGAGTACCCTGGCGGCCACGATGCAGTCTCCCCACGGTATCTTCTCTTGAGTAAGCGGGGCTATT
>Ga0315312_1003038_pt1 | contig 11061 bp, 10 predicted proteins | sample TDP7_MG_FD_203629 | JGI IMG/M metagenome (GOLD analysis project Ga0315312, IMG submission 203629) | Freshwater sediment microbial communities from Lake Towuti, South Sulawesi, Indonesia - TDP7 | ecosystem: Environmental > Aquatic > Freshwater > Lake > Sediment | place: Indonesia: South Sulawesi... | reverse complement strand
TCGAATGTGTATATTTTTCCGACTGTGTGCAATGGGTGCTTCATTTTGATCTGGCCAAGATATGCAAGCAGGCAGGCATCGATTGTCGCCTGACCGGTATTGCTTAGATCTGACGCATTATCGTTTGGCCAGTGGGTAATCACAATATCTGGCTTCAGTTCCCTCACAATTTCGGCTATGGCCATTCGGAGTTCGGGTGTGTTGAAGATCTCAGTATCTCTAAAGTTCAGGATCCTTACCTCCTTCACACCCTCAACCTTGGCTGCCTCCTGTAATTCCCTTGTCCTAATCTTTGCCAGCTTCTCGGGTGTCAATTTCCCTGGGACGTCTCCCATCTCGCCGGGGGAAACTGAAACTATGAAGACTTCGTCGCCCCTTCGAGCGTGTTTTATTACAGTTCCTCCGAAGAACAATTCGGTGTAGTCGGGATGCGCAATAAAACCAACCAATCGCATATCTGTCCCCAGTTTGTTAAGCGCTAAATATCACTATTAAGATTTTCGGTAGAGTCCGTTGAGATTCTGCACTCTGTACTGATACTGGTCTTGGCGACTAGAAGAGTGTTATTGAGCTTGATGGATATTGGTTGGCGTTCCTTGGAGGTAACTCCATTTTGGCATTAGGAAAACCCGGGAAGGTGAACTGGGTAACATTGGGGCCGCTCGGTTGCGCACGGCAGATTAGAATGGAGGAAATATCTGTAGCTCGTGCCCTGAAACGCCTATGTTTTTCATATGGGGCTGGTAATCCTCTTTTCAGTTTTGCCCTCATCGCTGCATCTTCTAGCTCCCCCCAAAAAACGGGATCTTCACCTGCTTAGTTTCTGTGATAATTCCAACTAGGTCATCTCCGACGCAGACGAACCAGTTCTTACCTTCAAAATTAACCGTGAGATCGTCTTCAAATACCCCATCGTTAGCTGAGCAAGCGACGACCTTACCTATAACCAAGGCATGGTCTCCTATACCAGTGAATATCTTCTCCACAACACACTCTATATGGACATCGCACTCAGCCACCCTGGGCGGTCGAACCTTCCTCGCTTTCAACGTCGTTAACCCAGCTTCCCTGATTTTGCTTGTGGTTCGCGAAAATCTCTGTGCTGTTATCCAGACTTTGTCGACAATCTGTGAGCTCGGTAGATTGAGGACAAACTCTCCAACTTTGGTAACATTCTTGTAGGTTTTATGACTCTTTCTTGTGGCGAAGAGGATAAGCGGAGGATTTTGTGAAACATGGGTTACCCATCCATAGGGTGCAAAGTTTGCCTCTCCATTCTTTGCATTAACGGTGGTAATGAGTAGAGGCGCTCTGGGCGTCATTTTCATTGCATATTTCACGGGAAGATTCACCTTAGCCATATTCTTACCTCCATCTCAGAAACACAAACATTTTCCAAATATGTAGTTAAAACTTTCCAAAATTCCCTCGTTCGTAATTCGACAAGGAATACAAAGGATTGCATTGAATGTAGCGACGGGGAAAATTGTGAAATGATTCCCAATTCAATTGAGTGCAGTTTCGAAATGGTGAAAAACGAAACAGGCACGTACATTCTAGGTAGCGGGAAACTGGGCAAGAATCAAACATGCGGAGAAGGAAATAGGGGACTTTCAGTAATATTTAAATAAATATCGCACCCCCATCTACTCGGTGCCGCTAGGAATGAAAGTGGCATTATATACTATTAGCTACCAAGGCCTCTGGTATGCTGATGACTTCGTTCCCTTGACGGAGTTAATCCCAAAGGTCGCTGATTTCGGCTACGAGGGCATCTCGATTAGTGGCAAGAGATTTCACGGCTCTCCCCTTGATCTAGATGAGAAAGCCTGCATTGGAATTAGAGAATTGGCTGATTCGGCAGGTCTAGGGCTGGTAGCTTTAGACACGTATACCAATTTTATGGATCCGGTTACGGAACATAGAGAAGCTCAGCTCGTGTGGCTAAGGGAACTAATACGAGTCGCTAACAAATTGGGCATCGAAATAGTTAAGATATTCCCCGGTTGGATGGGAACCACGTTGAGGAATCGAAAGGGAGCATACGACATGCTATTCAGGGAGACGTTACCGTATTTCAGCGACATTGAAAGGTGGAGTTGGATCAAGGCGTGCACTAAGGAGAGCATAAAATGGGCGGAAGAATACGGGGTTGTACTCAGTCTTCAGAATCACGGCCCGCCATTCCGACCTGGGTACGAAGATGCGTTGCATATGATCAAGGAAATCGACTCAGATTATCTGAAGATGTGCTTAGATATTGGAGTGGGGTGTTTTGATGCATCTGCCCAACAACTTGACGAGTATATCGCTAAAGCTGTCCAGAGCTGTCGTGATCTCATTGTCTATTCACATTTCAATGGTAAGTTTAGAGAAACTGCCAACGGCAGTTTTGTACAGGAGCCATACGATGTAGCTGGAGCGACTCCGGCGGGTGGCTCAATTATGAATTACGAAGCATTCGTTCGAGAATTGAAGAAGATCGGCTATGAAGGCTACTTGGCTTATGAGGTCTGCGGACCCGTACTGAAAAACCACCAACTTCAAAGCATACAAGAGGTCGATAGGCTAGTTAAGGCAGCCTTGGGCTATGCGCGACAAATCATAGCAAAGGCGTAAGAGCGCGTCATGAAAGATAAGCCAAGCTTGCCACCTTGATGCGAGTAGCATCACAGCTTTTACCCAACAAAACGGAAGTTCTCACTAGTAAGGCTGCGAGATGATTTGTTAGACAAGCCAAGCCAATTCTGAAAATCATCAAGTTGATGTCATTCGCGCTGACCTATCTGCGTCTTCGGGGCAGCGCTAAAGGTCCGTCCCAAAAGGAAGAGGTAGAGAAACAGCGAAAACTAGACTTTGATGGATTGCCTACGAGCCAAAAGCCAGCTGCACGATTCCCGAAGCCTGCCTAGAAGTGGGAAGAACAAGTCTCGAATGCTTTGGCATCGAAAGTTGAAGTCAATGTCAAGGCTTTAGCTTTGCTAGACGATTCGATGGCCTTCTCCAATATCTCAATCACATGTATTTGCTGCTCGGCCAGAAATCCTATATCCGTATCTTTGAGCAAGTAGTCAACGAAGCGATCTATTATTGGCTCATTTGGAAATGGGGTTGCGATTGGTGACTCAGATGTGAGCAATCCGCGGATATCATCTTGGGAAGCTGAGAATTTGAGATAGCCATTCTCGACGAACACTGCTCCTTTGCTCCCGTATAGTTCAAGGGAAGGGCCATATTGCATTTTTGTGCAGTAGTTGGCAACTATGTCGCCAAAAGCACCACCTCCGAAATCCAAGTTCAGAACAGCATTGTCTTCCACTTCCACCTCGATTTCTTTCTCCATTACGAGACGTTTCTCTATGGCAGTACCTAGAAATGCTACAACCTTCTTTGCCGGTCCCACCAGAGCTGTAAATGTAGTTACTGGGTAAATAGCTAGGTCGAACGTGGCCCCTCCCCCGAATCCGGATTTGAAGAACCATTCGCCATGCCCAGGGCCAAAATGACCCATTTTACTTCGCAAAAGGCAGATCTTTCCGATGAGATCCCGGTCTATGATCTCTCTTATTTTGAGGAAGCACTCGTCAAAAACCCACGGAGCTGGCATAAGTTTAATTCTTCTCTTCTTTGCTTCTTCTACTATTTTCTTTGCTTCTTCTGAGCTGGTAGCCAAGGGTTTCTCAACGATTAGATGTTTGCCTTCTTCTATTGCAGCCAAAGCCATGGGGAAATGGTACTTGTGGGGGGTCGTGATTATTATTGCATCTATGTCAGCTTTTTCAAGCATTTGCTTGTAATCCGTGAAAACCTCTTTTACTTTATAGACTTTCCTTACATCTTCAAGCCTTTCCCTTACTACGTCACAGACCGCCGTGAGCTCAGCTCTTGGATTTTTGCCAATCTGAGGAAAGTAGCGGGCCCATGCGATAGATGGTACAAAGTAGTGTAAGGGAGCCTTCCAACCCGGCTCCTTCCTAGGAACTCCAACTCCTACGAGACCAAATCTGACTTTCTCGACCACCTTGATCACTTCCACCAGTATGTGTGATCGTACTGCAATACATACTTATGCTTTTCCATGCGAGGAGAGAACAAAGCGCCAGATGCACTCTTCAAGCGCGGAATGCAGTTCCTGAGATTCGGTGAGAGAAAACAGTGAATGCCATCTCGTAAGATGAAAAGTTATATTAACTCCTTCGAAATATCTATGAGCCGTGAGAAATATGAAGAGAAGTACAAAGGGAGCGGTTTCGACACCTATCTTAATCGTTCTCATCGTGGGAATCGCAGTTGTTGCATTCGCGTCAGCTTGGTATCTAAAGCCAGCACCACCACCTCCAGCACCGGAAAGACCAAAGGAAATTGTGCTAACCTATCTGTGCGAAGCTGGACCTGAGCCGGAGGTAATGCTTCAAGCATTCGAAGAGTATAGTGATCTGCATCCGGACATACGTTTCGACCCCGACGTAACGCCTAGAGACATAGCCAGGATGAAGGTGATGTCTGAGGTTACTGAGAAGAGGGGTACATACGACATTTACTTCACGTGGCTTCAAGACACATTATGGATGGCTGATGCGGGAGCGATTGAACCTTTAGACGAATACATAGAGAATATGCCATCATACCTAGAAAACTACCCTGACTTCTTGCTCAGTTCTATACAGAAAGAGGGTCAGACTTATTCCCTGCCAGTTTACTGGAACTCGCTTTGCATGTTCTATCGAACAGATCTCTTTGAGGACAGTGCAGAAAAGGCAGCTTTCAAGGCAAAATACGGATACGATCTTCGTCCGCCGGAGACATGGCAGGAATGGATTGATACCGCGGAATTCTTCACTCGTCCACCAGATCTCTACGGCTATTGCATAAACGGAAAGGCTTGGGCGTTCTATTGGGATGAGTATGGCGTTTCGGGACTACAGTCGGCGGGACTCAGCCCATTCGCGGATTTCGAAAACAACAAAGTCAACATCAATGGAACAGCTGGGGTGCAGCTTCTGGGAACGCTTGCTGAACTCACAAAATACTCCCCGCCCGACTGGGAAGCGGGCGATTGGTTTACCTTTGGAGACCAACTGTTTGCAGAAGGTAAGCTAGCTATGTGGCATAACTGGTACTATCCATGGCCAATGTTCCAGAACCCTGAAAAGTCGAATGTTGCCGGAAAGGTCGGAGTAAGCGTGACGCCGAGCATAAGTGAACAAGGTCCTCATATGGGGCAATTAAGCGGAGGCGGCATAACCATTAGTTCATATTCTTCTGATTGGGATAAAGAGGCGGCAGCTGATTTCATAATGTGGCTATTGACGCCCGAAACTCAGAAGAAACTGGCTTTGACAGGTGAACTATTCATACCTGCTAACCTCGATATTCTAGAAGACCCAGATGTGAATGCACTCTTGAAGCCTCAGCCATTCATCGAATTGGTCCAGACAAGAAACCAGACGTTCTTCAGACCGTCAGTGGAGCTAAACGAAGTTCAAAGCTTGTGGGTTAGCGAATCGGTCGAAGCGTTGATGAAAATTGTACGTGGCGAAATGACATCTAAGGAATCGGCGGACTGGTTAGCCGCACACATGGAGAAGGTACTGAGAGAGCGTGGATAAGGCGCGTGCTAGATCCACAGGGAGACAGATGGAGAAAACAGGGATACTGCTAGCAGCTCCGGCACTTGCTCTGCTGGTGTTGCTCTTCGCATATCCCATTTTTTTTAATTTTTACATGAGTTTTTTCAGGCTGAACCTTTATGTTTCCACTGAAAAGACTTTTGTCGGTTTTGACAATTACATAAGTATACTGCAAGATTCATTGTTTTACGGTGCGCTCATAAACACGACTTTCTTTGCTCTTGCAAGCGTGGCGCTTGAATTCACAATAGGATTAGTGTTAGCATTGCTTCTTAGCAGAATAGAACGAATTTGGATGGGAATACTTGGAGCGGCACTCATGATTCCAATGTTTCTTTCGGAAATCATTGAAGGCGTTGTGGGTCAACTGTTATTCTCACCTCGCATTGGTCTGATAAACGCTCTTACCAAATCACTTTTTGGTGTGGAATTTCCTTGGATTACGAGTAAGACGCTTGCTATGTGGACGATCGTGATTGTTGACACTTGGAAAATGTTACCCTTTTTCGTCCTCATATTTCTAGCAGCCATAATTTCAATCCCGAAGGATATGGAAGAGGCCATGAATCTTGATGGCGCATCAACTCTACAGCAGGTTAGATACCTCATAATTCCCTATATGCTGCCTGTGTTTGCTATAGCTACGGTTATGAGAGCTATTGATGCCTTTACAAAGGTTTTTGGTGTTGTGTATGTGATCAGCTTTGGAGGGCCTGGCCTAGCAACAGACGTAGTCCCTCTTCGAATTTTCAACTTAGCCCTAAGAGCCTTCCATTGGGGAAGTGCTGCCACTTTGGGTGTTTTCGCATTTCTAATCTCGACAATCTTAGTGGCCATGTATGTATTTGTAAAAAGGAGGTGGACGTGACGAAAGGGCTCTTTAACCATCTGGTTTTGGTCATCTTAGCAATCTTCATGATGGGTCCCATCGTGTGGATGTTCGTATTATCGATGAAACCTGAAACTGCAATACTCGGTCCACCTCTCGATCCTTTTGAACCTACATCCGCTCACTACATTAATCTATTTGAACAATTCGGGTTTGGAAGAGCCATACAAAACAGCTTGATAGTTGCCCTTGCAGTATTGGCAATCACTATACCAGTAGCGTCTCTCGCCGGCTATGGTCTGTCGAGGTTCCCTATACCGGGAGCACAGTGGATACTAGTTTTCATCCTTTTCTGCAAGATCATTGTACCAGCAATTCTTCTTCTCCCATTATACGAGATAATGAAGACTTTAGGTTTACTTAACACCATTGCAGGAATCGTTCTAGGACATTTGAGCTGGCAACTTCCATTCGCAATTCTGATAATGGAAAGCTTTTGCGAGGGAATGCCAAAAGAAATTGAAGAGGCAGCTTGGTTGGATGGTTTCAGCCGATTCGAAACCTTTTGGAAAATCGTCTTTCCGCTGATGGCGCCAGGCATAGCAGTAGTAGGTTTGTTTACTTTCGGTGGCTCCTGGGGCGAATTCTTATTTGCGGTTTCCTTTGCCTATGGTTCCAGTTTGAGAACCGGGCCCGTACAGATTTCACTTATGACAACTACCTACAAAGTTTACTGGGGAGAATTGGCTGCTTCAGGAATTCTTTGGTCCATCCCAATAATAATTATCGCGGTTCTTTTCCATAAACACATGACTAGAGGAATAAAACTAGGCTTTTGACCACCTTTACTGGCACGCGAAATTTACTATTGCGGTAGATTTATCTTCAAATACACCAAAGATTGACTGTTCAAATGTTCCAGCACACAAAGTAGAAACTGCGAAGATGTGTGTAAAATGGCTGGAGTTAGCCTCGAGAATCTGACAAAGAGATATGGCAATGTCATCGCGGTCAATGATGTAAGCATCGAGATCGAGGACGAGGAGCTCATGGTTCTATTAGGTCCATCTGGATGCGGGAAAACCACCGTCCTCAGGTGCATCGCTGGTTTGGAGGCACCGGATAGGGGAGATATACGCATAGGGGATAAGTCAGTAATTTCTGTCCCCCCACAAGATAGAGACGTTGCCATGGTTTTCCAGAGCTACGCGCTGTATCCGCACATGAAGGTTTTTGACAACATCGCCTCGCCTCTAAAGTTGAGAAAGCACCCTAAGGAAGAGATCGAAAAGCGTGTTAAGGAGACTGCGGAGCTGCTCAGAATTGGTCATCTGCTAAGCCGCAGGCCGGGTCAACTCAGCGGAGGCGAGAAGCAAAGAGTGGCACTAGGAAGAGCAATCATCAGGAAACCGAAAGTCTTTCTGATGGATGAACCTCTAAGCAATCTTGACGCAAAGCTTAGGGTTTATATGAGAGCGGAGTTAAAGAGGCTTCAAAAGGAGCTAGGAATCACCACAATCTTTGTTACTCATGACCAAGCAGAAGGAATGAGCATGGCCGAAAGGATTGCGATAATGAACGATGGTAAGTTACAGCAGTTAAGCTCTCCCGATGATATATACATTCAACCTGCAAACATATTTGTTGGTGGCTTTGTAGGCAGTCCACCCATGAACTTTGTTGATTGCAGTTTTGTGGAGAAGAAGAATGCCGAGTTAGATGCAGGCGTTTTTTCGCTTGCTGTTCCTCATGATGTTAAAGAGATCATAAAGGCCAAGGCTACAGGTTCAGAACTTGTGTTAGGCGTCAGACCTGAGGACATAACGCTGTGGGAGAAAGGTGGCTCACCGGTATCCATCGAGGCAAATGTCTATGTAGTAGAGCCGTTAGGATCAGAAATCATAGCTGATCTAAAGGTAGGGGAGAACCTAATCAAAGCAAAAACTCCGCCAGATCTGAGACTTCAGATAGGTGAGAAGGTATGGATAACATTCAACAAGAATAGGATGCATATCTTCGACAGAAAAACAGAGAAGTTGATCATCTAGCTAGTTCTACCAGCTGTTCTGACGCTTCTAGAAATGCGAATTCCTCAGCAACCTTAAGCCTTGTCTCTCCATAAGTTGAAGCGGCTACGACATCTCTCATTCCCAATTCTTTTCGCTTTCTTCTCGGCAAACTCAATTGTCTCACCCGTGTTTTCGGGTCTAGGCTTCACGAAATAATGCATATTCTTCAGAACATACCGCGCAATTGTCACCCTTATATGCATAGCATAGAATCTACAGATCCTCGAGAATCGCTGGTACATCCACCTGGATTTCGAGCGGAAGTTTGACAGGTCCTCCCTCCTTGATTGATTCATAAGCTGCCAAGCAGATCTCAAGTACTGCCCGGGCATCCTTACCTGTTATGGCAGGCTCTCTATTCTCTTTTGTGCACGCCACGAACTCATCTATTGTGGGTTTATATCCCAAAGCAAAGGGCGGAGTGGGCACAGGTATCTCCACGTAAGTCCTTGCAAACACAGGCTCAGATGGGATAGTCTCGATAAACGTCTTCTGTCTGTAGGGTTCTTTTCCACCCCAGATAGAAATCATGTTGCGTTCCACTTCTATCTCACCCCATGTTCCTATAATTATTCTCCGACCGTGGGACTGTACGGCCGCAGTGAAGGATGACTCAACCGTCGCCACGGAGCCGTCTTTAAATCTTAGAATAGCTACGCCATGATCCTCAACCCCATACATCTTGTGTATAAACTTACCCATCTCAGCGTAAACTCTATCCACCTCACTGCCAAAATAACCCCGAAGCAGAGCCACATCATATATCGCATGATCGATGAAAGCACCTCCAGCGGCTTCTTTTGGAAGTGTGAACCAGCCAGGCTCGTTAATCCCGGGTGCACGCAACGGGGGTATGGCCAACAATGAAAAGTGAGCTGCGAACGGCTTGCCTATCGAGCCTTCGTCTATAAGCTTCTTAACAAGGTCTCCGGGAAGAGGACCAGCCGCCATCGCCATTAGCTTGACACCCGCCTTCTGGGACTCGTATATGATCTGGTCTGCCTCCTCGAGTGTTCGAGCTATAGGCTTGCCAACTAGTATGTCTTTTCCTGCCTTAGCTGCTGCTATGGCAACGCTAGAGTGCATTCTTGTTGTTGTGGTAACTACAATGCCATCGATCTCAGGATTTTCCAGAAGCGCATGATAATCGGTGTAGTAAGTCTTGCCTCCATATATTGCAGATACTCTTTTCACTTCCTCCTCATTCGGATGCGCGATCGCTATCAGCTCTGCATCAGGATTGATAGCGATATTGTAAGCACAGCCCAATGCCCAGTACCAATGATCTAGCCCAACAATACCTACACCAACTCTGGACATGCGTTAGAACCTCCTCTAGACATAGATAGAGAGTATTTTCATCCCCCTTTTATATTAGCTGCCTTCGCATCTACATCGAAAACGAAGTCAACGGTATTCGTTAACACAATCGTGTCGTTTTCCTAGAAGGTGGTAATCACGCGGAGAGTCTGATAATGGTTGAGGAAAGCGTTAAGGATATCAGGTGGATGTCGTCGCTCCGAGAGCCAAGGAAAACTATCCGGGAAAACACGGCGTCTCCATGAGATCGGATCTCTCCCCAAAACAGGTTAATTTTGAAGAGTACGATGCCGTAGTAATACCTAGGGAAGAGGACCAGACAGAATGCGCACAAACGGGGATCTGGTCAGAATAGTCAAAGAAGCCAACGAAAAGGGCAAGGTGATAGCAGCCATATGCCACGGTCCACGAATGCTCATCGAGGCGGACATACTGCGCGGCAGGAAGGTAACATGCTGGAAATCCGTTGTCACCGACCTGAAGAACGCAGGAGTAACCTTCATAGACCCACCAGCCGTGGTTGACGGGAACATTGTGACCTCGCGTTTCCCACCCGACTTACCCAGATTCTGCCAAGAGACAACACACTTCCTCTACTTTAGTTTTATCAATGAGAGATCATAACCGATAGGTCTTTTTCAATAGATGTTGTGGCTTTAGAAATGGTTCAGCGGACATTCTTCTGATCTGTATTGACTTTTCCCTGTGGGATTGGAAAGCAATACTGATGTGAGCTGGATTACGCTGCAACTGAGTTGGAACATATGTGCTTTCTCCGCCGTAACGACAAGAAGAAGACAGCGCGCGTCACAGCTGGAGCAGGTTTTAACTCGACAACAGACACTAATCTACTGTCTTGGCGCTCTTACCTTCATCTTTCTAGTTGCTACCGCGTACTTCGTAATCGCAATGAAGGGGATACGGATGTATAAGTAATTTTCTTGCCTTTCACACAAACGCTTTCAAGCTTCCCCTTCTTCCCTGCGCTCTTGTACTAGACCCGCTCATGTCCTTCCAATGGTTTCTTCTGACCTATACTGAATTTCTGGTTTGAAAATGCTAAACAGTTTGATGGAATTACTGGTTGGCTGGGAGGGTATCCAGAGATGGTGATTGTCATGGTGGTAGTTATGAGAACCACGGAGTATCATGAGAAAGAGAATATCCTCGTTTGAGTGCCAATCTGGCGATTGCTTGACACCGATGCAGAGGT
>Ga0315312_1003036_pt1 | contig 11072 bp, 12 predicted proteins | sample TDP7_MG_FD_203629 | JGI IMG/M metagenome (GOLD analysis project Ga0315312, IMG submission 203629) | Freshwater sediment microbial communities from Lake Towuti, South Sulawesi, Indonesia - TDP7 | ecosystem: Environmental > Aquatic > Freshwater > Lake > Sediment | place: Indonesia: South Sulawesi... | reverse complement strand
CAAACTGAACATCTAAAAGAAGAAGGACACCTAATTGAACCAGGGAAAGGCAAAAAACCACCCAAAGTCAAAGATTTTGAAAAGTATTTGGTAAGCCCCGTTAGAAAGGGTGAAGTTTTGTAACGGGGTAAAGTTACAGTGAGTAAATTATATTTCATTTTTTTTCTTTTAATATTTTTATCAATATATTTTGGAATCCATTATTATGTCTATAGTAGAGTTGCAAATGGTTTGATGCTTTCAATTACAGTTCGTAACTATCTAAAAATATTTTTTTTGTTTTCCGCTTCGTCATTTTTGCTTGGTGAATTTCTAAGCAGAAAATTTTCTGTTTATCCGCTTGTCCATTTTGGTGCTCTCTGGCTCGGAGTTATCTCAGTTGCTTTTTCAATATTCGTTTTGAAAGATATTCTCGGATTGGTTTTTCCTCGTCATACAAAATTGTTAACCCAGATTAGCCTTGTTTTTGTGTTTTCAATTTGTGGTTACGCACTCTACAATGCCTCCCTGGGACCAAAACTTAAAGAGATAAAAATTCCGATTAAAAAATTACCCTCGGGACTACCCGGTTTTTCAATTGTTCAATTATCTGATTTACATTTAGGAGCATTAACCTCTAAAAAGTGGCTTAAATCAGTTGTTGATAAAACAAATGAACTTAAACCTGATTTAATCGTTATTACCGGTGATTTAATTGACCAGGATATTTGTAAGTTTGAAGATTTTTTTGAAATTCTTAAACGCTTGAAATCAAAATATGGTATTTTTGCAGTTACTGGAAACCATGAATTTTATGCAGGGATTGAAAAATTTATGGAAATCGCTAAGAAGTTAAGAATTGTCGTTTTAAGAAATGAAAAAATAACCGTTGCTGACTCACCCGCCTCGCCGTCAGGCGGGATTGAACTTATTGGTGTTGACGATAATACAAGCAGAAGATTTTCAGGAACAGGAAACAATTTGCAGATAGCAATTGGAAATCCTAATTCCCAAAAGCCAACAATTCTTCTTTCCCATCAGCCACGTATATTTGATGAAGCGATGAAGTTAGGAATTGACCTACAACTTTCTGGTCATATTCACGCTGGACAAATTCCCCCCATGGATTTAATGGTTATGTTTTTTCTCAAATATCCCTTTGGACTGTATCAGAAGAATTCTTCCTATTTATACACCACTTCAGGTACAGGCACCTGGGGACCTCCAATGCGGCTTTTCTCTTCCTCAGAAATTGTAAGAATCGTCCTTGAAAGGTAATCTACCTTTTTGTATAATAAGAGCGTCAAAAAAGGCATTCAACGGTCTAATCAAGACCGCAGGTAAAAGACTATGTCTATACTTGTTTATAATACTTTAACTGGTAAGAAAGAAGAATTTGTTCCTCGGGAAGATAAAAAGATAAAAATGTATGTCTGTGGAATTACACCTTACGATGCTTGCCATTTAGGACATGCACGGTGTTATATTGTTTTTGATGTAATCCGTCGCTATCTTGAATATAAAGGTTATCAGGTTGAGTATATCCAGAATTTTACTGATATTGATGACAAGATTATTAAACGGAGTAAAGAGTTGGGAGTGAACCCTGAAGACTTGGCAGAAAAGTATATCAACGAATTCTTGTTCTATTCAGAAAAATTGAACCTCAAAGCACCGAAAGCATATCCACGGGTTACCCAGATGATGCCCCAAATTCTTAAAATTATTGAAGGACTAGTCAAGAAAGGATATGCTTATGAAAATGATGGCAATGTCTTTTTTTCAGTAAGAAAATTTCCTGATTATGGCAAACTTTCCAAACGCAATCTTGAAAGTATGACTGAAGAGTTCAGGAGAATAGAACCTGACGAGAGAAAAAAAGACCTACTTGATTTTGCTCTCTGGAAGAAAGCAAAAGAAGGTGAACCTTATTGGGATTCGTCCTGGGGTCCAGGGCGTCCAGGGTGGCATATTGAATGTTCAACAATGTCAATGAAATATCTTGGTGAGACACTTGATATTCACGGTGGTGGACAGGATTTGATTTTTCCACATCATGAAAATGAAATCGCACAATCTGAAGCCTACACTGGCAAACTTTTCGTTCGTTACTGGTTACACAACGGTTTTGTGACTATTAATAAGGAAAAAATGTCTAAGTCGCTTGGTAACTTTTTTACACTTGAAGAAATTTTTGGTAAATATTCACCGATGGTAGTACGCTATTTTTTGATCAGCCAACATTATCGTTCACCAGTAGATTTTTCTGATGATAAATTAGAGCAGGCAAAAAATGCTTTTGAAACGCTTGTTGATACTTACGAATTTGCATATTTTATTTTTCAGCAAAAAGGTGTAAAATCAACATCTGGTGGACAACTGATCAAAGAGATAAAAGAAAAATTTGAACAAGTAATGGATGACGATTTCAATACTGCTGAAGCAATCGCACAGATTTTTCTTCTCCGGGAAAAGATTATCCAGTTAATTGAGCGTAAAGATGTTTCTTCATTAACCCCAGCGGTCTATATTTTCCGTTACTTAAGTGAAGAAGTTTTAGGGTTAAAATTTCCTGAGCCGCTTTACGCTAAAGAGATAAATGGGTCGGTCTTAACTCTTCTTGAACAACGCGAGCAGGCACGTAAAAATAATCGTTTTAATGAAGCGGATAACCTGCGTAAACAAATTGAAAAAAAAGGTTACCTTATTGAAGATACTTCTTGGGGACCAAGATTAAAACTTAAGACCTAATAAACCACCTTAGTTGAACAGCAGAGCAAGGGTGTTGCCCGCTCCGCACCAAATTTTACGCCGACGTAGCTCAGGGGTAGAGCAGCGGTTTTGTAAACCGCTGGTCGGGGGTTCAAATCCCTCCGTCGGCTTTTTTGTTTCAGAACCCCTGACCAACAAAGGGGTTCAGAGGGGAAAAGAATTTTCCCCTTGAGGGGTGACAGAACCGATGTAACATCGGCTCGCCAGAGGCAGGTTAAGCGACGAAAAGGAGCTTGTGTTTTACCTGCGACGAAGTCGTGTATAATCCCTATGGGGAGTTTCGCTGAATAGTGAAACGACTGGTCGGGGGTTTCCGCCAGAGGCGGATCTGCCTCGGGCACGACGAAATCCCTCCGTCGGCTTTATAAATTTTAGTGTGGTGTCGGTTGAGGTCCGACCAGGAGTTTAAAAAAATATTTGTTGACATTGCAAAAATAAGGTATAATAATATAAGAATTTGGTATAGATTATTTGGAGGTGAAACAAATGATGTTTGGTAATTTAGGGGCACCAGAACTAATTCTCATTCTTGTGATCGCATTGATTATTTTTGGACCGAAAAGATTACCTGAGATGGGACGTGCAATCGGTAGAGCGATAAAAGAGTTTAAAAAAGGTACCACGGAGTTAACTGAAGAGATAGAAAAAGAAGAACCCGAACCTACCAAAACTGAGCAACCTCAGCAAGCAGAACTACCGAAAAAGGAAACCTAACCTACAAATCGCTGTAATCGGTATCTGAAATCGTTGTAATCAAGACCGTTGACGACTCTTTAAACGGTTTCATAAGAGAAGATGAACATTCCCCAAATTTATATTTTTTAGTCCTGCCCTTTTTGCTGCTTCATAACATTCCTCAGCCTGTTTCCGTGAAGTCACTGGTAAATCAGGCATAAAAAATTGTGGATAAAAAGCAAGTAGAGAATATGGTATCTCGGAATTAAGTTGTGCAATAAATTTTGCAATTTTGTATACTTCTTCAGTATCAATATATCCCGGGACAAGTAAAGTACTGGCGATAAGAAAAGGTTCACCCCCGTTAAGACGGGATTTGTCCTTAATCCACTCATTCAGGTAGGCAAAATTTTCTAAAGTACGTCGGTTACTTACCCCACAAAGTGCTAAGTTTAAGTTTTCATTGTAGGTTTTTAAATCAAATTTAATGCATCCACCTGATTCGGAGGTTACAAGTGCTACCTCCTTAAGTAAACCTTGATTCATTGACCCATTAGTTTCCCAGCATATCCGTACACGTTTTTGGGGAAGCATATTTTTCTTTCTAAGTATTATCCGTGAAGTGGCTAAAGCATGTCCTATCTGTGGTGTCGGGTCACCACCAAAATAGCATACGCAATATGTTTTCTCATCAATCCGCCATAGGCGGACTAACTCCTCTGCAGATAGACACGAATGTCCACGAATAAAAGATTCGCGCGAATTCGTACGAATATTCGTATCTATTCGTGTTTGTCTGAAGTGCCAATTCTGGCAAAATAAACAATTAAACGTGCAGGCACGATAAAATACTGCTAAATTTTTGTACCCGCTGTGCGGAGGTACTCGTCCTCCTGAACATACCCATTCAGCAACACAATTTGTTGGTAAAGGGTCATAATACCAGTCCAAGATACCTTTTTCTGCAGTTCCTGCAAGGTGGACTAATTTTCCGTCTACATTCTTTCTTAATCCGCAGTATCCTCTTTCTCCTTCAGGAATTAAGCACTCATTTGTACAAATTTTGCATTTTACTCCTTTCTCATCTTTTGGCGGTTTGGCAGGAAGATTAAATTTTTTGCGGCTTTGCTGATGCACTTCTTCAAGATGCGGTCTTACCTTTTGGAAGTCATTGCGTATACAATCAAGACATATACCTAAAAATTTGCTAATTAGATTTGACTCTTTACTACAGTTAATACATTTCATTGTTAGAGAATGATTACGGAGATTCTTACCCGATTACAGCGATTTGAATCTTGGAAGAACAGGAAAGTGTCCGGAGATTACAGTCTGACAATCCGGGCAGTGATTGCCTTTGAGTTGGTAATCAGTAATACTTATCCCATTACGTTCAATTAAAAGTTTATGACAATTAGGACAATAAGTATTTTCTGCAGGATGTCCGGGAACATTACCTAAGTAAACATATCTTAATCCCGTGTTCAGACCAATTTCGCGTGCCTGTTCTAAAGTTTTCACTGGTGTAACTGGTAAATCTGCCCACTCTACCCCATTAGAAAGGACAGAATTTCTAACGAGGTGAAAATAAGGGATAAACCTTGTCACATGCCAGGGTGTATTTTCTCCAAGGTCAGTCTTAATCCAGTTTGCTAAATCAGTTAATTCGCTTTTATCATCGTTAACAGTTGGGATTACATTGGTAACAATTTCTATATGCATATTCCATTTATCTTTCGCTCGTTTAGTAACTCCTAAAATGCCGGTAAACCCCGTTAGAGAATTCTCAGCAATTGCTCTATTCCTACCACTCCGAAACTTTGGGATGGTTTTCTCTAACGGGGTAAAGTCAGGTATATGTGCAATTTTTTGGTAGGTCTTTTTGCTAAACCCTTTAATGTCAACTCTGAAAGAATCAAGATACGGACCAATTGTGTCCAATGCCTCAGGAGTAATGAAGCCATTGGTGACATAATTAGTGAGTAGTGAGTGGTGAGTAGAAAGTGGTGATTTAACTAACTTTGCGGTTTCTAAAGTATATTCAAACCATATTGTCGGTTCGTTATATGTCCAGGATATACCAAAACAATCATACTTTTCTGCTAAATTCACACATTCTTCCGGAGATATATACGAATAATCACGAATGTTCATGTCCATTCCCGCCTGCCAAGTCTCGGCGGGCAGGCGTGTATGTGATATTTCCCAGTTCTGACATCCTGGACAACGAAAATTACAACCGAATGTTCCCAGCGATAGCCATCTTGACCCGGGATAATAATGAAACATCGGTTTCTTTTCAATTGGTGAAACCATCCAGGATGAAACTTTACCATAAATCAAGGTGTAAAGAATACCTTTCTGGTTAAGTCTTGTTTTACACCAACCAAGATGTCCTTCTTCAATCGTGCATCTTCTCTGACAAGTATTGCATCTAACTCGTCCACTTGAGAGCTTTTCATAGAGAAGTGTTTCCTTCTCTGCGTAATCCGGTTTTTTATCTGCGGTCATCAGCGTTTCTCTAAAAAATTTGCCAACCTGCTTTCCTCAACCTAACTATACTCGTTTCGTAGGGGTCACAAATTTCTTCTTCTAAAGCCTCGTGGTAGCCAATTTCTTTAAGTTTTCTTATCATTTCTAATTTTTCTTCTCTGGACATTAACCGTGAATCACTCATACATGCGACACGAAAATATAACCCTTCTTCTAATGCTTGTTTAACTGCTAAATAGGGTAACTCATAGAATTTACCTATCGCACCGGTACGTTTTTCAAACCCTTCAGGTGTGCCTGCTTTCAATGAAATTCTTACATAGAGATTATGATATTTTTTCAAACTACGTACATATTCAAGGTTAGAACCAAGAAGTATACCGTTAGTTTCCAGAATAAAAAATAAATCTGCTTTCTCTACTAAATCTAAGACTTTTAAAAGGTGTTCTTTCCCTAAGGTAGGTTCACCACCTGAAATTCTTACTTTCTTTAATCCGCTCTTTTGTGCATTAAGAAGGAGTTTGCTGGCTACTTCTTCAGAAGTATAAAATTTACCGTAAGTTTCAGGATAATCACGTGAAAAATCTACCCAGCAGAAGATACACCTTAAACAACAACCTACCAAATAACCTGTAGAAATGCCACCGTATACACCGGTACAATAAAAGTCTGTATACTTGCGTGAATCACCAATACAGACAATTTTTTCAGTTTCTTTAGCTAAGACAAGTGGGTCAAAAGGAATGAAAGAAGAACTGAGAATCCGTTGATACTCGTTCATTTGTTAAATTCTAAATCCAAAATTCTAAATTCCAATTTTCCAAATTCCAAACTGTTTCGGATTTAGGATTTAGAATTTCGGATTTGAATACCAAATTTTAGCAGGTAAGGTGTAAACAGGCAACTATATTTTTTTCACCTTTAGTAATTAGTTGATTGTAAGTTTTAACTGCTTCAGCGGTAGGTAAAGTGGTCAGTTTTATACCTTGTGAACGGAGATATTTTTCTGTGTCCGGTAAGACTCGCATACAGTTTGAGGCACCGGTGCCAACAATAATGGTTGCCGTCTTGCCCTGCACCATCTCGGTGCAGAGTTTACTTTCCAATACTTCACGAATATCGTCTAAACACAATTCGTGACCTTCCTTTCGCCACCAATCCCCTTGCACATGGTCAGGATAAATGATTACATCTGTGGTATAGTGTTTACCATTGACCACAATCTCACCGAAACTATAAGAATCAATATGCATTTGCCTACACCTCCTTGGTAACAGTTTAGTTTTTCTAAAATAATAACTACAAAAACATTACCACTTTTAAATAATTTCGGTAATCATTTAGATTTTATAAGAAAAGTTATTAACCACAAATGAACACGAATTTACACGAATTATTCGTATTAATTTGTTTCCTGTTCGTGTAATTCGTGGTAAGTAATCTTTTTAGAACGACTTACCTATTACCCTCCTTGGTCAAAAATCGCTGTAATAACTACTTAAATTATACTCCCAAAATTAGTTTCTATCAAGGTAGGAGTCAAGTAGGTCTTGACAAAATTTCAGAAAAAAACTATATATAACGAATTCCCCGGATGTGCTTCTGAAAGGGGGAAGGAAGATTTGAAATTACTGGACCGGAGATTACTTTCCGGGGTTATAATCGTTTCCATTCCATTTTACATCATTGGTTTTTTCTTGCTTGGCAGTTTTCTCGGTAACCGATACGGGAATAAGAGCATCTGGATAATCGGTTCTGTTCTCGTTGGCTTAACCATTGTGATGTATGATGTTTATTGGTTTGTGGTTAGACCAGGATTAGCCGAGGAAAAATTAGCTCTGACAATACCTATACACATTGTCCGCTCAATTGTTTTTAATTCCTTCATTTTAGCATTCTCTCTCTCAATAGTTTCCTTAACTCTCTTTCCGTTGCCCTATTTCGCTGGGCTTTTCTTAGGCTCATTACTTGATATTTCCACCTTTTATCTATTAGTCTTTGGATTAGCAAGATTCTTTGAAAAACATTCAGCAATTTTTCTTATTTTTGTTTTTCTACTTCGTTTGCTCTTAAAAGGGGTAATTTTATTTTTGGCTGCTTCTTTCCCAAGATTCCTCAATCTCTGGACCACTTTCGTTGGGATATTGATTGTAGAACTTATGATTATCTTTGAAGCATTAATCCGTTCAATAAGAAAACCGACTCATTGAGGTTCCTTAAGGAAGGGTTGACAGTCTCCCGATGATACATCGGGGGCGCAATCAAGGGAAACCGTTTAGTTTCCCTTATTGAGGAAGTAAAGAAATTCCTCTTAAAGGGGTGACAGCGAACAACTCCGACGTTTCGTCGGAAGAAGTGAGCACAATGAGGGGATTTAATCCCCTATTGAGAGATAAGGAGGTGAGTGAATGGAGGAACATGCCGGGGTTAGTCTTGGTTTACCAGTTCGCACACACATAATTTTTAGTCTGGTTGTGACCGTAGTTTTGGCGGTGTTCACTTTTCTTGTTGCAAGAAGAAAGAAATCATTAATACCTTCAGGAATTCAAAATGTAGCCGAAGCAATTGTTGAGTTCCTGATTGGTCAAATTGAACCTCAGATGGGGCATAAACTGTTTCTGATTGCCTTACCGTGGTTAGGAGCATTTTTTCTTTACATTCTTACTGCTAACTGGCTTGGATTGTTCCCCTTTTGTTTTCCACCCACGAGTGATTTAAGTACAACTGCCGCACTGGCAGTTACGGCAATTATTGGTATCCAGTTAATTAACCTCAAGGTAAACGGTCTTAAGGGCACATTGAAAGAATGGCTTAAACCGGTATGGTGGCTATTTATTCTTTTAGTTCCTCTGAGAGTCATTGATAATCTTGCCCGGATGCTTTCTTTAACTTTGCGACTCTTTGGCAATTTAGCTGGTGAACATCTCGTCTTTGAGCAGGTATGTGCAACAGTACCTTATATCCTGCCCGCTGTACTTTTATTGATTGGTATACTTGTAGGTGTTGTTCAAGCGGCAGTTTTTACTTTGCTTAACCTTTTCTATTTGGTCGAGGAGACAGGACAGCACCCTGAAGGGCATTGAAGAGAAAATGGTGAAATAGCGAATTGGGCAATATCTTCAGGGACACTAAAGAAGAAGAAAGGAGAGAACGATGGACATAATTGTAGTAAAAGCAATTAGTGTTATCGGTGCTACAGTAGCAATTGGCGTCGGCGCATCAATGGCTTCTATAGCCATGAGTAAAATTGGGAAAGCAGCTTTAGAAGGGATGACCAGACAGCCCGAAGTTGCCGGAACAAGTTTTACTTCAATGTTAATTGCCTGCGCCTTAGTTGAAGCACTTTGCATTTATTGTTTATTAGTTGCGATACTACTCATTAGTGCTAATCCTTTAGCAAAGTAAACCACATTGATGTAAAATTTCCCTTCACTTTAATCCTCTCCCCGATGTTACGTCAGGGGAGAGGGCAGGGGTGAGGGTTTTGAAAGGAAGTGAAAAAAATGGGAGAACTACTGCATGCATTAGGATTTGACCCGGTGAAGTTTTTCTTTACTATTTTCAATTTTTTACTTGTTCTCTGGTTACTCAAAAAATATGTGTTCGGTGGAATTTTTAAAACCCTTGAAGAAAGGAAAATAAAAATTAAAGAAAGTTTAGAAGTTGCTGAAAGAGCTAAAAAGGAATTGGAACAGGCTCAGTTAGAAGCTTCAAAGATTATCACTCAGGCAAAAGAGGAAGCGGAAAAGATTAGGAAAACTGCTGAAGAAACGCAGGAACAACTAATTGCTAAAGCAAAAAGTGAAGCAGAAAGAATTGTTAAAGAAGCCAGGTTAACTTTAGAGCAAGAAAAGAAAGAAATTCGTAAAGAAATGTATGTGCAATTGATTGATTTAGTTTCTTTAGCGACACGTAGAGTTTTGGAAGGAGTCGTTGGTGAAGAAGAACAGCGTCTCCTTGTAGAAAAGGCAGTTTCAAAAGTTTTAGAAGAAGGTTCTTCATAAGCACTATGAACGAAACGAAAAAGAATAAACTTAAAAACTTACTTGAAGAAGTTAGTCTACCGGTCATCCTCAAGAGCCCGGTTCCACTTAAGCCGACTTTTCTTGAAAAACTTCAGAAAAGGCTTTCCAGCGCTGCCGGTAAAAAAATTGAGATTAAACTTGAGATTGACCGTCATTTAACCGGAGCAACTCTTTACTTGACCGGGGAGAGAAAAATTGAGTTGGATATGCGTCGTATTTGGGCAGATGAGTTGGAAGAAAAATTAGCAGAATTACGTCGTGAACAATTCTTACGTGCTGAAGAAATAAGTGTACATATTAAACAGATTATTGAACAAACTGAACCGGTAATTGAAGTTGAAGAACTGGAAGAAGTAGGTAAAGTATTACAGGTGGGTGATGGTATCGCACGAGTTTCGGGAATGAAACATGTTGGTGCAAACGAAGTAGTATGGTTTACTGGTGATGTTTACGGTCTTGCATTCAATCTGGAAAGAGATGCGGTAGGTTGTATCTTATTAGGTCCGGAGGAACAAATTGAAGAAGGTAGTACGGTTAGAAGAACTGGTCGGTTACTCCAAATTCCGGTTGGGGACGCTCTAATCGGGCGAATAGTCAATGCTGTAGGTCAACCAATTGATGGTAAAAGTCCGATTAAAGTGGACAAGTATCGTCCAGTTGAACGGATAGCACCACGGGTTATTTATCGGCAACCAGTGAAAGAACCGCTGCAAACTGGGATAAAAGCAATTGATGCATTAATCCCTATCGGTCGTGGACAGAGAGAATTAGTTATTGGGGATAGAAAAATTGGTAAGACAACTATTGCTATTGATACGATTCTTAATCAGAAGGATTATGATGTTATCTGTATTTATGCAGCTATCGGTCAGAAAGCATCTACGGTAGCACGAGTAGTCCATATTCTTCAAGAACGTGGCGCAATGGACTATACGATTATTGTTGCTGCTTTATCCAACGAGCAAACTGCATTTCGTTACCTTGTACCCTATGCTGCCTGTGCGATTGGTGAAGAATTTATGGAACAAGGCAGACATGCATTGGTTATCTATGATGACTTATCAAAACATGCGGTTGCTTATCGGGAGATGTCAGCGTTACTTAAACGTCCGATTGGTAGAGAAGCCT
>Ga0315312_1003032_pt1 | contig 11080 bp, 16 predicted proteins | sample TDP7_MG_FD_203629 | JGI IMG/M metagenome (GOLD analysis project Ga0315312, IMG submission 203629) | Freshwater sediment microbial communities from Lake Towuti, South Sulawesi, Indonesia - TDP7 | ecosystem: Environmental > Aquatic > Freshwater > Lake > Sediment | place: Indonesia: South Sulawesi... | reverse complement strand
AAGAGGTGTTTTACTTGCTCTTCAATGTCTGTATCAACTGATACTGTCATTCGGGCTATGATCTCGCCTTTAAAACCCTTCTTTCTTATCTTCTTAAGATTCTGTATAATTCTCTTGTATGTTCCTCGTCCGCGGTTTTGGTCTGTTTGCCTTTCGTCTCCATCTATTGAGACCAGTATGGTGTCAAGCCTGTTCAAATATTTAGGCTCTATATCTTCTAAATGAAGCCCATTGGTCTGAATTATGTAGTTCTCCGGTTGGATTCGATCCATGATCTCCTCAATCTTTTCGATCCTTAGAACTGGTTCTCCTCCATAGAATATAATGGTTGGATGCGAGTCCTTTTCTATGAAGGCTTTGAGGTTTTCTATATCGTATCTTATCGATGTTGGAATTTCATAGTCGATTCTGAGGTCTTTGAAGTCGCTGCCGAAATCTTGGCATGCCTTACCATAACAGTATGTACACTTTAGGTCACATTCTGTAGTGACAGTGATATAGTAGAACATGGGTGAACTATTATTTGCCGACGTTAAGATTTTAAATGGTTTTTGTATATTCTAGGTTCAATTCGAACGATAAGTGAAAGACAATGACGTGTTTCATCAAAGCGGCGAGTAGGCTTGGCATTTTCATCCCGTTGGAAGCTGAAGATTTTGTCGAGAAAGCGCTCTTGAGACATTGGAAAGTCCAGACTCATGAAGGAATAGGTGCTAGAGTCAACGCATATATGGACAGCCAACCACAAGAGTTGAAGGATCTGCTGACAAAGATTTTTGATGAATGGAATCTGCGCCAGAGTGAAGCTAAAGCCTACCTTGAGAGGAGACAGTAGCGAACTCTAGTCGTTCACATCCGTTTCCACAAAGTTTTTCAGAGTATGAGCACTATGCCTTGAAGACGTGATTAGGAATGATTAGTCATTTCCCGGAACTCGAATACGCGATAAGGAAGAGATTCGAGTCCGACCGGATTATGGGATACATCTGGATGATCGTTCCGATTCTTCCTCTGCTTCTGGCTATTCTAGGAACCGCCATATTTCTAGGCCTTATACTGAAAGCAATCGCAATCGGCATCACTGAACCTCCGCCTGCAGCTGCCGTTCCCATTAGCTTCATGGAAGGGATCCTAATATTAGCATGGATTGGTCTGATATTAGTCGGATTTATAGTCTCTATCTTCGGAGCCATAGCTCTGTACTACATGATCGCCAGGAGAAACAATCACTTCAGAAGGCAACGCATGTTCACCTCAATTCTACTGCCATATCTAGAGACGAAACTCAAAGAGAAGGGGAGATCCTCTAACGCGATCTCCGCGCTTGCCTTGCTTAACAGGGAGTCTGAATATGAAGAGACGGAGAAATCGCCTGCCGTTTGGGCAGTCCTCTATCTCTTCGTCAGTCCCATAGTAGGACTCTTCGTCTTCCATTTCCTGACTCATGATCTGTACAAGCACTTCAAGAGTCAAGTCGACCTAAGCAGAAACCTCGAAGCTTTGCTTAAAGATCTTGATATCCAATTCATCTCTCCAACACAGTATGAGATAAAGCGAAGAGAGACGATCCTCTACATCATCTTGACGATCATAACGGTGGGGTTATTCTGGATATACTGGTTCTACTTGCAGCTGAAAGAATACAGTGAACATTTCAAGAGTCAATGGAAGCTAGAGGATCAATTAATGAATACATTGCGCACTCAAATGGAAGGTTTACCGCCGGAAACGCGTGCCACCACGTTGCCCACGACGCCTCCACCTTCATTATCTCTTGGTTTGAAGTACTGCCAATACTGTGGCAAAGCCATCCCGCACGATGCCAAATTCTGCGACCTTTGTGGCAAACAGCAACCAGCATAGCATGGGAGTTGTGGATATAGGGAAAAGGGTCGGACATGAGACAAATCCAACTCATACCGTCTGCTGAAAGAATAGTGAGAGACTGCTTTAGGCGTAACTGGACACAGATTAAAGTGGTTACAACAGCTCTATCATCGGTGGTTTTTATTTCAGGGTTCGTGACTCTTCTGGCCTTTACGATAACGCCTTCGGTAATTTCACTGGTGAATGTGATCATTCGGTCGGAGAGAAGTTATATAGCCATTCCTCCACCTTTCTCCGAGGCGTTATATTACTTCATTTTCTTTAACAATTCTGGCGCATTCTGGAATCCTCCGAAGATGATTGTCTGGGCGCCATTCGTCGGACTTTTCGTGCTCGGGTTGGATCTAGTTCTGAACGGAATAGTTCTAGGGGCAATTGCAGTATGGGCTGGGGTCACGTATGGTGTGATGTACCCGATAGTCGGCTTGACGCCTCATGGAATTCTTGAGATTCCCGCCTTCATCCTTCAGTTTGCATCGATAATCCTTTGGCAGCAGGTATCGATCAAACTGATCTTGACGAAGCTTGGAGGCAGAAATGCCGATATGCAGGAGTTTAAGCAAGGGTTTAAGGACGCGTTGACATTTGCCGCGCTTTCAATTTCACTTTTCGCTCTAGCGGCATACGTAGAAACATACATAACTCCTCATCTGCTAGAAATCGTCAGGCGCTGATTACGTCGACTGCGCAAGGATTCGGAATAAATTGAAGATAGCTACGATTAGGGCAAGAGCTAAAAAATTCTTCAGGATTGCGCCTCCGTCTCATGATTGGAGTCATGTGGAGAGAACTTACAAAATATGCGTGAAGATCGGCAAGAGAGAGAAGGCCGACCTCCAAGTCTTGAAAGCTGCTGCTTTGCTACATGACATCGCCAGAATGGATGAAGACGTTAGTTCGGGGAAGATTTGCCACGCCGAGAGAAGCGCCACTATGGCTAAGAAGATCCTGAAAGAAGTGGATTTCCCTAGAACGAAAATCCGTCACGTTATGCATTGCATCGAGTCCCATAGGTTTAGAGGCATGAGAAATCCTAGGACACTTGAAGCCAAGATTCTTTCTGATGCTGATAAACTCGATGCTATTGGAGCGATAGGAGTTGCTAGAGCCTATGCATATGGGGGAGAACATGGCTATCGCCTTTATGGGAAGATTCCCAAGAACTACAGGTTACAGAGATTTAAGAATCCGCGGATTCACAATCCTGTCATAGAATATCATCAGAAGCTTAGAAAGATCAAGGATAGGCTGCTCACGAAGACTGGAAGAGAGATTGCTAGGGGAAGAGACAGGTTTCTAACGAAGTTCTTCGAGAGACTTTTCAAGGAGATCGAAGGAAAGGCATGAAACATAAGAACGGCGAACAATCTTGACCATTAAGCTTGTCATATTTGACGCTGACAAGACATTGTGGGATCACCCTGACGTTTCATCGACGAATCCGCCGTTTCAGAGAATAAACGAAAACACTTTAGTTGACGCGATTGGAAGTGAGATTCACCTCTACAAGCGGGTAAGAGAGATGTTACAAAGATTGAAAGAACAGAGCATCATCGTTTCCTTAGCGAGCTGGAATGCGCCTCAGTCCTGCCTTGAAGCGCTGCAGAAGCTCAGCCTCCTTAAGTACTTCAGGCACCCCAAGGTTCAACCACATCCAGAGAAATACAAGATGATCAAAGAGCTTCTTGAAGATTTGAGGGAAGAAGGAATCAAGATAGAGCCTAGCGAGATATTATATGTCGATGATAAGAGTAGGCATATTGGCGATGTAAGGAAGCAAGTTGGAGAAATACGCTTCCTTCAAATGTGGGTTGATGTTAAGGATCATTCGGAGATTCTTGAGTACGTTCGCAGTTGCCAAGAGGATACCGCACGGACTATTTGACGAGATTGAAGCCGATTAGGATTGTTCCGATCTTCGGGTCTGTTGTGCTCCAACCTAGTTTTCTTTTAACGTGTAAGTCGGCTGGAGCGGATAGTGTAGCTGAGACCACACTTTCTATTTTGTCTATATTTTGAAGTTCAGGGACAGGTAGACCCTGGAATACTACTGTCATCTCTGTCTTCTGCATTCTTCGAATCTTGTCCGCGTAGAGTACGAATCCTTCACCTATGAATAACACATCTTGCCGCTTTTTCAGCCCATCGATGATCGCTTTATCCCATACCTCTTCTCCGATTATCTCGTCTTCCCGAACCCAGATTACGGTCGGTCCTGGCGGATGTCGAAGGTCAGGATCATGTATCGCCGCATAGGTCACTTCCCTATCGATAGCGTCCCTCAGACCTCGATTTGCAGTCTTTGCGAGACCCATCATCAGGATCTGTTCAGCTTTCTGTTCAAGGTCCAAGATTTCTGCACAATCCTCATCGTTCAGCCTTTCTACATCAACTATGCCTTCTATGCCTCGTAGAATCTTCTCAACTTCATCGATAGTCAAAGCATATTTCATCATAGACACCGTCTCTATTGCAAAGAAAAGCCTTCGATTAGATATTAAAAGTCTAGTTCCGAAGGAAGCCGAATCCACTTCCAGCTCTCGCGGTAGCTTGACGACTGGGCTTGGTTGAGTTACCGCATAGCTGACACAAGGGAATTAATCCAAATGGAAGTTATCTTCCTAGATTCCATATTTCTGTCGAATATTTACTTTGAAATAGTTCTTCGGCTAAGAGTTCCTCCTCTCTCGTTAAAATGTCGTCGACAAGTTTGATTTTATAGGCTTTCTCAATTCCCTTCCTGAGGTTCTCTTTTACCTCATCAACCGAAATGTCTCGACCGAGCTCATCTCTGATAGTTGTAACTGTCTTCCCAACGCTTCGAACATATTTGTCTTTCAATCTTCTGTTTGGAGCGATCAGAACTTTTGAGAGGATACTTAGATTTGAGCTTATCAGAATAGAGCCATGGTGGAAAACCGTCCCCCATCTCATTGAACCTGCAGCCCCTGAGACTTTTCGTCCGTTAATCTGGATATCGTTAAACAGTTTGAACTTCGCATCCAACCCGAGCATTCGCAGCCCTTCAACTACGCCTGAGGAAAGGATTTTGAAGGTTTCCGACAGATCATCAGGAATCAATCGGTGTCCTTTGCGGATAGATATCGCATAGTTCAGATTTCCGCGGTCTTGGTAGACCGCTCCTCCACCTGTGAATCTTCTTGAGATGGTTGTGCCAAGCTTCTTACATGCCTCAAAGTTAACTTCGAGCTTAGCGCTTTGGAAATATCCTATGACTACCGCGTTCGCGTTTCTCCAGAAGCGGACAGTATTTGGAACTTTACCTTCTCCAACTTTCCTGGGGATAGCTTCTTCAACAGCGAGATTCATGTATGGGTTATCGTATTCCACATCCAAAGCTCTCCAGTTTTCCTCAGGCATGTTGTCTACCTCTTAGGGTCTGCATTATGGCCGCTACGAAATCTCTCGGTTCAACACCTACAGAGACTACTCCAAGCTTCTCGTACGCTAAGTTGACTACTTTTCTAATCGCTTCTTCATCAGCCTTGACGCCTACCAACGCTTGCTCGAGTTGTGGAAAAGCTTCCTCAGGGTAGAAGAAGAAGTCTCCAGTGATCATTATCTTCTGTATTCTATCATCCTTCTCTTCAACGGTTACTCTAATCATCTTTCCTCCGGGAACCTTATAGTCTCCTTTCAACGTTATGCGTTGTCGCAATCTTCAGTTCATCCAGCTTGACTGCATGTCGTGAATCAAATATCACTTGGATAGATCAAGAGCATAAAACTTTCACAAGTGGTGTAGCTTGAATCTCCGAGAATTGACCGATTGGGAAAGCGAATCCAATTCTATATCTTGGTGAGTGAATCTTCCTGACTTCGTCGAAAGAGATAATGCAAGCCAAATGACAGTCAGCCGTGTGCCCATCTTTCAGGTCTAAAGCTGAAGAGTCCACTTCCCTTCAAATGAGGTCCTAGTTTTGCAACAATGCCAGGTGCTTGTGTTCCAATCTTGCACGTCAATAGATGCGTCGTCAAACTCAAATTCTCAACTCTGGCCAAGTCTCTCTCTACATTTGATGATTTTATTGCAGATTGTAGATCGTCAGGAAGGGCATGATAGATGATTACTCTATCAAAAGGGAGGGCACTCCACGCAGTTATCAATTCGCGTTGCCTATCTGAGAGTTCTACCTCTACCTTTCCCTCTTTCAGTTTCGCAATTCTTACTTCTACGGGAAAATCATCGTAGAAGTGATACTTGTTTATGATCAGTCTTATTGGTAGTTGCCGTCCTTCAAGCAATTGGGCTCGAATTGAATGTAAAGGGTAAAGGCCGTCTATTGGCTTCGGAGTCATTATCCCGATATCGACGTACAAGCCATAGCCGACCTTTCCGGAATCTATAATGAAACCTCTACAGACGTCGCTGGGTTCTAGATTCGATAAGTCTACTGGAGCTATTCCGGATCTACGCCGAATAATCCCACGGAAAGCCTCTTCGTCGTCTCCGCTAATTTCGAGTTTGATTAATCCTCTTTCTGTCAGCCCGACGATTCTGTGTCTCACATTAAGTCCTGAAGCAATATCTTTGAGCAGGTCGTTTAGATAGCGTGGCCCTCTGGGGAGGTCACTTCTCCGTAGCTTTTCTAGAATAACTACTTCCAAGTCGATCACTGTCGGTTAGAGTGGAGATTTCTCTATGGAGATTTCTGAATCTATTCAATGCTGGGTGGCTAGCTCCAAGCGTTTTGGAGAATTCCTCAAGAACCTCATCTACTTCCATTCTTTTTTTCCCTTTCATAAGCTTGTCCGCGTAGGCGACGATCTTTTCCTCGATAGTCTTGGGCATGAAATCTCTCTTAGGTAAACCGATCTCTTCAGCTTCATCTGCTGGAATTCCCGCGCCAACGTGAGTTTCAATTATACGCACAATTCTCTCGTCAAAACCGTTTGCTCTCGCCAGGGCGCCGCCTAAAACGCCGTGTCTAACATCGTGCGTTACATATCTTCCGGCATCATGTAGCAATGAAGCTACCTCTACCAATTTGACGTCGACAGGAATCCCTCTCCGTTCGCAAGCCTTCGCTATTGCAACACCGAGATTGGAGACGACGATGCAATGGTCTATCACGCTCTTCGAGCATCTGATCTTACTTAGGAATTTGATCGCATCGGTTCTTGTTGGAAGTGTCATTCAACTAGCTCTCTCTCAAGCTTCGAGATAAGATCCGAGAGGTATTCTATGATCGTACTATTATCTGTGCCTATAAGTTGGCCTCCGCACTTCGGGCATTTGAAAGCAGATTCCATTGCTTCTTCAAATGTGATTCGAACATCAGGACATTTCTTGCACATGAAGAAGCTGTGAGCACGTTCGTATTCCAATCTCGACTTAAGCTTCTCGAGGGTTCGTCTCTTCCGACTTCTAATGAAAGGATCGAGCTGGTCCGGTTGAAGTTTCCAATAAAATATGTACCAGCCGGTTTTGTCGTCGCGAATTCTAGTTGCCGATACGAGAGCGTGATCATAGAGCTTGTACAAAATCTTTCTGACAGTATTTAGTCTGACGCCTGACTCCGTAGCTATAACGTCGTCCGTGCCTTCCTTTATCTTCGCCAGAACCTTGACGACTTTTACTGCATCTTCCCCTCCGAACAAGCTGGCAACCTTAATGAACTCTTCATCGAGGAAAGACAACCTCAGAGCCTCCGATACAACTAATAAGAATATTAGAGATAGCTAGTCAATAATCTTTGCCGAAATATTGCCTGAAAGATGAAAAAGAGTCAATTCAGCAAGGGCTTGAAATGAAAGTGGTTGAGATCAGAAGACACAGTATCAGAGGCAGCGACGACACTCTGAGTGAGGAAGGGAGGCAACTTGCAAGAAAGGCTGGAAGTACGTTAGAAGGCAAGTACCTGTACTGTTATACAAGCCCGAAGAAGAGGGCGATACAGACCCTAGAAGAATTTGGATATACCGTCTTTAAGGTTGATGAGCGGTTTGGACCGCTTCCTGGAGAGAAGATTAGACCTTTCGAAGATAGGGCGAAGAAGATCGTTGAAAATCAGAAACTAACCCTTCTAGAGGCTTTCTTCGAAATAGGAGAGCTTCATCCGATTCTGGAGGAGAAAGGGAGGGAGCTGATCGAAGCTGTAAAGCGGATATGTAGAGAACTTCCCGATGACGGGCGGGCTTTAGTGGTGTCTCATGGAGGTGCCATTGAACCTGCTGCCTTACTGGCCCTCGGAAAAGACTTCTCACTTAACGTCTTGGGTGGGGAACTTCTTGAATGTGAAGGTGTAAGATTCTTCGTAGAGGGAGATAGCGTAAAGAGAATCGATGTGATACGGCTCGTCAAATGAGCTACCGGTATTCTCAGAGGGCGCGATCTTAGCGAAGTCTTACTATGTGCTTTCCTTTCTCTTGAGGTACGATTTTGATCTTTGCTCCAGAGAACTTCTTTTCAAGTTCTCTTCCTTGAAAGAGTTCGTGTAGAAATATGGCGAGTGCGCTGCATTCAGAGTGTGGTTGAGAAGAGACTGCGAGATTATAGTCAGCCATCCGGTATACCTCGGCTGGAACCTTTGTTGCTCCAATAACAATCAACTTGTCTTTGATCGATCGTCTAATGTTGTTGATTACCTCAGACAAAGGTTGGCCGTACATAGTGAGGTGAATCACTTCTCCTCCCTTCATTTGCCAATCTTTCACAAATTCTCTCCACGGGATACCCATCTTCACCTCGAAGCGTCCGCCCCAATTTATCAAAATCTCGTCAACCGTCTTTTTGAGCCTCTCATCTATCGCATCTGCTATCACGATTTGGTCTGCGCCAAGAGCTCTTGCGGCTAATGCTACATGCGATGTGAGTCTTGCATCTCTTTCGAATCTGTGGCCGAGTCTCAATACAGTTATTTTAGGCATCGTTCTAATGCTCTTCTTTACAACGTATTGATCTAACAGAGGCTGAGTTACAGCTGTCGTTTTTCCCTGTCGCTCTTCTGTTTGAACTGAACCAAGTCTCCAAGTGTAAGTTCGGGGGGAGTTGCAGGTTGGCCTTCAAGTCCTGTCGGTTCTTTTCTTGGCACAAGCAATTTGACTCTGAGGACATGCTCTAGGAGTCGTGACAGTTTCATGTCTGGAATAATCTTTCCAGACTCTACCTTCTGTATGATGGAAAGCCTTTCCTTGACGCGCTTCGCCAACTCTTCTTGCGTTAAACTTAGTTTCTCACGAGCAGCTCTTACCCTCTTTGCAGAGTCTTCAGGCAGCTCGTATTCAGCTACTTCTCTAGGGAGATCTTGCTGTTTCGGTTTTGGCTTAACCATTGGTCTAGCCATAGCGGTCCGCGGTCTCGATGGCTCCCATGTTTCTTTGCCGAGTTTACCGCAATCACTGCATACTACAAGTTTGGCTCCTTCTATTATGACTCTCATTGATTTCCCTAGAATTCGTTGTCCGCAAACTTCGCAGTTCAACTTCGTTCGCAGCTCCCTTGACTCAGTGGGTTGATTGATCCTTAAATTGTCTGAGGATTGTAAAATAGCTTGTGTGGTAAAGCAGTTGAAGGCGAAAGCTTCTTGGCAGGACCTCGTTAAGCTTAGAGGAGTAGCAAACTTTCAGTTTGGAAAAAACGTTGGAGATGTGCTCTTTCCAGATTTCGTGGAGGTTGTTCGTTCAAGCAAGACGAAGAGAATAAAGCTGATCTACTGTAGAAACGAGCTGTTGGCAACTCTTAGGCCCACCGACGGGCATCTCAGCCTATCATTGGCCGGAGCCAGACGGATCTTAAGGAAGTTGAGGAATCCTCCATCTGTTGTCGCAGTGCGGAGTGATGTCAGCGGCTTCATCAAGAAAGGTAGAAACGCCTTCGCTAAGCACATCGTTAGGGCTGATGACGAGATTCGGCCTCAAGACGAAGTGATCGTAGTCGACCAGAAAGGCCACCTGCTTGCTGTTGGTCGCGCGATGCTCAGTGGAGAAGAGATGCTGTCTTTCAAGACCGGGGTTGCTGTCAAAGTTAGAAGAGGGCTTCTAGAGGACTGAGTTTGACACATCTCTAGGCGTTTTCCTCAACAGCCTTTCTGCTTGAATCCACTTGCTCCGGATGATTCTCCGCACCGCAAACCTCAAGGTTACGATGTTTTCTATACGGTTTAAGAGGCTTCTGATCCATTCGAGTGTCTAGATAGACTGCTCTCTGAGGCTCTCCGCCGGTGATGGATGAGAATGACGTGTCGATAGATTTTTCAGTTCGGAGAGTCAAACAGCAGTTCGAGAGGTCTCTGATATGGCGTACAAGGCTTTGCGTTCGGTTAAAGGTGTGCCGACAGGAAGAGAGGCTATGAGAATGATGCAGAAGATGGGCATGGATATGAAAGAGATCGCGAACGTGAGGCAAGTTGTGATAAGGACGACGGACAAGCGGATAGTAATTGACGATCCTACTGTGACGACGATAACGGTGCAAGGGCAGACTATGTTTCAAGTCGCGGGGGGTACTGTGAAAGAGGAAGTGCATAAAGAGGAGGTTGAAGAAGCTCTGTCAATCTCGGAGGATGATGTAAAGCTTGTGGCTGAGCAAGCAAGTGTCTCGACTGAAGAAGCGAGGAAGGCTTTGATTGAGTGCGGAGGAGACTTGGCTCAAGCGATCCTAGCTCTTAAAGCGAAGAGCAGCTAGATATTTCCTTTAACTATATCTCTAATCGTCTCCTGAACTTTCTCAACACTTTCTGTAGTATTGACTATGTAACAGGGGGCGAACTTGAACAATCTTCTGAAGAAGTTTTTTCTTATCTCAACCTTCTCAGGAGTCTTTACAATCAAGTAGGGGTTTAAGAATTGCTCAGGTTGAGTGGCTAGATAGTCGACAGCCTCTTCTATCTCAACTCTACGCACAATCTCAGAATCATTTCTGTCTCTCTTCAAGAGAATTACTTTCTTGGCCCGGGTTGTGTCTACGAACTTTTCAGGTCCACCTATCCAAAGTGGGTCCAGCATTGCTCGTGAATACTCGTGAGCAATAAGGGGATCGTTCATCATCTCCTTTATCTCTGATTCTTCAATGTTTTTTGATCCAAGCTTCTCTGCCTCATCTAGTGTTAGAGGCTCAACATTCTCCAAACGAGACTTGTTCAACAGCCGTCTGATCTCAGGGAAAACTCTCACAATATTTGTTCGAATGTAGAATTTTCTCTCGCTGATATCTGCGCTTGCTCTTCCCTTC
>Ga0315312_1003031_pt1 | contig 11084 bp, 9 predicted proteins | sample TDP7_MG_FD_203629 | JGI IMG/M metagenome (GOLD analysis project Ga0315312, IMG submission 203629) | Freshwater sediment microbial communities from Lake Towuti, South Sulawesi, Indonesia - TDP7 | ecosystem: Environmental > Aquatic > Freshwater > Lake > Sediment | place: Indonesia: South Sulawesi... | reverse complement strand
CATCGGAAAGAAATTGGACCGTGGTTTCTTCCTCCCTATTCCCCTAAATTTAATCCAATGGAATCTCTGTGGGGGTATACAAGGCGGCAAGGGACCCATGATCGTTTCTTCCCAACGACTGATGCGCTTATCGGTTCCATTAGGACTGTTTTTCGCAGCATTCAATATCAACCGAATCTGATCCAGAATTACCTTACGCCATATCAATAATTGTCATAAATTATGCCGTTTTATATAGAAGGGCAGCAGGAGGCGGACGACAAAACGAACGCTCCTCCTGTAGAAGCCGATGTCCTTCTCCCTCAAGCCGTTCAGATAGCCGTTAATGACATCCATAATAAAAACACGACCATCTTCCTTACATACCTGGACCATCTCCTCCACTGATCTTCTTGTATATTCCAGATCGGGAAAATATTGCAAAACGCTGTGACAATAAACCTTCGTAAAAGCTCCATCTCTGAAAGGCAGAAGCTCGGCCTCAGCTGCTGACCTGTCCAATCCGTTCAGGCGTTTCAAAAGGCCCAAGGAAAAATCGATCCCCACAGCATATTGTACCTTCTCCCCTATCCTCCTCAGTAGAAGTCCGGAGCCGCACCCGACCTCCAAAACCGAATCGGATGGCCGGAGTTCGAGTCTGGAGGAAATGTAATTGCTCAGCTCGGCGAACATTCTTTCGGCCTGCTCTTTCGTCACGTCGTAATAATGGTTTGCCGCCAGTTGATCTTTCGCCAGTGCGCTTTTCTGCCATACACTCCTGTAGAAAGAGATAATCCGATCGGTTTCGGAGGTGACGCCTTTTCTCACGATATTAATGCTTCTTCGTCCCGAGAGTGTTGTGCGCCGGCGGTCAGAATGATCTTTCTGCTATTAGTCCCGTGAAGAAAGAGCAGGTCCACAATCGATAGGTTAGCCAGAAAAGGACCGTGAAGCTGAGTGTAGACTGGGTGCTGAAACGTATAATATTCCAAGTTGATATTATTCCTCCGGAACATTTCCTCATCTTGATAATTTTTCCCGCCCATGCCCGAAAGGTAAACCGTGCCATTGAGTCTTTTTATAATACGGACGAGCAGTTCTGTGCCCTTGCCGGAAACCCCCAGATGCGAAGCCCGCATCAATTCCCCCCTTATCTCGAGAATCGACATGACCCACCTAAGGAGCGTGATGTTAAATTCACAGAGGCTTCCCCAATCCTGTTGGTAGTATATGCTTTTGAGCTGATCGAACAGATCGCTAAAGAAAGGGGCCTTTTTGTAGCTTCCTTCGAGGCTGGCGAGCTGTTTCTTTCTCCAGTTGGTGACATTGGCAATCTCCACCTGATCTATCGTCTGCCCGAATCGACCCTCGATCCTGACTGGAACGGTAAGCCACAGCTCTCCCTGATTTGTCTTGATCTTATTTCGGTTAATGAAGCTGTTTTTGGTGAATTGCACGCTGTCCAGCAGTACAAAGACATCGCATGTGAGAAACTTGTAAAAATATCCAAGCCACGGAAGGAAGTTCGGTTGATGAATGGCGACGATCATTTTCATTCACCCATAACGCTGACAAGGGCGTTGGCTACCCTTCTTATGTCCCCTTTGCCAAGAAGTGGATAAATGGGTAGCGAGATGTTTTGGACTGTCAGTCTTTCCGCGTTCGGATAATCATGGGCGGGCAGACCGAGAAATCTGTGCAGCGGCTGCAGAACTCCGTTACCGCATTGAATTCCCTTTTCATACATTTTATCTTTGATTCTGCCTACATCCCGGTTAAGGATTTTAACCACATATCTGTAGAAGACAGGTTCTGTCTGTTCGTTGTGCGAAGGAAGCAGTATATCCTCCCGGCCGGACAGAAAAGAGTCATACACTCGAGCCAGTTGCCTGCGCTTCTTAATGAAAGCGCGAAGCCTTCTGAGCTGGACAATACCGATTGCCGCACCCAGATCGGTCATCTTGTAGTTGTAGCGGACAAGAAATTCTTTGTGACCCGTATAATCCCTCAGCTCCCTTACATGGTCGGCAATATCCCTCTCGTCAGTGACCACCATCCCCCCTTCACCGGTCGTCAACATCTTGGTCGCGTAGAAGGAGAAAACGGCGATGCGCCCGAAGGTGCCAGTCTTTCTTTTTTTATAGAGGGCCCCGACGGAAAGAGCGCAATCTTCGATAACAGGGACGCCACAGGCAACAATTTCATCAATTTTTGCGGGGAACCCGAAGGTGTGGGGAACGATGATTGCTTTCGTCATAGATGTGATGGCATCCTTTACTGATCGGGCAGTCACGTTGCCGTCTTCATAGGCAACATCGACGATGACAGGCTTTGCTCCAGTATAGAGAACCGCATGCAGGATGGCGTCGCAAGTATAAGTTGGCATTATGACGTGATCACCCTCTTTTATCTTCAGGGCGAGAAGGGCGAGGTGGAGAGCAGACAGACCGGAATTGACGGCCACCCCGTACTTCCTTCCTATATAGGTTGAGAAGATGTGCTCAAAGTGGGCGACCTTTTCGCCCTGCGCTATCTGCCCGCTCCGGATCACTTCGGCTGTCGCTGATTCTTCCTCTTTCCCAAGAGTCGGCCGTGAATGGGGGATTATTTGATTATGCACCTTATTGCCTCAAAGGCCTCCGCATACCGACGCCCTATCTGAATGCCCCTTACCTGAGCCAGGCTGGCAATAAACTCTTCTGTCGCATAGTTTCGATCCTTCTGCGACTTGTAACATTTCAGAGCCCTCATCTTCCGCACCAAGTGGTCAGGCTGAAGGGAAACGAAGAAATTTGTGGTAAAGGTCAGGTTGTTGTATGGCATCTCATAACCCAATATGGAGGTTTTTTTAAAGGCCCGAAACCCTTCGTTTGCGATTGTCTGGTGGTCCTGATGGGTATCTCTAGTAGACGGCAAGAGGACAAGGTCAGGGTTCAGCTCATTTGAAAGTTTTATGAGGTCCTCGAGAATCTCCTGTCTGTGTGAGGAAAATTCCCTGACAGGATAATCGAATAGTATAAGATTAGCCAGGGGAATGCCGAGGAGTTTCATTGCCTTTTTTAGTTCTCGTTTCAGTATGTCCTTCGGGAAATTATCGGGCACAGATTTCTCTGCTGTGGAAAAGGCGACGTAGAAGACCTTCTTGCCCTCCGAAACCCATTTGCTTATCGAGCCGCCGCAACCGAATTCCCCATCATCCGTATGGGGCGCCAAAACAAGAATGGTATCACCATTCAGCATTGCTTCACCACTTTCTTATAAAAATTGATGAAACGATTCTCCTCCCTGCTCCAGTTATAAGTATTTTCAACCGCCCTGCGCGCATTAACTCCCATCTCCCTGCGCAGTTCAGCATTCATGCTCAGGTGCCTCAGGGCCTGTGCAATTTCTTCAGCGTTCCGCGGATCGACACAAATTCCACACTTGTTCCCCTCTACAATATCCTTCCAGAGAGGAAAGTTGGATACCACAACCGGGAGTCCCACCGACATATATTCAAAGAGCTTGTTAGGGAGAGAATCGACGCTATTGGGCACCGGGTGGCAGCAAAGGACACCTACATCCCCCCTGGAAAGGAATGCCGGGATTTCTCTGTAGTCGATCCATCCCAGGTATTCGACATTCTTGAAACCCCTGAGGTTTCTTATGGTTTCCGCGTAGGATCTCGGGCGAAATGTTCCGCAAAAAAAGAGCTTTAAATTCACATCCTCTAGGTATTCGGTTGCTCTGACGATCTCGGTAATCCCGTTTATCTCTATCAGGATTCCCGCATAAACAATTTTAACCTGGCCGTCGTTCATGTAGGTCTCTTTTTTAACGGAGGTCAAAAAGGGGAAATTTCTTATTGTCTCCACACGAGGATGCTTTACAAAATTCTTCCTAATATTTTCCGTTGCCACAATGATTGCATCAAATGTCTTTGTCAAGTGGGTTTCTATGAATTGGACTACCTTTGAAACCGGCCTTCTCAAGATTCTGGGCAGATATTCCCTTGCAATCAGCGAGGAGGGGTAGTCTTCGTGAACGTCATAGATAACTTTCTTGCCAAGGAGCTTTAACATGAGGCCGGCAATAATAAGCTCAGGATCGTGAAAGTGGTACGCATCGGCCTTCGCTTTCAGGGATTTACGGAGTACTTGCAAGCTTCCGAGAAGCATTCTCTTCAGGCGGTTGTCCCATTTTTTGATGGAAATAATGGCAACGCCGTCCACCATTTCGTCTTTTCCATGAGGGGCCACAAAAGATACTTTGTAGCCCGCCTTCAGGAGTGTTTTGATCTCTCTATGGAATATCCTCGTATCGAAGGCAGGATGGACTGAAGTCAAGAAGCAGACATTGGCCATTTAGATTCTCCCATGTTAAATCGTTACACTCCCCACGGATCTGTAGAGAAAACCTTCTATTGTCCTAATCAACCAGTAAACGAAGAGAGAGAATATCACACCGTCACTAAGGAGAACAACCTGCAGGGATGCAGAGTGAAGCTGCGAGAAGGCTGTAATCATAAAAGCATACAGAGACAGGCTCAGGACGTTTTTTTCTCGACGAAAGATGTAGATTTGGACACCTTGCATTATCAAGCCGACGAGAATACCTTCCAGAAGAACCCCGACAAGCCCAAAGTTTGCATATGCGTCTCCTACAAATGACGCGTTCGCGCTGCCCACCTCGAGGGTGAACTCGCTCAAATAATACGATACGAATCTAGTGGCATCAAAGAAATCCAGGTTGAAGAGCCATGCAATTTTCCCAATATTCCTTCCGTAAAGATACCCTACGATATCCGGAAATATCTCATAATAATAGTAGACCATCTCAGCGGGCGACTGAAATAACCGAAAAAACACGTTTTTCAATGCGGCCTGAATTCCTTGCTCCGGGAATAGTAAAAAAAACATTGACACAGGGAATACGATGGTAAGGCACACAAAACCGATCACGAATTTCATCCTCGGGTACCCGCACCTATATAAGTATATGAAGAAGAACAAGACAAGAAAGAGAATGGCAACAAATGATTTGTGGGTCGTCATGAGTGTATAGCCGATGCCAGCAAAGAACATGATAACAAAAATGAAAAGCCACGTTTTCTTTCGGCTTGCCATATAGCGACCCAGTGCGATCGAAACAAGGAGGGGGTAAAGGAAGCTTTTCAGCAGAAAATAGGCATACGCTAAGGATGAATCAAGTGCTGCATATGCCTCCTCTCGCAATTGCGATGTGATAGCTGCAGCCCCAGGATTAGTCAAAAGATAAAGGAAAGGCATTTCCGAGACTTCCGTCGCGTGAAGATAGCTGAGGCCAAGCGCCAGCAGAGCAAAAAATAGATATGAAAGGAAGAAGTGAGGGCTCTTGTGATTCGCTGAGAGGGGTCTTCCATAGTACTCCTTAATGTCGCGCCTTGTAAATCCCGATATTCTGTTTATAAGCAAGATACCAACGCCGACTGCAACTAAGGTGGCCTCTACGCCGAAGAGGTATCGGTAACGATACGGCCCGGGATGATCGAAGAAGATAAAGAAAGATGGGAAGAAGATCATAATGATATAAGTGAGAAACCAGAATCCCGGAATCGTCATCTGCCTCACATTTAAAACCGCAATCTGATTATGCATCAGCAGGCTTGAGAAAAAAAGGCACATCGCACCGGTTATGATGAGGAGGAAATCTTCCGATTGGAATAAGGATTGGAATAAGGATTGCATGAAAACGATAATGAGCCCGGCTGCCAGGATCAGAAAAAAAGTTGGGTTACCGATCAGAAATTTTCTCGCAATGCGCTGCATGGCCTCATTTCATATCGAAGACTTTACTCCACATAATGAAGTTGATATACCTCCAGAGTATAGGCAGGTTTCTTGGGGTTAGAAATATAAGAAAATCACGCGCAATTCTGTGAGTATCTATGTAGTCGTTGTTCTCATTAAAGATCTGTCTTAAATCGGGCCCTATTGCTGCCAGCCATGATCTTTCGGGCACGGCAAAACCAAGCTTGCTAGTTCTAAAGCGGACCTTTGCTGGCAGCATGTCACCCATCGCGTCTCTCAGGAGCACTTTGCTCCAGCCATTGTGAATTTTATAGATCGAGGGGATGGAGAAGACATATTCGATCAGATCCCTGTCGTCGGACAAGGGGGTCCTCGACTCTATATTGTTGGCCATGGAATTCCTGTCCTCATATCTCAGAAGGGCTTGGAGGTGCTTATCGTCAAAAAGGCGCTCGCACATCTCGTTGATGGAAAAGCAAGCAAGCTTTTTCGCCACCCTATTCCTATCGCGGTACGCTTCGAAAAAATCTTTTCGTATGTATTCTTTCTTTTTGTCCAGAACATCCGTCCTTACATTCATCAGACCCAGCGGGAGAAATCTCGCCCCCATATACTTGACGAAATTTCCAGCGAGTTCGTTAATCGCGATCGGTGAATTCTTTAGGCCGTCCAGTTCCTTCATTAGCGTTCTGAATCGGAAGTTTCTCGTCAAATCCAGATAGAAGGCCGCATAGAAGGGCTTGTAGCCCGTGAATAGCTCATCTCCACCCTGGCCGTCAAGCAGGACTTTGATGCCGTTTTGATGGGCCAGGTGCATAACTCTGTACTGGGCATACACGCTTGCCGAGGCGAATGGTTCATCTTGAACATAAACGAGGCGTTCCATATCTCTTAAAAGCTCCCTAGCCGTAGGGAATACTGTGAACCACGCTGCATTGGTTTTGTCCACCACTGCGGATGCATATTCTCTCTCGTCGACGGCCGAATCCTCATAACCTGCGGTGAAAACCTGCTGGAATTCCCCTACCTGCGCCAAGTGTCTGTACTTAAGCAATTCATTTATCGTCACCACGATACTGGAAGAGTCGATACCGCCGCTCAAACAGCTTCCGACGCGGGCGTCGGACCTGAGTCTGATGTCCACGGCCCTGAAGAACAGTTCCCGTATCTTTTTACAGTATCTTCCGTAATCTTCCCCATTGAAAACTCCAAGGGCATGATTGTAGTTAAGCTTGTAGTAGCGCTTTATTTGAAGCTCCCCTGTTATAAGATTAAAGGTAAAATAATTGGAATGAGGGATTTTCGATATGCCATGAAAGAAAGTTTCACAATCGTGTTCCGAAAAGGCCCAGACAAGGTAGTCATAGAGTATCGGTTCGTTTATCTTTCTCTTTAAGTGGGGAAGCTTCAAAAGGCTTTTGATTTCCGAGGCAAAGGCGAAGACCCCTCCCTGATGATAGTAATAGAGAGGCTTCACCCCGAACCTGTCTCTTGCTCCAAATAATAGTTTTTTATCGGCATCGAGGATGACAAAACTCCACATGCCGTTGAACTTATCAAGGCATGATGCGCCCCATTCTCTGTAACTTGCAAGTATGACCTCCGTGTCTGTCCCCGTCTGAAAACGGTATCCTTTTGCGCGGAGGTAATCTCTGATCTCGATATAGTTATAAAGTTCGCCGTTAAACACCATAACGAGGCGGTTGTCGTCGTAAGCCATGGGCTGATGGCCGGCGGATGTGAGATCGATTATACTAAGCCTTCGGTGGCCCAGGGCAATTCCCTTTGAGAAGGTCTTTGCCGATGTTATTTCCCCTCCCTTTCTAATGGTGGATTCTGGCCCGTAGAAAAATGATGTCTTGTTCTCGAAGCAGTCAAAAAAGAGATAACCCTCATCATCCGGTCCCCTGTGTTTAAGAGCATCAGTCATAGCTCGAATTACCCCGGGGTGGACTGGAGTATGGGAGGAATATATACCTGCTATTCCGCACATTGTGCTGAGCTATTGCGGGTCAATCTCTCGATATTTCTGATGAATGATTCTTTATACGCGTTATCCGTTAGGAAAACGTGTTTCCCCTTCGATTTTAGAAATCTCTCGAAAAAATTCCTGACCAGCTTATAAAAGGTTAGAGGGAAATGAATGGCATCGTATTTAATAATCCAGAAAAGGGCATGAAGCCCGAAGATTATAAAGCTCTTATGGTACGAAGGGCGGGGGTCCCCTTCCAGCGTCCGCAGTTTGTTGTACATATCAATCTTTTCGTGCGCCGGGTACTCGAGCGTCTCAAATGCCGTCGTCATGCGACTGAACTCAGGATCGTAAGACCAGACTGTTGAAACTCGTTTGTAGTCCTTGAGTTTCCTCACGCCAGGGATATTGTAAATGATGTCGTACATTTTCGTGCCAGGAAAGGGCAGCAAAAGAGAGAAACGGGGATAATCTATCCCGTACTTTTTGGCTTTCCGGTATGTGTCCCATGTTTTTTGTCTCGTTTCTCCGGGCAAGCCGATCATAAAGTAGCCGATGATGCGAAAATTGTATTTTTTCAGTATCTGAATGCATTTGAGGACCTGCTCGATCGACATATGTCTGTTCAGGTTCTCGTATAGGTCCGGTTGCAAGGTCTCGACACCGATATTTATGCTGTAGCATCCTGCCTCTCTCATTTTTTTTGCTAAGCCATCCGTCATCGTGTCTGCCCTAACCCCTGTGCAGCTCCACGGCAATCTGATATTCTTTGAGTGAAGAAGATCGCAGAATTTTTCTATCCTGTCGGGGCGGATATTGAACGCATCGTCCACGATGACAAATTCTTCGCTCCTGTACTTCTCCATCGCCTTTTTGAGCTCCTCCACTATGTTTTCCGGGCTTCTGGGGCGCCACCTGAGCGTGGAGCGGTAGCAGTACGTGCATCGGTGAGGACAGCCTCGGGAAGTGATTATTGCGTAGCGTCGTATCGTCTCGATCCCGAATGGCTCGTAATCGGGAAACGGGATATTGTCAATGTTCATAGGGATAGCCCTATCGCGGTTGGATAGAATGTCTCCGCTTTTTCTGTATATCAATCCAGCTATGTCACTCAAATCCATCTCTCCTTGTATGGCCCTGCATAATTCAACGATCGCATCTTCTCCGTCCCCTACCACCGCGTAATCAAGTTCCGCGATGTCCCTTAAGATATTTTCGCGTTCTATCGTCATCTGCGGTCCACCGATGACTATCCTACCGTTCCAATACTTTTTGATCCGTCCAACCATCTGCTTAACACCGTAATAACTTATATAGAAAAGCGAAATCCCGATTAGGTCGGGCTTAAATTGCTCGATGAATTTCCTTTCCACCATTTCCACGGGCCATCCCCGATGATTGGTAAAATCAAGCACCTTAACCTCATTCCCAGCCTTTTTTAATGCTGCAGCAAGGTATCCTAAAGCAATATTGAGCCCTATCCAGCAATTCCTCGGCTCAACTAGCAAGATTCTCATCGAAATCCTCTAAATTAATTCTGTGCCCTAACGAACAAAAACTGACTTTCGGAAAGCTACCCGAAAGATTGGCAATTGGCATATATAGAAATATATCAAAGCAATAAAAATACCTGTTATTGATCGTCCTACAGCAGCCCCCGTAGCACCGCTAAATAAAGGGAGCAGCATGATAATAAGGGTAATTTGAAGGCTGGCCCCGATCAGTTGAGGAATAATAGTGTATGATATAGGAAAAAATCTAACAATATATGCTCTTGATAAAATCTGAAAAGGAATAAAAGAAACCCCTATCAGCAGCAGATTAAAATATTTCCATCCATATTCTATATAGGAGGGCTTGTAAAGCTTGAAGAATATAAATCCAATTAACATCCCAAAAAGCAAAACATATAATATGGAACCACACACAGCGATAAATGATTTCTTTGCTTTTAGTTTAGTAATATCCCTGAAATGTTCTATATTTGCTGTTGAGGGAAGCATTAAGTCAGCTAAACGTTCCACAGGAAAAACAATTAGTGAACAGGCTTGAATTGCAATAGTTAAGTATGCAATTTCTGATTTCGGAATGTCCAGGAAAGCGACTACCCAACGATCACTGAAGACAAGGGTTTGAGAAATCAGACAGGATAGGAGAAAGGAAAAGTAACTAGATATATTTTTTCTTGTGTACGAGTTTAAGTTAAGCGTTTTTAGGGTGATCTTTCCTTCATATTTGAGACATAAGAGTAGCATAATAGAGCTAGTCGCAGGAGCGAGCATGAAATATGCTATCCATTGGTTCGGGAAAAAAATGAAAGCAGGAATGAGAAAGAGGCTCGCCGTGAAAAAAACGATTCTTGAATAAAATCCGATTCTGAAATTAAAATCGAAGTAAACCCGCGCGAGAAGGAGACTATCGATTATGAAAAAAAGGGCATAACACAATAAATAGAAATAGCTTAGCTTATGGAAAGACAAACGCCAGAAGGTTGTAAAAAACCCGTATCCGAGAATATTTGCGATTATAAGAAGCCCGAATCCTATTAATATAGTATTAAAAGTATTGCCCATAATGGAAGGCCTCATGTTTTCAGGAATATCTTTAAATTCCCTGTAAAAAGCCATGGTCAGGGCTGATCCGAAGGTTGTTATGTAGAAGTTAATTATGGTCATGATAAGTAAAAATTCGCCAAATGCTTGCTCTGAGAGACGTCTTGAAAGGAACGGATATACGATAAAGTTGAGCACAATAATTTGTAAAATGGTGCCAGAAGTAAGGTAAAAAAAGTGGATTAAATGTTTTTTGTTTTGTTTAATATAAATAGGGGATATCTTTTGCACTTCCTGCTGGTCGACCTCTATTCTGGAGGTATACAAAGATGGGTGCGGCCGTATTTTTTCCCGCAAGCTTTGCAGACCAACTCCTTATCCAGCTTTTGTCCACATTCACACATCCACCCAATCTGCTTTGCGGAGTTTCCGACGACCAGGGCATAATCTGGGACATCTTTTGTTACTACGGCACCGGCTCCCACGAAGGAATAACGGCCTATTGTGCAGCCGCAGATAATGGTGGAGTTGGCTCCCAATGTGGCTCCTTCTTTAACAAGGGTGGGACGAAGTTCGCCCATACGCCGTATATGAGCTCGGGGGTTAAATACATTGGTAAAGACTACGGAGGGCCCGCAGAAGACTTCGTCTTCTAGAGTTACGCCTTTATATATAGAGATGTTGTTCTGAATTTTGCAACCCCTTCCGATAGTTACATCAGGCCCGATCATGACATTCTGGCCAATTGTGCAGTTTTCACCTATTTTGGAACCTGGAAGGATGTGAGAAAAATGCCATATTTTGGTACCCTTA
>Ga0315312_1003030_pt1 | contig 11085 bp, 10 predicted proteins | sample TDP7_MG_FD_203629 | JGI IMG/M metagenome (GOLD analysis project Ga0315312, IMG submission 203629) | Freshwater sediment microbial communities from Lake Towuti, South Sulawesi, Indonesia - TDP7 | ecosystem: Environmental > Aquatic > Freshwater > Lake > Sediment | place: Indonesia: South Sulawesi... | reverse complement strand
AGTAGCCGAGGACATCATCTTCCCCGACATCCCCGCCAAGAAGCCGACAAAGGCTCCTCTTCCCGTCTATGCTGCGCTGATATCAGACTTGCACGTAGGGAGCAAGATGTTCATGGGTAGAACCTTCGAACGTTTCATACTTTGGCTGGATGGTAAGTTTGGCGACGGGCGGCTTAGGGAAGTAGCTAGTCACGTGAAGTACGTCGTGATAGCAGGCGACATAGTCGACGGGGTCGGAGTCTACCCTGAACAGCTCAAAGAGCTGGAAGTCAGGGACATCTACAAGCAGTACGAGTTAGCAGCGAAGATGATAGGAAATATCCCCGAATACATTGAAGTCGTAATAATACCAGGAAATCACGATGCATCAAGGAGAGCTTTGCCCCAACCCGCCATCCAGAAAGAATATGCTGAGCCACTTTACGAGTGTAGAAAGATCTATTCCATAGGCAGCCCCTCAACTCTGAGTCTGCATGGAGTCAACCTATTGGTTTGCCACGGACGAAGTCTAGACGACGTGATCTCGACTGTCCCAAGGATGAGCTTCCAAGCACCAGATGAGGCAATGAAATACCTTCTTCAATGCAGGCACATTGCTCCGGTCTATGGGTTAAGAACCATGATCGCCTCGGAGAAGACTGATCACCTTGTCATAGACCAAGTGCCAGATATATTCCAAAGTGGCCACGTACATATGATGGCCCACAGCTACTACAGAGGCGTACTGATAGTCAATTCTGGGGCCTGGCAGAGCCAGACAGATTACCAAAGAGAGATGGGACATGTACCGAACCCAGGGATTGTGCCTATAGTAAACCTCCAGAATCTTGAGGTCGTGCCTATGGATTTCGCTTCAGCCATGTGAAAGGGAAGACTATCGAGAGGGCGCCAAGTACCTTGGCCTGTGGTTCATAAGGGCCTTGAACCTCTGGTCGTCGCCAAGGCCTTCTCTAACCAGCTTGTACGGAACGCCGAGGCTCGTTCTTTTCGTCCGACCGTACCGACCAAGGCTAATTACCCGAGAGTTTAGCAGACCCATGATGTCCAGCTCGCTGATAAGCCCGCCAACCCTTCTCTGGGTAAGGGGGGCGAGGCCCATCTCCCCGCACAGCTCGCTATAGAGGTTGTATATATCGCCGGTCATCGAGCGGCTAATGCTGAACTTTGCTAAGAGGTAAACGGTCAGCAGCACAGCTTTTGCGTGGGTGGGGAGACTTACAAGCGTCTCCAATATCCGGTCGTGCTCAATTCTTTTTTGAGCCAGCTGCACATGATCCTCGGAAACCTGTGTGTCGCCCACTCTCTCAGCGAGCTCCCCAGCGACGCGAAGCAGGTCTAAGGCACGCCTCGCGTCGCCATGCTCAGCAGCCGCCAACGCCGCGCAAAGCTTGGTAGCCCCTTCGGTCAAGACGCCACTCTGAAACGCGACTGTTGAGCGTTCTTCGAGAATATCCTGAAGCTCATCAGCGTTGTAAGGTCTAAAGACTATCTCCTCCTCGCTAAGCGTGCTCAGCACCCTCGGATCTAGCATCTCCTTAAACCTCAAGTCGTTCGAGACCCCTAAAATCGCGACCCTGCTCCTTCGCAGATTTCCGTTTATCCTAGTGAGCTCGTAAAGGAGCATGTCCCCGCGGCCCTTGACAATCGCGTCAATCTCATCCAAGGCAGCGAGAAAGAGAGTATTACTGGAGTCTAACCCATCTCTGAACCTGTCAAACACCTCACCCACAGCGAGGCCAGTGAAAGGGATCCCCATATCAATCGCTGCGCACAAGTTGGAGAGGACTCTATACTCAGTACCGGCGAGCCGGCAATTCACGAAGCAGACTCTGACATTTGAACCGAGGTCCTGCGCCTTTTGAGCGAGCCTTTTGAGCACGAACTTCATGACAGCAGTCTTCCCTGTGCCCGTCTTTCCATAGATCAAAGTGTTAGAACAAAGTGAGCCCTTAAGCGCTGGGGCAAGTATTTCACCCAGGTATCTGATGTGATCCTCGCGGTGTGGCAGGCTTTCAGGGACGTAGTCGTGGCGGAGGGCCTCCCTGCTTCTAAAGACACTTGACCCCTTAAGGAAATTGCTAAACACTTCCTCAAGGATCCCTCGCTGACTGTCCACGCGTAGGCCTCCAAGAGCCGACCGTTGTATATGACCCGTAGCGCCATCGTTCTCGACAGGGGATAAGCAGTGCCCTACAGAAAAATAGACACTCCTCGCAAAAGCAAAAACCACTTGGCCGCCACCCCTGTGTTTCCTATCGAGAGTTGCGTTTTTGTTATAATTGTTTGGTGTGTTTCGCGAGAAACGGCTGTCCGTTGTCTTTGGTCTCGTTGGCAGTTAACGTGCGTGGTACAATTTCCTAGTAGTTGCAGCTTAGAGGATTTCAGGTGAGCGATAAGGGGCGGGTTGTTTGATAAGCCATGAGTTGCTTCTAGTGGAAAGCGAGGGGTGTCTCCCTTTTCTTCCTGTGAGTGTAGACTTCAGGCTGCTCCTAGTTGGTTGGTCCAGTCCCCGGCCGCGTCTTATTGCGGGCTGGCGTGCAGATGTGCTTTGCGGTCGGGTTTTTTGATTTTGTGTGAATCGGCGCAAATATTGCGCCTTTGATGGCTCTTCGCGAACGTGGCGACCTGTAGATTGCCATTTTTGCCTCGAACGAGCGTGAAACGACAACCCCTTCGTTTCCTTTGGAAAATGGAGCGGGGACCTTTGCTGCCTTTCCGTTGATCGGCTTTGGTGTTGTTAACCCTGTTAATTCCAAGGGCTGCGGAATTTGGGCATTTTCGGTGTTGCGGTCCGTTTTCGGTTTCCCGTGCAGATATCTTTCACCGAACGGCTTATAACTTGTGAATTGTAGAGTCGTGGGTTGCGAAGGAGCCGTATCGGTGACGCTGAGTGCCGGTAAGAAAGATGCGCGTTGAAGTGTACGACGAATCCGGGAACCGATATAGCATAAGCCTGGACGGGAAAGTCACAAGAAAGAACGCATTGCGGGTCCTTGACATGGTAGAATTGCTAGGGGGTATGCCAGAGCTAGGACCGGAGTCTCAGAGCAACGAAGAATTGCCGAAGATCGAGAAGGTCCGGTTCGTGGTAGAGAGGGACTTTCCATTGGTTTGGTTCACACCAAAGGACGTTCAGGTGGCATATGAGAGAGAGGCTAACGAGTCCGTGGGATCTAGCACAATATCCACTTACCTATCCCGGCTTTCGGACAAAGGCGTGCTCATTAAGGCTAAAGACTCCAACAAAGTTCGGTACAGGGTGATGTCAAGCGGCCTAAGCAGGCTAATAGGAACGCAGTAACTAGCTTGCAGTGCTCTCGCCCTTGACGAGGTCCTTCGTCTCTCTCTTTAATCTGTAGGCGTATGGCATCCGGTCCGTTCTTCTTTCTATGTAGCCGCGAGCGTAGAGCTTCTTCATCAGGCGTGAGGTATGCTCTCTCGTCAGCTTCACCGCTTCCGTTATTTCGGGAGCCGATTTCTCTCCCTCCGCCCCCAAGAGCTGGATGATTCTGAGTTCGGTCTGCGTCAGCGCTGCGAGGGCCCTCTCTCTGCCTATGGGAATCGCTGATTCGATCCTTGGCGGAGGCATCTTAAGTTCGTTCCCGAAAGCTTCCAGTCGGTCTAGTTTTTCGAGGACTTCGTTACGCTGAGCGTCCATATGCTCTTTCAGGCTGCCGAGGTGGGAGCGGAGTGCCTCTTGATCCGCGGCGAATACGTCCATTCTGGCTCTCAAGTTGGCTATCTCGGACTCGAGCTGCTGAGCGAGGCTTGTGTTCTCCTCACATTTGCTGGCAACGGCTCGCACTTTTTCATCTTGCTTCTGGAGGTCCCTGTTGTAGCTGAGAGCCATGTCCGCTATGGCAGTCTTGGTTCGCGAGTAGTCTGTCGACGCTTGCCTAATCCTCCTGTAGTAGAGTAGCATGACGGACGAAGTGAGTGCAAATAATAGGGCGTATATCACGAAGAGAAATTCAGTCACAGGGGCTCCCTCGTTACGTGATGTCACACGTCACGGATCACGTGATGTCATCTATGTATCAAGGGGCATGTAATAAGGTTTTCCGTTCAGAGCCGATTTCTGGTGTTGCTGAGGGGCTGGAAAGGCCTTTCTGGGACCTGGAGGCATGCAAATCGGGGCAATTGGTCTGCGGGCGCTTGTTCTGGGAGCATGGCGTGATTTTGGAGGTGCTGCGCGTGATCTGTGATGTTACGTTGCCCGCGGCATTCTGGGCTTGGATAACTGCACCAGTTCGTTCTCTATCTCCTTTTGAAGCATGCTGATCACTCTCAAGTGCTCTGCGCTCGGTTTTTTTCTCTTCCAGAAGTCCCTATAGGCTTCTGTGTAGGTGCGGATCTTGTTTGCGATCTCAACGTACGGGTCCAAAGTGGAAGTGTCGAAGATGCCCAGGTAGCCAAGAAGGATGAGCGTATAGATGGACTCGGCAATGTTGCGGCGTGCCTGGGCAAGGGTTCGATTGAAGGCGCCCCTGCTGACGCCGGACTTGATAAGTCTTAGCTTGGCCTTCGTTTCGTATGGCATGGGCTTCCCGCTTGCTTTCTCGGCCAGGGCGTCGATTAGGAAGGTTTCCAGCTGTGTTCTTGTGAGGTGGCTGTTTTTTGCGAGCGCCTTGGCTATCGGATCCGATATCAGACTTTCCAGCCACTTGTGGAGGCTCGGCTTGGGTGATGGATTCTGCAAGGAGATCGACCCCTCGTATGGATACGATTTTATATACGTAGTTCTAATGTGCTGGCGTAAAAGCCTTTTGTGGTTGGGCGTTGCTACACACGCACGGGTCCTTTGACACGAAGCGAGCTGTTGCGGACATGATTGGCGGGGACCGTTGTCTTCGTGGAACCCGTTGTGTAAGTGAGCTCGGCCGGAATGCTTTCTCTATAGAGCCCAGTTAGGGTCGCGAGATTCGCGTTTTCTTCAGGAGCATTCGCGGTGTCGTGACATCATATGTGATCTGCTGTGCGGCTTTGTGTCGTGGTGGACATGTGATGCTTGTGTGATTCGGTTTCCTCGGTTTCCTTACAGAAAACGACGCGAACGGCTAACCACAAGTCTTAAAGAGTGATATTAGACCATAGTAAACGGGTAGGTCATGGATGGGTAGAAGACGGAGAAAGGTAGCAAGGATCCCTAAGCGGAAATTGCCAAGAGTTTTCCTGTGCCCCAAGTGCGGGAAGCAATCACTGCGGGTGGAGATGAGGGAGCGAGAACACAAGGCCACAGTAAGATGTGCCGTCTGCGGCCTAGTAGAAGAGACTGCCGTGAAGCCATCTTTCGAGGAGATCGACGTCTACTGCCAGTTTATTGATCACTTCTATGTGTGAGGTTGTGATATCACAGGGGTGATACAGTTGGCGGGAAGAGTCGAAGAGTATCTTCTGAGGAAGATAGACGAGAAAGGGGCATTACACGTTGTGCTTATTGATCCCGAGAGGGTGACACCGAAGTCGGCGTCTTTGCTTGCGCAGGAGGGTGAGATGGGAGGATCTTCGGTCATAATGGTCGGGGGTTCCACGATCGTGTCCTCAACCCATTTGGACGCAGTTGTGAGGGCCGTCAAGAAGAAGGTGCAGCTGCCAGTCGTTCTGTTTCCGAACAACATAACTGGTGTGACCAGATATGCTGATGCCCTATGGTTTATGTCGTTGCTCAACTCGGCTGATCCGTACTTCATTACCGGGGTGCAGGTCTTAGCCGCACCCTTGGTAAACAAGTTCGGGTTAGAGGCGATACCACTCGGGTACCTGATAGTCGGAGAGGGCGGGGCCGCAGCTGTCATAGGTAGGGCTTGGCCAATCCCGTACAATAAGCCGGAATTGGCCGCAGCTCATGCTTTGGCAGCTCAATATCTGGGCATGCGGTTTGTTTACTTGGAGGCTGGCTCAGGTGTCAGCCGACCCGTACCCGCAGAGATGATCGCCCTAGTCAAGAGTGTAACCCAAGTTAAGCTAGTCGTCGGTGGAGGCATTAGAACAGGCATTCAAGCCGCGGAGGTGGCTTGTGCGGGTGCCGACCTTATCGTTACCAGTACCGCCTTGGAAGAAAGCGGGAAGACCTTTGTGGGGAGCAAGATTCGAGAGATAGTAGAAGGCATAAATGCGGGGGTCAGCAATAGATACAGGCTGTAGACAGGGACCTACCATGACTACGTTTGAGTGCTATTTTGCCTCCCTGAAGAAGGCGCTGGGTCGAGAAGACCTCTATAATGTGTGGCCCGACTTCGAGCCTGAATATGATGAGCGAGAGTACGCATGGACAGAGTTGAAGGGTCTTGGTGCAACTCTGCTTCTCAACTGCGGCCAGTGCGACGGTCCCTCTGACATGAGGCATGAACAGTGCGGGGCTTGCGTGGACAGGAGAAGGGAGATCGCGAAGAAAACATACAAGCAAGCGACGGGAAGGGCGATAGAGAAGTGGCCCACAACTATCCTCTGCCGCATCCACACAGAATAGCGCCTGTTGAAAGCGAAAGGCTTCTGCTAGTTCAGGCAAGCAAGAGCTATCAGCGATATTTGTCGGGTCTAGAGGCCTCGCTTGGGGAGGTCGTCGAGATGTCACGACGGGCTAGGGGGAAAGGCCTCGACGCTAGGGCAGAGCCTGAGATCGAAATAGCTGATGACTTGGCCGGCCTCGTAGAGGGGTTCGTACGTCTTCCCGGTCTTGCGAAGAGGATACGCGAGCTTTTGGAAGAGATGCCGAGAGAAAAGGCTGCCTTCAAGATCGCTGAGGAGATTGTTTACGGTGGGTTTGGTCACCTGAGCGAGGAGGAGGTCGCTGGACAAGCTATTAGGACCGCGGTCGCGATACTCACGGAAGGGGTCACTGCGGCTGTATACTCGGAGGGTATTGCCAAGGTACTGATAAAGGCCAACTTGGACGGGACGAGATACCTAGCCGTGTACTTTGCTGGTCCAATACGGTCGGCAGGCGGCACGGAAACAGCCCTGACGCCTGTGATTGCAGACTATGTCCGTAGGCTTTTGGGGTTGGATCGATATAAGCCGACGCAGGAGGAGGTTGGAAGGTTTATCGAAGAGTTGCGGCTCTACGAACGGGACGTTGGGAGGTTTCAGTACCACATCTCAGACGAGGAGTTGGAGAGGGCTATTCAGTATCTTCCCGTCGAGGTCACCGGGACACCGTCTGACCGGATCGAAGTTTCGTCGTTCCGCAATCTGCCGCGCATCGAGACGAACTGTCTTAGGGGTGGCGCGCTTAGGGTTGTGAACGACGGCATAGTGGGGCGTGCGGTCAAGGTTTTTGCTGTCGTCGAAGACCTTGGAATTCAGGGATGGGACTGGCTGAAGGACATCCGCGAGGTTTTCGGGAAGAAATCGGGCTTCATGGAAGATGTGCCCGCAGGCAGGCCGATTCTATGTTTTCCTTCTAGGAGAGGTGGGTTTAGGCTTCGTTATGGTAGGGCTAGGAACACTGGCTTAGCAGGGGTCGGGGTCCATCCATTGACAATGATGGCCTTGCAGAGCTTTCTTGCTGGCGGGACCCAGCTGAAGATCGAAACTCCAGGCAAGTCAGGAGTTGTTCTTCCCGTCGACTCAATAGAGCCGCCGATCGTGCGTCTGAAGGACGGCACAGTCGTCCGCGTCTCCGGGGAGAACTTCAGCAAGATAGAGGCCAAGATCGACAAGATTCTGTTTCTAGGCGATCTGCTCGTCAATTTTGGCGACTTCTTGTATAACAACCAGAGCCTCCTGCCCGCTGGATACGCGGAGGAATGGTGGTCCGAGGAGGTTAGGGCAGCTGTTGTGCACGCGTTCAATGGAGATGTCGGAGCAGCTGCCTCGAAAGCCTCGATCCTTGGCAAGTCACTGGAAGATTACTTGGCGGACCCCTTCAGGCAGAAGCCGTCGGTTCAGGAAGCGGTTCGGCTCAGCCTCGTCCTAGGAGTTCCGCTTCATCCGCTCTACACCTACTTTTGGGCCGTCGCTACTCCGCATGGGATTCATCGTCTCCGGTCATGGCTCTTCTCGTCGAAAGTCGTCGCGGTCGAGGATGGAGTGTCAGAGATTAGAGGGGTGTTTGAGGAGCGCATCAAGAAGTTGCTGGAAAGGATCTGCGTACCCCACAGAGTAGTGGGGGGCGAGATTGCGATAGATGGCGACGACGCGTATGCTTTTGCTTTCACTCTTGGGCTCCATGTCCCTGAGAAGAAGGTGTCAAAGCGTGAATCCACGCTTGAGAACATCGCTAGGCTGAGCGGGGTTCTAGTCAGGGATAAGGCACCTTCCTTTATAGGAGCACGCGTCGGACGCCCGGAAAAGGCGAGCAGACGAGAGATGAAGCCCGTCGTGCAGGTGCTGTTTCCAGTTGGACTTTATGGCGGACCCCAGAGAGACCTTATGAAAGCCTGTAAGAAGGGCTTTATTCAAGTCCAAGTAGCTAAGCGCCTATGCCCCGAGTGTCAAGTGGTGACACTCAACCCTCTTTGCCCGAAATGCAGCTCAAGAACAACGTTCGCCCTCGTTTGTCCCAAGTGCGCAAGGAGTTTGCAGACGAACGTGTGTCCAATATGTAAGGTTGAGGCCAAGAACTTCGACAACCAGACAATCCCTCTAAAGGCCCTAGTTGACGAAGCCCGCCGCAAGGTAGGGTTCACCCCCAAGCGGGTCAAGGGAGTGAGGGGCTTGACGAACAAGAGGAAGACGGCTGAGCTCCTTGAGAAAGGGTTCCTCAGAGCCAAGCATAACCTCTCAGTCTACAAAGACGGAACCGTGAGGTTTGATGCAACCAATGCTCCATTGACACACTTTAGACCCTCGGAGATCAGCGTCCCCGTCGAAAGACTCACGGAGCTAGGATATAGTTGTGACTACCTGGGAGCGGCGCTCGTCAGCCCTGATCAGCTATGTGAGCTTAAGGTCCAAGATATCATAGTGCCTTTGAATAGCGTTGGCTATCTAATCCACATTGCGGACTTCGTTGACGAGCTCCTTGAGAAGATATATGGGCTTCCTCGGTTCTACAGCTTGACCGGCCCAGAAGACCTAGTAGGGGTTCTGGTCATAGGGTTGGCTCCACACACTTGCGCTGGCACAGTAGGAAGGATAATCGGCTTCACAAAGTTGCAGGTGTGTTTGGCTCATCCTCTGTGGCACTCGGCTAAACGCAGGGACTGTGACGGCGACGAAGACAGCATAATGCTAGCTCTGGATGCTTTTCTGAACTTCTCCCGGGAATACCTCCCAGATCAGATGGGTGGGATCATGGATTCTCCTCTATTCATAATCCGCGTCATCAACCCGCGGGAAGTTCAGAGGCAAGCTCACGAGCTAGATGTCGCTGGCAAGTACCCGCTACTCTTTTACGAAAGCAGCTTGAGAAGAGCCTCACCTAGAGAGGTCTCTGACCTCATTGACACGATCAGACACCGATTCGATTCTGAATCCCAGTTCCAGGGCTTTTGCTTCACGGTTCCGACTTCAGACATCAACGAGGGGAACATTGAAAGCGTCTACAAGACTCTTAAGCGCATGACGGACAAGCTGAATGCCCAGCTTAAGCTGGCGGAGAAGATTGAAGCGGTAAATGCGCGACGTGTTGCAGAGATGGTCCTGAACACGCACTTCTTTCGGGACATCTCGGGGAACCTAAGGGCCTTCACAACCCAGAACTTCAGATGTAAGAAATGCGGCAGAAGGTTTAGGAGGATCCCGTTGAAGGGGAGGTGTGCTGGATGCGGGGGAGAGTTGACCTTGACGGTTTATCGCGGAGGGATTGAGAAGTATTTTGAAGCCGCGCGCAACTTAGTGAAGAAGTATGCGATGTCTGACTATTACACTCAGCGTCTATCTCTCATCGAGGATGAAATATTCTCACTCTTCGAGGCAGGCAGGAGATCGGCACAGACCCGCCTACCTAAGTTTGTTACTGACGAGAGGGAAAAGCCTTTTTAGCGTTTTGAGCATAGTCTCGGGAGGAGATGTTCAAAGGTTCCTACCATCCAAAAGCCTTCTTGCTGCGTAAGAGGAATGTGAAGCCGGGTCTCTTGACTAGGACAAAGATAGCGTCTCTTCTTGAGGGAGGCTCCTTCACAGCAAGGATGCTAAGTGAAAGGACTGACGCCGTCTACTCTTCAGTTCTGTATCACCTCCACCTGATGGAGTACGAAGCCATTGTGGCAAGGAAGGGCAGGAGACCCTATCATTGGGCGCTTACGGGTGCGGGGCAGAAAAGCCTTGGCCAGATCTAGTGGTTTGAGGAATCTGCAAACGGTCTCAAGAGGATGTGGTTGAGCAGACCCTTAACGACTCCTAACTTGATGCTCGTCTTAGAGGATCCGCCGCCGATAAGAACATTGCCGTACTTGACGGCGCGTACGATGTCTCCTGGGTCTCGGCTTTCAGAGTTCACGACGGCGTAGGCGTCTCCGACAGTATCCGGAGAGTGAGAGTCGCTTCCCGCGGTTATCGACGTCTTCAGTCTTTGGGCAAGTTCGAGGTTCTTCTTGAGGAAGTACCTTGGCATAGGCGTTATCGCTGATATGACCTCTAGTCCATCAATTGCAAGGTTCCTCAGGTCTCCCTCCCGGAGTCTGCTGAACAGGGGGATGGTCGGATGAGGTATTATAGCCAGTCCTCCTTGGGCGTGAGTCCTTGCTATGGCTTCAGCCATCAGGAGGTTTTTTGGTATCTTTTTCCTAATTCCGAGAGCCAGCAATTCTCCTTGAGTAGTCTTGACTTCCTCCCCAACTAGGACGATGAGCCTCCTGCTTTTTGCCAAGGCCTCGTATGCTCCTTGGAGAGTGCCATGGTCTGTTACAGCGACACCGTCTAGTCCTTTGCGTCGCGCAGCCGCTAGGACATCGTCGACCGAGCCGGTGGAGTCTGAATACCAAGTATGAACGTGCAGGTCAATCTTCAGCATCAATTTTAGGCGGAACCTTCGGCTCAGTTGTCAAAGCGCTTATGAGAAGGACAGGCACCTAAAAACATTGCGCAACTGTCACGCAGGAAAAGATCCGCCAAGAGGGTGCGGCGGACCCTTAGATCTTCTCTTCAGCGTCTTCATCCGCGTAGGTTGAGACGATCTCGCCTAAGTATAGCGTGTGGTAG